>Ga0207657_10001930_pt1 | contig 22382 bp, 20 predicted proteins | sample KBSC33metaG_FD_184316 | JGI IMG/M metagenome (GOLD analysis project Ga0207657, IMG submission 184316) | Corn rhizosphere microbial communities from Kellogg Biological Station, Michigan, USA - KBS C3-3 metaG (SPAdes) (version 2) | ecosystem: Host-associated > Plants > Roots > Rhizosphere > Soil ... | reverse complement strand
ACGGCCGCCGGGGGCGGTCGAGATGTGACGGCCGTCGTACAAAGTATCGACGAAGCCACCGCCGAAACCGCGGATGCTGACGCCGGTCGCTTCGCCGCGCGCACCCGAGCGCTGGATCGAGACGCCTGGCAGACGCTGCAGCGCGGATGCGACGTTCGAGTCCGGGAATTTGCCGATATCTTCCGCCGAAATAGCGTCGACGACACCCGGCGCATTGCGCTTGATGTCGAGGTTGCGCTGCAGCGAGCCGCGGATGCCGGTGATGACAACCTCGGCCGGTGCGTCAGGCGCGGTGTTAGCGGTTGTGGTTGTGGTCTGCGCGGCAACCGGCGCGGCGACGGCGAGTGCGATCGCACTCGAAGCTGCTGCCAGCAGCAGCTTCCTTGCACTGACCCGATCGCGAGTCAGAAATTCGTTCGAAACCTGCATCATCTCCCCTCCGTCATGTGTGGCAGACAGGCCGGCCATTTCCGGCCTATATCCCGCCACCCGGCGTTTCCGACCGTGCTCCCCGCTTCGGAGATAGCGCTCCCACACCATTGTTACGGAGGTGAGGGTAACCGCTTTCCGAATCTTGTTGCTTCGATCTGACTCCGCATTAACGGTCTACGGTAGCGCTATCAAGCGTCATTTGTCGGACTTTTGAGAGGTTGCCGGCGGGTGTGGCCGGCAGCACACACAGGAGCCGCCATGGGCGGGCCCGGAGCCTCTGGCGGGGCTTGCCGACAGGGCCGGGCGCGCGCATGAAATCGCCAGGGAGAGGCATGTGGCAAAGTTGGAAATATTGAATAACGAAGTGCACAAGGCGCTTCGAATGCATGTGATTGGCGGCGATCACCCGCCGTTCGTACCGATCATGCTCGATGAGTTCCCGGCGGCAGCGGCACTTTGCCCGATCTTTTTCGCCAAGGATGCCGAGACGGGGGATTTCTATGTCGGCGCGATGTTCGGGTTCCAGCCCGGCGAGCTGCTCGTCGAGGGCGCGGATCGGCGCGACGCCTTGTTTCGGCCGCTCGATATGCAACGGCAGGGGTTTTTCGTTGCCGAGGAGAATATCGCGGTTGATCTCGCGCATCCCCGCTTCGGCGCGGGGGCTTCGATCGCCCTGTTCGACGAGGACGGCCAGCCGAGCGAGCCGATGCGGCGCGTGCAATGGGCGCTGGGCCAGCTCAAGGCGGGCATGGAGGCGACCGGCGAATTCGTTCGCGAGATGCTTGCGCTCAAGCTGGTCGAGCCGGTCGACATCTCGCTCGCCTTTGACGATGGCCAGAAGCTGCGGCTCGACGGGCTCTATACGATAACGCGCGATGGTCTGGCCGATCTGGACGATGCGCAGGTGCTGACGCTGTTCCGTAAAGGCTATCTGCAGGCGGCTTATAGCATCACCCTGTCGCTCAACCAGGTCGGGGTGCTGGCGCGGCGGCGCAACGAGCGCCTTGCCGGAAAAGCGTGAACGCCATCTCCGGAAGTGAGGCGCTGCCGCGGGTCGCGGAGGCCGATCCCACATGGTTCAGGGATCCGGCCAGCTTCCGGCGGGAAATTGCGGAACCGTGCCAGCCGCTGATCGTACGGGGCGCCTTCCGCGACTGGCCGGTGGCGCGGGCGGCTGCACGATCGCCGCAAGCGCTGCGCGACTATTTGTGCCGCTTCACCAACGATACACCCGCGGACGTCTTCATCGGTGACCCCGAGATCGCTGGACGCTATTATTATGCGGAAGGGCTCGACGGCTTCAATTTTGAGCGCGTCAGCACGGACGCGGCCAGCGCGATCGACCGCATACTTGAAAGCGCGGGGGCCCCGGGATCGCGGACGCTCTATCTCGGCTCACTTCCCGCCGACGTCTATTTTCCCGGTTTCGCGCGCGAAAATGCGGCGCCAATGCTGGCACCGGACGTGACCCCACGCATCTGGATCGGCAATGCGTCGTTCGTGTCGTGCCACTATGACGCGTTGGACAATATCGCGTGCGCGGTGCTGGGGCGCCGCCGCTTCACGCTTTATCCCCCTGACGCGATCGGTGATCTCTATGTTGGGCCGCTCGATCATACGATGGCCGGGCAACCGGTCAGCTTGGCCGCGGGCGCGCCGGACGATCCACGCTATCCCCGTTTCGCCGCGGCGCGCGCCAGGGCCAGCGTCGCCGAACTCGAGCCGGGCGATGCGCTCTACCTGCCCAAATTATGGTGGCATCAGGTCGAGGCGACCGAGCCGGTTAACCTCCTTGTCAATTATTGGTGGGACGAATTCAGCGCGGGCCCTGACGCGCCCTTGGTGATGATGCTGCTCGCAATGATCGGAATCGCCGAACGTCCGCCGGCCGAGCGCGCCGCCTGGCGAGCCTTTTTCGACCATTATGTATTTCGGCCGGGCGGGCACCCCCTCGCCCACTTGCCCGACGAAAAACATGGCATGCTCGGCCCGCTGAAAAGCAATTACGGCCGCGTTCGCGCAACGGTGATGCGAGCATTGCGCGGCTGAGCTGCGATTTTCGGCAGCGTCATGCCGGGGAGGGACAAAGACGGCTCAGAACTGGCCGTGGAGCCGCATTCCGAAAACATGGGCGGGACCACGATCGCGATTGTAACCCGGATTGCCAACGATCTGATAATCAAGCGTGATCGCAACCGGCGCGCAGGGGCGCCAGGCATAATAAACCTCGCCGATCATCTCCGCGCCCGGGTGTGGCAGCTGGCCATCGCCCACCAATACCCCAACCCCGCCGGCAGCGAGGTAATGTTTGTGCGCGTCGCTGATGTCGTTGGTCACGCCGGCAATGCCCAGCGTATCCGCCTTGCGTCCCCATAAGGCCCCACCAAGCGAAACGCCTGCGGCCAGGGTGCGATCGATATCCGTGAAGTCATAGGGCTCGATCTGACCATCGACAATGCCCGCCCGCGCGAACAGCCCGACATTCGCGGCCAATTCCTGCTCGACATTGACGAAGGCGCCGACACGACTCTGGCCGCGACGGACCAAGGCGGTGTCCGGCGCGCCGCCAATTGTCTGAGCAATCGCGAGCGCCTCGCCAAAGCGGCCGAAGCGACCCCAGTTGCGGAACAGGGTGAAACGAACCGCCCCCTCATGTCCGCCGGGATCGTGGCGATGCTCGATTTCACCGACGAGCTGATTCTGTCCGAAGCCTTTCTCGAGCGTCGCGCCGTTAGGAACGGTGGAAAGGTTGAAAGCGCCCAGCCGCAGCGCCCATGGCCCCCGATAATATTCGAGCGCGATGCCGGTCGAATAGCCCCAGGCATCGGCCGCATAATCGAACGTGCCGGCATCGACGAGCGACCAGTTCAGGAAGTCGCCGCGCGGATCATGCGCGTATTTGTTAGTATCGAACACGTCGCCGGCCCCGAACTTGCCCACCGTCATCACCAGCCGATCGGCGGTGGGATGCGCGGCGAAGACATTGACCGCGGGCTCCGTCTTCTGCGCATCTCCTCCCAGATCGATCGTCTGGCGGAAGAAGAGGCGCTGGAGCCGCGTGTAAGGATGCTTTTTGCCGACCTTATAGGCCTCGGCGCTGGGGAAACCGGCGGCCCCCAACGTGTTCGACAGGCCGAAACCCTGATCGACCTCGGGGTTGATCCAGAATTCGCCGCCCGACCAGGGGCGTATGCCCGCATAGAGGGTGGCGTCGAACGTCTCCTTGCGCTGATGCGGGGTCAGACTATTCGGCCCTTCATAAGGTGAGGCGAAGCCCGGCGTGCCTTGCAGCGTGAAGGTCGCCTGAGCGTGGAAAGCGAGCCAGTCGGGCAGACCGGCGCCGATCGCGGGCAGCGGCGTCGCCGCGAACAGGAGGAAGGCGGCGAGTTTGGCCATATATCTCCTCCGGCCGATAAGGGGCGTCAGCTACCGGAGCGCCAGATGCCATCCGTCGTCAATCCTGTCGATCGTCCGCTTCACACGGGAATCGTTGCCGTAAAGTGACGAAACGCGACGCCGGATCGACAGCGCATCGGGCAGGCGTTATAGCGAGGCAATACAGCTTGGGGAGAGGATGTATATGCAGCCGGCCTATTTCAGCTACATCGGGACGGCAGTCGTCGTCGGGTTGGTGCTGTTCTTGCGTGTGCGATCGATGCGACGTGCGCGGCGGCTGCGCCTCGAAACCCTATGGATCGTCCCGGCAATCTATGCGGTCTTCACAGCTCTCGTCTTTTCGCAATCGCCGCCCCAGGGACTGCAATGGGCTTATGCCTGTATCGCGCTCGCCGCTGGCGCGCTGCTCGGCTGGCGCCGCGGCGCGCTGATGCGCATCCAGGTCGATCCCGAGACGCATGTGCTGAACCAGCAAGCCTCCCCTGCGGCCTTGCTGTTCATCCTCCTGCTGATGGGCGTCCGTCAGCTGCTGCGATTCGAGGCGGCATCGTGGGGCATCAATGTCGCGCTCGCGACCGATCTGTTGATGGTATTCGCACTCGGCTTGTTCGCGGCCACGCGACTGGAGATGTTCCTGCGCGCGCGTCGGCTGCTGAATGCCGCACGGGCGGACGTGTTCAGCTGATCGAAGCCACTCTACTGACCTGGCGCCGATGATCGCGCTCGAAAAGTTCATCCAGGCCAATCTTCCCCTATTGCCGGTTCCGTTCGTGCCCGAGATCCGCCTTCACAAGGCGAGCCCGTCCAGCGGACTGAACCGGCTTGCCGATAGCGACGAGCAATTCGGTAGCCCCTATTGGGCGCATTACTGGGCGGGCGGGCTGGCGCTGGCGCGCTACCTGATCGACCATCCCGCATTGGTGGCGGGCCGGGCCCTGCTGGATCTGGGCACCGGATCAGGCATTGTCGCGATCGCCGCATTTATCGCGGGAGCCGCTCATGTGACAGCTGCCGACGTCGATCCCTATGCGATTATTGCAACTCGGCTGAATGCGGCCGCCAACGGGGTCACTGTCAACGCGTCCCTCGGCGATCCGACGTTGCTGCCACCGACCCCTGTCGACGTGCTGGCGATTGGCGATTTGTTCTATGATCGCGATACGGCGGCACGAGTGCTTGCCTTTGCACGCGCTCATGCCGCATCCGGCAGCCTGGTTCTGATCGGCGATCCGATGCGTGCGCATTTGCCGCTTACATCGCTCGACGAGATAGCCCGATACGCGGTTTCGGAACTGACCGGCGTCGCGGATCCTAATGCCAAGGCTGCCTGCGTCTATCGCCTGCGCGCCTGAGTAAGCGGGTTCAGTCTCCGTCAGGCATTTCGACCGGACCGATCACCTCGCGATAGCGCGCGACCGCGTAGCGATCGGTCATGCCGGCGATGAAATCGCCGACATGGCGGGTGCGGGCGGGTTCGTCCGCAGGCAGGCGTTCGCGCCATTCGCGGGGCAGCGCCTCGGGATCGGCAAGATAGGCCTCGGCGAGGCCCGCAACGATTGCGCGTGCCTGATCCGCCACCGTAATCTGCTGGGGATGGTGATAGAGCTTCGCGTACATGAAGCGTTTGAGTTCGCGCTCGGCCATGGCCAGCGCGGGGGAGAAGGCGATCAGCGGCCCCGGGGCGGCGCGCACGTCTTCCGGCGATCGTGGCGCCGCTACCTCGATCCGGCGGCGGCTTTCGGCGAGCAGATCGCCGACCATCCGCCCGATCTGATCGCGGATCAGTTCGCCCAGCAACTGGCTGTCGCTGCTATCGGGCCAGCGTCGCCACGCGCTCGCCCAGCCTTCGGCGATGAAGGGCTGCGCGCGCGCTTCTTCGAGCGTGAGCAGGCCTGCGCGAATGCCGTCGTCGATATCGTGATTGTCATAGGCAATGTCATCCGCGAGCGCCGCGACCTGCGCCTCCAGCCCAGGCTGTCCGCCCAAATCCAGCGGCCAGTCCGCGTCGATTTCGGCCAAGGCCCAGGGGGCGTTGGCGACCGGGCCGTTATGCTTGGCCAGTCCCTCCAGCATCTCCCAGCTCAGATTCAGGCCAGGATGATGGATATAGGGGGATTCGAGCCGCGTCAGCACGCGGAGCGTATGGGCATTGTGATCGAACCCGCCCGCCGGCGCCATCGCCTGCTTGAGTGCATCCTCACCGGCGTGACCGAAAGGGGGATGGCCGATATCGTGGGCGAGGCAGAGCGCCTCGGTCAAATCCTCGTTGAGGCCGAGCGCGCGCGCGATCGTGCGGCCGATCTGCGCGACTTCCAGACTATGCGTCAAGCGCACGCGGAAATGATCGCCATCGGGCGCGACGAATACCTGCGTCTTGTGGCGCAACCGCCTGAAAGCGATCGAATGGACGATGCGGTCGCGGTCGCGCTGATATTCATCGCGCTGCCCGCGTGCCGAGCCGGATTCCAGCGCATAACGACGCCCTCGGCTGTTGGCGGGATCGGCTGCATAGGGGGCGAGCGCCATGGCCGGGCAGTGGCTTTAACCGCGAGGATTGTCGAGCCCTTCCTGACCGCCTCACCCAATCAGTACGGGCGCGATCGCAATCATTGACGGATCGTAAGCTATGGCTTACCGTAAGCCGTGACTAACGCTGTACAGCCTCTCGATGCCCTCGCCGATCCGACGCGGCGTACGATTTTCGAACGCGTCGCCAGGCGGCCGCAATCGGTGGGCGAACTGGCGGCGGGCCTGCCGGTATCACGACCCGCGGTGTCGCAGCATCTGCGGACGCTGAAGGAGGCCCAGCTGGTGATCGACGAGGCCCAGGGCACCAAGCGTATCTATCGGATCGACCCTCGCGGGATCGGTCTCATGCGCAGCTGGCTCGACGACCATTGGGCTGAAGCACTTCGCGCCTTTCAAAAATTCACCGATCAGGAGGGGATATGACGATCGCACCCATTCGGCGCACTATCGACGTGGCAGTGCCACCCGAACGCGCCTTCGAATTGTTCAGTGGCCGAATGCACGATTGGTGGCCGAAGGAGCACAGCATTTCGGAGGATCCCCGCGTCGGCGTTGAGATAGAGGATCATGTCGGCGGCTGGTGGGGCCAGATCGGCGAGAGCGGCTCCCGCACCCAATGGGGCAAGGTCCTGGCATGGGAGCCCCCGGGCCGTCTGCTGCTCGCATGGCAGATCAACGCCGAATGGCGCTACGACGCGACGCTTATCACCGAGCTGGAACTGACCTTCACCCCCGTCGGCACCAACACGCTGGTCACGCTGGAGCACCGCAATCTCGAACGGCTCGGCGAAAGCGCGGAAAAGGTGGCCGAACAGCTCCGGAACGGTTGGCCCGGCGTGGTCCAGCATTATGCCGATTTCGCAAACGGGAGGGTCGAATGCGCGCAACCCTGATTCTTCGCATCGCCGCTTTCGTGAACCTGCTCTTCGCGGCTGGCCATACGGTTGGGTTTCTGACCTTCCGGCCGGCTTCCACCGAAGGCCAGGCCGCACTGAAGGCGATGGCGGTGGTGTTCGCGGAAAAGGGCACACGCTTCAGCTATGCCGGTTTTTATCGAGGCTTCGGGCTCACCTGTGGGCTCGCGATGCTGCTGATCGCGGCATGGAGCTGGTGGCTGGGCGACCTCGTCAAGGCCGCGCCACGCTCCATCGTCCCGCCGCTTGTCATGCTGTTCGTGTATCAGCTCGGCGGGCTGGCGCTCGCATCGCTTTACTTTCCGGTGCCCGCAATCGTGTTTTCGGCCATCCTGCCGATCCTCTACGCGTTGGCATTGGCTGGAGCGCTGCGGGCAAGATAAGCCTCATTCGTCATCAACTCGGATGTCGCGGGTTGATGGCGAGCTTGCCGGAAGGACGGCTCAATCCACGCGTTCGACCTCTTCGCCCGCGCGGGTCTCGACGCGGAAGGTCGAGAAGCCCTCTTTCTTGCGTTCGCCCACCCACTCTTGCGCCGCCTTCGAGCTTGGGAATGGCCCGATCAATAGCCGGTTGGTGAAGCGGTAATGCGTTGTCCAGGGTGATCGGCCGCCGAGCTGCGATGGCCATTTCCCTTTAAGCTTGTCCCATTCCTTGCCGAGATCGCGCCTGTTTGCGCCGCCCGCTATCTGGACCCAGTGGCGCGGCGGGTTCTTGCGCGCCACTTCACGCGCCTCGGCGGCGGCTTCGCGCTTCGCCTTGGCGGCGGCTTCGGCCTGCTCGCGCTTTTTCTCCGCGGCGCGCGCTTTGGCGTCGAGCTTGGCCTGGGCGGCGGGGCTGGGCTGGTTCTGCGCTTCGGGTGGCGCTGCCTTGGCCTGGGCGGCGGCGGCGACCTCGGCGAAGCTCTGCGCCGGGCCGGACGGGGGGGTGAGGGTCGCGCGATCGATCTGGATCCTGGGCGCGGCGACGATGACCGGCTTCGCCGCGGGCTGCGTCTCGCCGGGGAAGCGGCCAAGATGGATCGCGGCCGCCTTGTCGGACGCCCTCAGCGAAGCCAGCCTGGGCAGATAGGGGCCGAGCGCCGCAACCTGATCGGGCGGTAGCACCAGCGAGGCATCATGCTGCGCGTCGGCGAGGTCGCCCGTCAGCGCGTAGATGAAGACGCGATCGCGCCATGCGGGAATATCCTGCTTGCGCAGCAACGGATCGAGCGTGGCGAGCGCGGAGACGCGATCCCCGGCGATTGCATAGCTGATCGCGAGGCGGCGTGTGATCTCGTCGCTGGGATGCGTGCGGAGCGCTAGGCCATAGTCCGCCTGGGCGCGCTTCGGTGCCCCGCGCAGGTCATAAGCGAGCCCGCGATCGGCAGCGATATCGGCCTGATTGACGCCGAGATTCACCGCTTCGTTGAACAGCCGCAAAGCGGCGCGTGCATCGCCATTGGCGAGCATCGTGCCGGCGAGCCCCGCTTTGACCTGGCCATTCTTGGGATCAAGGATATCGGCGCGCGACAGAAAGCCGGCCGCCGCATTGGTGTCGCCGACATCGAGCGCCGCGCGTCCGGCGCCAACCAGCGCCTGGATATTATCGGGCGTGACCGCGAGGATGCGCAGGTAACGCGACAGCGCCTCGGCGCTGTCCCCCTTGGCCGCAGCCTGCTGTGCAAGCTGGACCGCGTTCGATTCCAGCTGCGGCGACGCCTCCACCGGCTGCATCTCTTCCTCCTGCGCAGCAGCAGGCAGGGCGATCAGCGCGGCCGCGAGGAGCAGCGAAGTGAGCTTGGGAAGCAGGAGCACGGAATGCGTCAAAGCCGGTGTGCGGCCCGGATGCAAGCGTTGCACGCACAGCCGCTCGCCAGAGCGTGGCGTGGCGGCGACGAAGACTGCGCCTGCTGCATGCGCGTCGTCAGGGCATCAGCAACCTACGAAGCTAGCCAATGACAATTTGATCCCCCCTTCCGCAAGCGGAAGGGGAAGTGGCTTACGGATTGCTCTGGCGGTTCAGGAAGCGCGGGATGTCGAGTGGGTCGCGCGACGCGGCCTCTTCATCCTCTTCCTCGGTCGCGCCGACCTTGGACGAGCCGCGCGCCATGCTCGACATGCGCTCGAACAAGGTGGTGCCACTGCGCGAGGGCGCCGGCGCGGCGGCGGCCGCTTCGGCGTCATTGTCCTGCAGCCAGCGGCGCGGCCCCGAAGCGCGCGCGGGGGCATGATCGGCTTCGGCGGCATTCTCTTGATCGAAAGCGGCGATTGCCTCATGTTCCGCGGGCGTCGCGCTGACCTGGGCTTCTTCCCCCAGAACCAGCTCGTCTTCATCACTGTCGGCTTCGATCGTCGGTGCAGGCGCCGCGGGCTCGGCGAGATCCAGCGTCGGCGCTTCGAGCGGCGCCATCGCGGCCGGTGCCGGAGAAGAGTCGGAGCCGGGGATCCGCACTTCGCTGCGGCTGCGCGCGGGGAAGCTGAAGGGGCGGGCCGGCTCGGGCATGTTCGACACGTCCGCCTCGATGCCGGTCGCAACCACTGAAACCCGGATCTTGCCTTCAAGATCGTTGTTGAAGGCCGAACCCCAGATGATGTTGGCGTCGGGATCGACCAGATCCTTGATGTGATTGGCGGCTTCGTCGACCTCGAGCAGGCGCATATCCTCGCCGCCGGTGATCGAGACGATGACGCCCTTGGCGCCCTTCATCGAAACGCCATCTAGCAGAGGATTGGCGATCGCCTTTTCGGCCGCTTCGATCGCGCGATTGTCGCCCGAAGCCTCGCCCGTGCCCATCATCGCCTTGCCCATCTCGCTCATCACCGAACGAACGTCGGCGAAGTCGAGGTTGATCAGGCCCGGCATGACCATCAGGTCGGTGATGCCGCGCACGCCTTGCTGCAGCACCTGATCGGCCATCAGGAAAGCTTCCTTGAAGGTCGTGTTCGGGTTGGCGATCAGGAACAAATTCTGGTTCGGGATTACGATCAACGTGTCGACGTGCTTCTGCAGTTCCTGGATGCCGGCCTCGGCCGAGCGCATCCGGCGCGAGCCTTCGAAGCTGAACGGCTTGGTGACGACCCCGACCGTCAGGATGCCCTTCTCGCGCGCCGCCTTGGCGATCACCGGCGCGGCGCCGGTGCCGGTGCCCCCGCCCATGCCGGCAGCGATGAAGCACATGTGCGCGCCTTCGAGCGCCTTTTCGACCTGCTCCATCGTCTCTTCGGCGGCGGCGCGGCCGATCTCGGGCCGCGAACCCGCGCCGAGCCCCTGCGTGATCTTCATGCCGAGCTGGATGCGGCTCTCCGCCGGCGAGGCGTTGAGCGCCTGCGCGTCGGTGTTGGCGACGATGAAGTCGACCCCCTGCACGTCCGACCCGATCATGTTCGCGATGGCGTTGCCGCCCGCGCCGCCGACGCCGATCACACTGATCCGCGGCTTCAATTCATCGACCTCGGGCCGGAGAAATTCGATTGCCATTTCAGTCTCCATTCACGAGCGGAACGCCGCTTTCCCGTAGAGTGCCTCAAGTGATTCGCGCGTGCGAGCGGTTTTTACGGTTAACGGCATCTTTTCCTGTTGATCGTTTTCATAACGGGTCCGGATTCTAGTAGTTGCTCCGCACCGCCGCGATCAGCCGCTGGACCAAACCGGACGGCGACATGCGCATGATTTCCTGGGCGCCCTGGACGTTGCGCAGATCGATCGGATCGGACGCTGCGTAGAGGACGAGCCCGGCGAGGGTCGAGAAACTCATGCCCGAATGCGCCTCCGGCATCCCGATCAGGCCGCGCGGACGGCCGACCCGGACCGAACGGCCGAGCACGCCCTGGGCATAATCGGCGATGCCCTTGAGTTCGGCGCCGCCGCCGGTGACGACCAATCGGCGCGCGATCGGCCCGGTGAAGCCGAGATCCTTGAGCGCCTGTTCGATCGCGGCGAACCAATGTTCCAGCCTGAGGCGGATGACCGAGATCAGTTGTGCGCGGCTGATCCGCAACGGCTCGGCGCCGTCGGGGCCACCCGCCACCTCGATCATCTCATGATTGTCGCGGGGCGACGTCTGGGCCGAACCATGGAAACATTTCAGCCGCTCGGCCTGCGCACGGCGCATCCCGAAGGTGGATGCGATGTCGTCCGTGATCTCACCTGCGCCGATCGGCAGCGAAGCGAGGCCGACGAGCAGCCCCCCGGCGAATAGAGAAACGTTGGTGACGCCCGCGCCAAGCTCGACGAGAGCAACGCCGAGTTCGCGCTCCTCCTCCGACAAGCAGGCCATCGCGGTGGCGATTGGGGAGGCGACGATCGACTTTACCGCCAGATGGGCCGAGCGGACGCAAAGATCGAGATTGCGCACGGGAGAAGGGTCGGCCGAGACGACGTGGATGTCGACGCCCAGTTTCTCGGCATGGAGGCCTAACGGCTGACGCACGCCGTTGAGGCCGTCGAGCGTGTAGAGCGCGGGCTGCGCATGGAGCACCATCCGCCCTTCCGGGTCGATCGAACTGCGGCCGGCATTGAGCAATTCGTCGATATCGTGCTGCTCGATCCGCTGACCGCCGAGCGCGACTTCGACCGAAGCGACATCGCTATAGAGGCCACCCGCGGAGAAGCTGACCCACACTTCCTCGATATTGGTACGCGCGATCCGCTCGGCCTGCTCGACCGCTTCGCGCACCGCATGTTCGGTCCGCTCCATGTCGGTGATGAAGCCGTGCTTGACGCCGCGGCTCTCGCGCTGACCGGTGCCGAGCACCTGCAGCCCGCCCTCGGCCGGCTGGGCGATCAGCGCAGCGACCTTGGACGATCCGATATCGACTGCGGTGATTAATCCTTCTGCGCGGGGTTGTGCCATGTCCTGCTAAGCCGGCGTCGAGGGAGCGGGAACGGCCGGATCGACCGGCGGCGGGGTTGGATCCTGGATCCGCGTCCCGGGATCACGGGACGTGCGGACCACCATCCGGCTGGGGTCGCGCATGTCGATATGAACATACCCCTGGCCAAGCAGGCGCGATTCCTGATCCTTCTTGGCGAACAAGGCATAGGCGCGCGCGGCTTCGGCATCGCCTTCGGGCAACGACAATGTCTCGCCCGACTGGAAGCGCAAATCCCAGCGGCGCTGGCCAATCCAGGTGGCGCCATCGATCAATTGCCTGAGCGGCGCCTGGCTTGCGATCAGCGCCTGAAGCTGGACGATATGGCCTTCGACGCCATCGCCGATCACGAGCGGCAGCTGAACCGGCATGGTGCGGGCATCGACCGCGGCGAGGATATGGCCCTGCGCGTCGATCAGCGCGAGCTGCTGGTTGCGCTGAAGAACCGCCGCGGGCACGCGCTCCACCAGATCGATCGCGAGCGTATCAGGCAGCCGGCGCGACACGCGTGCATCCTCGATCCAGCCAATCTGCAGCAGCTGCGCGCGAAGCTGCGCAAGATCGACCAGCGGCATGTCCTGGCCGTGCGCTTCCGAGACGATGCGATAGACCGTGTCGCGATCGACCTGGTGCAGCCCGGTCAGCTGGATATTGCGGACCACGAAACCCATCCGCCCAAGCCCGTGCGCGGTCGCCATACCCGTCATCTTGGGCACGCCCATCGCAATAAGGCCGCCGATACAGGCCGTGACCACAAACAAACCCAGCGTCCAGTTGCGCACGCGGCGCATCAGCCCATCGGGCATCGGAATAAGGGACTGCTTGCTGTCGGCCGCGCGAGGACGGCGGCGCGCGGCGGACGAGGCGCGGGCGGGCGCGCCGCGTCCGCTGCGCGTCGTCACCTGTGCACGCGCCCGGCTCATTTCAGAGCCTCGTCGATAATTGCCTGGACCAGCCCCTCATAGGTCATGCCGACCAGCTTCGCCTGTTCCGGGACAAGGCTCAAGGGGGTCATTCCGGGTTGTGTGTTCACTTCGAGCAGAAAGAGGCCTTCAACGCCCTTTTCGTCGTCCCAGCGGAAATCCGAACGTGACGTGCCCTTACAGCCAAGCAGGCGATGCGCCTTCAACGCCATATCCAGGCATGCGTCCGCAATCGGGGCGGGAATGTCGGCCGGGCAGACATGCTGGGTCATGCCGTCGGTATATTTCGCATCATAATCGTAAAAGCCGCTCTTCGGCTTCAACTCGGTCACGCCGAGCGCGCGGTCGCCGACCACGGCCGTCGTAAGTTCACGCCCCCGAATGAAGGGTTCGGCGAGCAGCTCGTCGAAATGCGCCCAGGGGCCTTCGACATCGCGACCGATCGGATAGCCGTAATTGCCTTCCTGCGTGACGATCGCGACCCCGACCGAGGAGCCTTCGTTGACCGGCTTGACCACATAAGGCCGCGGCATCGGATCGCGCTCGAACAGGCTTTCCGATTTGACGATCGCACCTTCGGGCATGCGGATCCCGTGCGGGACGAGCTCATTCTTGGTGAGCTGCTTGTCGATCGCGATCACCGAGGTGGCGAGGCCCGAATGGGTATATTTGATCCCCATCAGATCGAGCATGCCCTGGATCGTCCCATCCTCCCCGGGCGTGCCGTGGAGCGCGTTGAACACGACGTCGGGCTTCGCCTCGTGCAGGCGCAGCGCGACGTCGCGATCCATGTCGATCCGCGTGACGCGATGGCCGAGCGCCTCGCACGCTTTGGCAACGCCCTCGCCCGAAACAAGGCTGACCTCGCGCTCAGACGACCAGCCGCCCATCAGGACGGCGACGTGGAGAGTCATGAAGGCCTCCCCACGCGCTGGATTTCCCATTCGAGCGTGATCCCGCTCTTTTCCTTGACCCGGCGGCGTACCTCCTCGCCCAGTTCCTCGATCTGCGCCGAACTGGCGGACCCAAGGTTCAACAGGAAGTTGCAATGCTTCTCGGAAACCTGGGCGTCGCCGATCTGCAGGCCGCGACAGCCGGCTTCGTCGATCAACTTCCAGGCCTTGGTGCCCTCGGGATTCTTGAAGGTCGAACCGCCGGTGCGGCTGCGCAGCGGCTGCGAGGCCTCGCGCTCGGCGGCGATGCGATCCATCTCCGCGCCGATCATTTTGGGGTCGCCGGGGGCGCCCTCAAACAGGGCTTCGACCACCACTGCACCCGCAGGCAGATCGGAATGACGGTAAGTGTAGCCGAGCTTCGCGGCGGGCCAGGTTTCGACCGTGCCGTCGCGCAACACCACTTTGATCTCGACCAGGATGTCGCTCGCCTCGCGGCCATAAGCACCCGCATTCATGCGCACGGCGCCGCCGACGGTGCCCGGAATACCGCGCAGGAATTCGAGGCCCGCGATACCGGCGTCGCGCGCGGCGCTGGCGACGGTGATACCCATCGCGGCACCCCCCGCACGAACCCGGTTTCCGGGCTCGACCGAGACCTTGGCGAAGCTCTTGGGCAGTCGCACGACGACGCCCGGCACGCCGCCGTCGCGCACGATCAGATTGGATCCGACCCCGACCGGCAGCACCGGCGTGGTCGGATCGAGCCCGGCCATGAAGCTTGCCAGATCATCCACGTCGCGCGGCCGCACCAGCCATTCGGCCGGCCCACCGGTGCGGAACCAGATGAAGTCGGCAAGGCTGCCCTGGTGCACGGCGTCGCCGTGCAAAGGGGGAAGGGCGTAGCAGACCGTCACCCGCGCAGCCCCAATCCACCGTTCGTGCGGAGCGAAGTCGAAGCACGTTCGACAGGACAACGCCCTCCGACGTCGCACAGGGCGAACGGAATGAGGGCGTTGGTCACGCCCGCGCCTTCCGGATCGCGTCGGCGAGACCCGCCGCCCATTTGGTGATATCGCCCGCACCCAGGCAGATGATCATGTCGTCGGGGCGGACCAGCTGTGCGAGTTCGCTTGCGAGCTGATCGGCGCCCGAAATGACCTGTGCCGCGCGGTGGCCGCGCATCTTCAGGCCGGAGACCAGAGCCGCCGCGTCGACACCCTCGATCGGCTGCTCGCCCGCGGCATAGACCGGGGCGATATAGACGATGTCGGCATCATTGAAGGCGGTCTGAAACTCATCCATCAGGTCGCGCAAGCGCGTGAAGCGGTGCGGCTGCGCGACCGCGATCACGCGGCCCTTCGCCCCTTCGCGTGCCGCCGACAGCACCGCGCGGATCTCGACCGGGTGATGGCCATAATCGTCGATGATGGTGACGCCATCCACCTCGCCGACCTTGGTGAAGCGGCGTTTGACGCCCGCGAACTTGGCGAAGCCCGTGCGAATGACATCATCGGGCACACCCAGCTCCAGCGCGACGCCGATCGCGGCGAGGCTGTTCTGGACATTGTGGCGGCCGGGCATCGGTAGCTCGATGCCCTCGATCGATCGGACCGAACCATCGCGATTGCGGATGATGCATTCGTAGCGATTACCGCCGGGAATCGGGGTCACATTAACCCCGCGAATATCGGCCTGGGCGGAGAAACCGTAGGTCACGACGCGACGATCGCGCACGCGCGGGATGATCGCCTGTACCTCGGGATGATCGAGGCAAAGCAGCGCCGCGCCGTAGAAAGGCACGTTTTCGACGAACTCGACGAAGGCGTCCTTCACCTTGTCGAACGAGCCATAATGATCGAGATGTTCAGGATCGATATTGGTGACGATCGCGAACGTGCCGTCGAGGCGCAGGAAGCTGCCGTCGCTCTCGTCGGCCTCGACCACCATCCAGTCCGAAGCACCCAGGCGCGCGTTCGAGCCGTAGCTGTTGATGATGCCGCCATTGATCACGGTCGGATCGACCCCGCCGGCGTCGAGCAAAGCCGCGACCATCGAGGTGGTAGTCGTCTTGCCATGCGTGCCCGCAACCGCGACCGTGGACTTCAGCCGCATCAGCTCGGCCAGCATTTCCGCGCGGCGGACCACGGGAATGCGTTTCTCCAGCGCGAGCTCGACCTCGGGGTTGCCGCGCTTGATCGCGGTCGAGGTGACTACAACCGCCGCGTCGCCGAGATTTTCGGCCTTGTGGCCGATCGCGACCGGGATACCGCGCTCGCGCAAACCCTCGACAACATAGCCTTCGGCCACGTCGGAGCCCTGCACCTTATAGCCGAGATTGTGCATCACCTCGGCGATGCCGGACATGCCGATCCCGCCGATGCCGATGAAGTGGATCGTGCCGATGTCGGTTGCGACGCCCTTCATGCCGCACCTGCTCCTGCTGCGAGGCCGGGGACGGCTTTTGCTTTGCCGCGCTGACTGTCGCCGATCGCGTCCATGACGGGCGTACGGCCGAAGCCCTCGATCAGATCGGCCAGATCCTCGGTCGCCCTCGGGCGCCCACAGGCTTTGGCGTGAGCAGCCGCAGCGATCAGTGCTTCGGGGTCGGCTGCCACGCTCATGATCTCGGACGCCAGCCTGTCAGGCGTGAATTGCGATTGGGGAATGGCGCGCGCGCCGCCTTCGGCCGCCATCTCTCGCGCATTGGCGGTCTGATGATCGTCCATCGCGCTCGGTAGCGGGACGAGGATAGCGGGACGGCCGGCAACGGTGAGCTCGGCGATGGTCGAGGCGCCGGCGCGGGCGATGACGAGATGCGATGCGGCAAGCACTGAAGGCAGATCTTCCAGATAGGTGGTGAGTTCGGCATCGACGCCGAGTTGCTGATAGGCTGCGCGGACCGTGTCGATATCCTCGGGCCGGCATTGCTGCACGATCTTGAGCCGGCGGCGCAGCCCTTCGGGCAAAAGCCCGATCCCGGCCGGTACGACGCTCGACAATATCGTCGCGCCCTGGCTGCCGCCGGTGACGAGCAGGTTGAAGCTGGTCTCCTCGCCATATTCGGGGAAACGCGCGCGGCCGATCGCCTTCACCTCTTCGCGCACCGGGTTGCCGACGAGGTGGGTTTTGCCGAGGAATTTGGGCTTGAGCCGCTGCACGAGCGGGTAAGCGGTCGCGATCGCATCGACGCGGCCCGCGAGCAGGCGGTTGACCCGGCCGAGCACCGCATTCTGCTCGTGCACCGCAGTACTGACGCCGCAATCCAGTGCGCCAAGCAAAGCGGGCAAGGCGGGATAGCCGCCGAAGCCGACAACCGCGGTGGGCTTGAACTCGCGATAGAGGCGGCGCGCCATCTCACGCCCGGCACGGATGCCGAGCCAGGCCTTCAACCAGCCGAGCGGGCCGCCCGCGACGCGCCCGGCGGGCATGACATGGGTTTCAATATCGTCGAACAGGCCGGGAATGCGCTTGCCGCGTTCGTCGGTGATCAGGGCGACGCGATGGCCGCGGCGCGCAAGTTCGTGCGCCAGCGCATGCGCCGGAACCATATGGCCGCCGGTGCCCCCTGCCGCGAGCACGAAGTGTCGCTTGATGTTCACTTGCCTCCCCAGGTCACCACATAAGGCGAACGGGTGAGATACGGATTCTTGCGGGTGAAGGCGAGCAACAGCCCGAACCCGATCGAGAGCGCGATCATCGACGAACCGCCATAGGAAATGAACGGCAGGGTCATGCCTTTGGATGGCGCCAGATGCACGTTGACCAGCATGTTGATGATCGCCTGCAGCCCGAACTGGGTGACCAGCCCCGCGCTCGCGAAGAAGAGGAAGCGATCCTCCTCGTGCAGCAATCGCACGAACACACGCACGACGATGGCAAGGAAGATCAGTGCGATCGCGAGGCAGGCGATCAGCCCGAATTCCTCGCCGATCACCGAGAAGATATAATCCGTGTGAGGCTCCGGCAGGCCGAATTTCATCGTGCCCGCGCCCGGCCCGCGCCCGATCAGCCCGCCATGGGTGATGGTGCGATAGGCCGAGACCATCTGATAATCGTCGACCTGCTTGGAGACGTCGCCGATCTTGAGGAAGGCGTTGATGCGCATCTGCGCGACCGGATAGAAGAGATAGGCCATCACGATCGCACCGATGCCGGCACCGCCGAGCGCGCCCAGCCATTTCATCGGCACGCCCGAAAGCGTGAGCAGCACCAGCCAGACCGAGACGAAGATCACCGTCTGGCCGAAATCGGGCTGCTTCATCAGAAAAGCGGCGATCGTCGCGAGTAGGCAGAAGCTGATCGGCACGACCGGCAGCTTGGCGTCCTTCTGCTTGAGCGAGAGAAGCCAGGCGACCGCTACCGTGAAAAGCGGCTTCAGGAATTCGGACGGCTGCACCTGGATCGGGCCGAAATAGATCCAGCGCTGCGCGCCATTCTTCTCGGCACCGCCCATGATCGGCACCATGATCAGCATGATCAGGAACAGGGCCGCGCCGACCAAGGCCGCGCGCCGCGCTGCGGTCTTGGGCATCATCGATACGCCGATCATCACCGGGACGGCGAGGCCGGTCCAGATCAACTGGCGCCAGAAATAATAGCGCGCGGGCATGACGTGGGTCGCGTCCGAATAACGCTGCGCCGCCGCCGGAGCCGCCGCCGCGACCGCGATCAGGCCGATGCCGATCAGCAAGGTCACGAGCAGGAGCAGGACGCGGTCAATCTCCCAGAACCAGGTGCCGAGCGCCGAGCGGTCGCCGCGCCCGAAACGCTCACCCCGCCGCCGCGCGAGCGCGCGCCGCCTGAGTTCGGACTGATCCAACTTGGGTGCCATCGTCGCCATCTTAGAGCGCCCCTACCGCCGCGCGAAAGGCCTCACCGCGCGCTTCATAATCTTTGAACTGATCGAACGAGGCGCAGGCGGGCGAAAGCATCACCACCTCACCCGGCTGCGCAACTGCGGCCGCATCATTGACCGCCTGCACCAGCGTACCGCTTTCGGTCACCGGCTTGCCGGCATGGCGCAATATCTCCGCGAACATCGGCCCCGCCTGCCCGATCGTGTAGCCGGCGAGCACATGGCCGAAGAATGGCGCGCAATCGTCGAGATCGTCAGTCTTGGGCAGGCCGCCGAGGATCCAGTGGATCTTCGGGTAAGCGGCGAGAGCGGGTGCAGTCGCGGTGGCGTTGGTCGCCTTGCTGTCGTTGACGTAGAGCACCCCGGCCCTCTCGGCGACGCGCTCCATACGGTGCGGGAGGCCAGGATAGGTGCTCAGGCCTTGTTCGATCTGGTCCTCGGTGAGGCCGAGCGCCCTGCAAGCTGCGATAGCGACTACCGCGTTCTGTGCGTTATGCGGACCTTGCAGCGACGGCCAGTTCGCCTGTCCTGCAACTTTGTTTTTCGAGACGCGGATCACCGGATTCCTGAGGGTTGCCGCCATCTGCAAAAAGTGTTCAGCCGGGTGGCCGAACGATCGGCTCCTCGCCAGATTCTCGGGCCACTTTGCTTTGTCTTCCAGCCGCTCGGCGATCTTCAATGTCTCGCGATCGTTGGTCGCGATAACTGCGGTGTTATGCATGGACTGCATCTCAAACAGCCGGGATTTGGAGAACACGTAACCTCCAAACCCATCATAGCGATCGAGATGGTCCGGCGTGATGTTGGTCAGCACCGCGACGTCGCAGTCGAGGCTGAAGGTCAGGTCGATCTGGTAGCTCGACAGCTCCAGCACATAGACGCCGCCCTCGGGCAGCGGATCCTGACTGAGGATCGGCAGGCCGATATTGCCGCCCATCAAAGTCGGCACGCCCGCAGTCTGGAGGATGTGGTGGATCAGCGCGGTGGTGGTCGACTTACCGTTGGTGCCAGTGATGCCGACCACCTTGTGCGGCGGCAGGCTGGGACGGGCGAGCGCGAACAACTCGATGTCCCCGATCACGGGCACGCTCGCCTTGCGGGCATGATCGGCGATCGGATGTTTGTTGAGGGGGACACCGGGCGAAACCACCACGCCATCATAGCCGGCGAGATCGATCTCTAGCGGATCGGCAAGCTGCAAGCCCTCTCCCTTCAGGGAGAGGGTTGGGTGAGGGTGGCCCGTCGCAGAGGCTGGGCGCTCGCTCTGCTCGCTCCCCCTCACCCCAGCCCTCTCCCCGTCGGGGAGAGGGAGCAAAGCAGCCCGCGCCTCCTCGCGCGAATCCCACGCCGTCACATGGGCCCCGCTCGCGAGCAATGCCTCGACCGTCGCCACGCCGGAGCGGGCGAGGCCGAGGACGGCGTAGCGTTTGCCGCGAAAGGCGGGGCTCGTGATCACCGAAGCTTGAGCGTCGCGAGGCCGATCAGCGCGAGCACGAAGCTGACGATCCAGAAGCGGATCACTACCGTGGGTTCTGACCAGCCGATCTGTTCGAAATGATGATGGATCGGCGCCATCTTGAAGATGCGCTTGCCGGTGCGCTTGAAGAAGAAGACCTGCAGGATCACCGACACTGCCTCGACCACGAACAGGCCGCCGACGATGCCGAGCACGATCTCATGGTGGGTGGAAACGGCGATAGCGCCGAGCGCGCCGCCGAGCGCAAGGCTGCCCGTGTCGCCCATGAACACCGCGGCGGGTGGCGCATTATACCAGAGGAAGGCGAGCCCGGCGCCGATGATCGCGGCGGTCAGTAGCACCAGATCGCCCGCGCCCGGCACGTGCGGGATGCCGAGATAATGCGCGAACTTCGCGTTGCCGACCAGATAAGCGAAGATGAAGAAGGCGAGGCTGGCGATGATCACCGGCATCGTGGCGAGCCCGTCCAGCCCGTCGGTCAGGTTCACCGCATTGCCGAACGATACCATCGTGAAGGCCGCGAACAGGATATAGAAGGGCCCGAGGTTGATCACCGGCCCGTTGTAGAAGGGCACGTAAAGCTGGGTTCCGTTGCCCGAAAGGATGATCCATGACGCGACCCCCGCGACGGTGAATTCCATCAGCAGCCGAACTTTGCCCGATACACCCTTATGGCTGCGCTTGGTGACCTTGTCATAATCGTCGAGAAACCCGATCAGCCCGAAGCCGAGCGTCACCAGCAGGCACGCCCAGACGTAGCGGTTGTTGAGGTTCATCCACAGCAGCATCGAAACCGTGACCGAGGTCAGGATCATCAGCCCGCCCATTGTCGGCGTGCCGACCTTGGCGAGGTGCGTCTGCGGCCCATCGCTGCGGATTGGCTGGCCCTTGCCCTGGCGCACCCGCAGCCAGCCGATGAATTTCGGGCCGATCAGCAAGCCGAGGAAGAGCGAGGTCAAAGCCGCCGCGCCTGCCCGAAACGTGATGTAGCGGATCAGGTTGAGGGCGTGGGGAAAGCCGAGATGTTCGGCAAGCAGATACAGCATAAATCCTATTCCCCGGCCAAAGCGTCGACGACGCCGGCAAGCCCGACCGAATTCGATCCCTTGACGAGAATTGCATCACCCGGCGCGATCAGCCGTTGGGCACGATCTGCGGCGGATGCGGCATCCGGCACATGGACGAACTCGACCTTGCCCTCAAGAGCTTCGGCCAATGGTTTCATCTCCGTGCCGACCAGCAGTGCCAGATCGACGCCGGCCTCCGCGATCGGCTCGGCGAGCGCGGCATGCAGCTGCGCTTCCTCCGGGCCCAGCTCGCGCATCGAGCCGAGGATCGCGACCTTGCGTCCCCTCTCCCGCCCGAGCATCGCGAGCGTTGCGCGCATCGAGGCGGGGTTGGCGTTATAGGCTTCGTCGATCAGCAAGGCGTCACCGTCCGGCAGCCTGAGGGTGATCCGACGGCCCCGCCCCGGCAGCCCGGCCATATCCGCGAGTGCCAGGCCTGCGGCGGCGAGGTCACCGCCCGCCGCCTCCACCACCGCCAGCACCGCGAGTGCATTGGTGACCCAATGGTCGCCCGGTGAAGCGACGGTGAAACTCATTTCCGCGGTTCGCAGCTTTGCCTGGACGAACGTTCCCTTGGGGACGGCCATACCTTCACGCGCATAGACGTCGGCACGCGGATCGCGCCCGAAAGTCACGATCCGGCCGGCATAGGCCATCGCCGCGGCGATCAGCCGCTCGCGATGCGGGCTGTCATAGGGGATGACCGCGGTACCGCCGGGTTCGAGCCCGCGAAAAATCTCACCCTTGGCATCGGCGATAGCGCCTTCATCCGCGAAGAAAGCGCCGTGCGCGAGCGCCACGGTCGTGACCAGAGCGACGTGGGGGCGGACCAGCCGGGTGAGCGCGCTCAACTCGCCCGCATGGTTCATCCCCATTTCGAACACGCCGAAGCGCGTCCCGCGGGGCATCCGCGCGAGGCTGAGCGGCACGCCGACATGATTGTTATAGCTCTTGAGCGAACGGTGCGCTTTGCCCGGCGCCATCCGATCGAAGGCGGCGTAGAGCGCTTCCTTGACGCTGGTCTTGCCGACCGATCCGGT
>Ga0207657_10001927_pt1 | contig 22401 bp, 15 predicted proteins | sample KBSC33metaG_FD_184316 | JGI IMG/M metagenome (GOLD analysis project Ga0207657, IMG submission 184316) | Corn rhizosphere microbial communities from Kellogg Biological Station, Michigan, USA - KBS C3-3 metaG (SPAdes) (version 2) | ecosystem: Host-associated > Plants > Roots > Rhizosphere > Soil ... | reverse complement strand
CCTGACTGGTTCGCTGTTCGATCTGGACAATGTCGCGGTGCTGAAAGGCCCGCAAGGAACCTTGGTGGGCCGCAACTCCACCGGCGGCGCCATCCTCTACAACAGCCGCACCCCCGGTCCCGACCTGGGCGGCTATGTCCAGGCCACGGTGGGCGATTACGGCCGCGCCGGACTTCAGGGCGCAGTGAACATTCCGCTGAGCGACACGGTGTTTTTCCGCGCGGCGCTGAATTCGGAAAACCAGAAAGGCTATATCGCCAATTTTTTCCAGGATCCCGCATCGGGGCGCGTCAACAACCAGGCCGCCATGGGGTTCAAGAAGCTGGCCGGCGTGGTTTCGGTGAAATGGCAGCCCGACGATACGTTCAGTTTGCTGCTGCGTGCCGATATTTCCTCCGAGCATGATACCGGCTCGACCTATCACGACCTGGGTTATTTCGTGGGCACGGTGCCGTCCAACGGCCGCACCTCGATCTGCAACATCCCGGTTACCTGCCTGCCGTTCACCGACCTGCGCGGCCAGGTCATGCAGCCTTATTACCTGACCGCGACGGCGGCCGGCGTTTCCAATCCCAACCCGTCACCGCAAGCCTATAACGCGATCCTGGCTTCGGTGTTGCGCGAGCAGACCTACGGCTTCTGGTCCGCCGAGCAGGACGTTTCCAACCTCAGCCAGGGCCGCTATCAAACCTATTCGGGCACGGCGAACAAAAGATTTGGCGATGTCGATGTGCGCCTGATGGCGGCCTACCGCACCTTCACCAACACCGGCACGGCGGTCAGCCGCGGCCTGCCCTTCGAAAGCAACACCTACAAGTACAATTTCCCCAACTACGAGTCCTGGCAGACCGAATTGACCGTCAACGGCAAGGGCCTCGACAACAAGCTGCAATGGACCACCGGCCTGTTTTTCTTCAATGAGCGCAGCCCCAATGACGGCGGCCTCCTCTACCAGTTCCTCCCCTCCGCCGCCGGACCGCCCACTGCCGCGGCGGGCAAGCAGTTCAGCATCACGGACTGGAGCAACAACAGCGAGAAAAACAGCTCCTACGCCGCTTACGCCCAGGCGACCTACAGCATCCGGTCCGATACCCGCTTCACGGCCGGGGTGCGCTATACCTATGACGAGCGCAACGCCCATATCGCCAGCCAATCGGTGCGCACGCCGGCCAGCCCGGCGACCAATGCGGCCCTGACCAACGCGGTCTTCAATCCCGCGCCCTTTGTCTATAACGGCATCAGCTATGCGGGGCAGAGCAATGTCTGCCTGCTCACCAATCCAAATGGCGTGACCTTGCCCTTGTCGCAATGCGCGGTGGACATCAACAAGAGCTATCACAAGCCGACCTGGACCTTGGCGCTGGATCACGACTTGTGGGAAGGCACCATGGTCTATGCCACCATGCGTTCGGGTTACCGCTCGGGCGGCATCAATACCCAGGCGCAGAATATCGCGGCGCTGACGGCGCTCCCCGAAAGCGTGCTGGATTATGAAATCGGCGTGAAGTCGGATTGGGCGATCGCCGGCATGCCGGTCCGCACCAATCTGGCCCTGTATGAAACCAGCTATCACAATATCCAGGTGCAGCAGCAGGTGCCCAATGTGAGCCTGGCGACCGCCATCGGCGGCGGCCAATGCACACAGGCCGCGTTCAATGCCGGCAATTGCGTGGGCTTTCTCAACGAGAACATCACCCTCAACGCCAAGTCGGGCAAGATCTACGGCGCGGAGTGGGAAGTCACGGTGCTGCCCACCGACTGGCTGACGCTCAATGCTTCGGGCAGCTATATCGATCCGCGCTATACCGACTTCAGCTTCCTGGTGCCGCCCGGTTATCTGCAGCCCAGCAGCGGAACAAGCCTGTCGGGTACGCCCATCCCGGTTCCGACCTGGCAGACCAATGAAACCGCCACCGTCAATTTCGGCTCCGATCTGGGCGGACTGCCGTTGGGCGATACCGTGTTCACCGCGCATTATTACTGGCAGAGCCGTTATCTCGCCGATATGCGGTCCTTCAATCCCCTGCAGCGCAGCTTTGCCTATGGCATGTTGAATTTCAGGCTGGAATTCACCGATGCGGGGCATACCGGCGCCGATCTGGCGGTGTTCATGAACAATGTCGCCAATACCCAGGCCTGTTTGCCGGAATATAACGGGGTGCTGAACTCGGCGCCCAACGGCACCTTCGGGTCTCCGAACACGTCCGGGGTGCTGCAATGCATTCCGCTGGCGCCGCGCATGACCGGGGTAACGCTGGGTTATAAGTTCTAAGTTGGCATTGCGCCTCGCTTAAGCTCGGCGCGTTCGTCGCTCGGAATGGTCCACTGGACCATTCCAGCCTACGGCGAACCGCTCCTTACGGCGCGGATTCGACCTTCACCAAGGTCATGGTGAAAACCAGTGTCTGGTCGGGTGGAATGCTGTCCCCAGCGCCGTCGGCGCCATAACCCAGTTCGGCGGGCAACGCGATTTCCCAAGTGTCACCGGTCTTCATCAGTTTCAGCGCTTCGACCCAGCCGGGAATCAGAGCCCCGGCCGGGAACTGCGCCGGTTCTTCCGGCTTGGTCTGGTCAAAGACTTTGCCGCTGATCAACGAGCCCTTGTAAAAGACCGTCACCACGTCACTGTCGTTCTTGACCTGCGGGCCGTCGCCCGACTTGAGCACCCGGTACATCAGCCCGTCGGGCAGCTTCTTGACGTCGGGACGCCCCGCATAATCGGCGAGGAAGCGCTTGTTGGCGTCGGCGGAGGTGTCATAAGTGGAGCTTGCGACGCCTGCGCCGGCGGTATCGGACTTCTTCTGGTCGCAGGCAGCAAGAGTTACCAGCGGCACCAGCACCAGGACTTTCAGAAAACGCATCGTCTCCCCCGATTTGGAATCTGTCTTATAGGCAAAAACGGATTTGCCAGCTACGGCGCGTATTCGACCTTGGTCAACGAGACAAGGAAGACCAGGGTCTGGTCTGGCGGAATGACATTGCCATTGCCATCGCTAGCGTAAGCCAGCCCCGACGGAATCACCAATTCCCAGGTGTCGCCGGTTTTCATCAGTTTGAGAGCTTCGGTCCAGCCGGGGATCACGCCGCCGACCGGAAACGAGATAGGCTCTTCGGGCTTGGTCCTGTCGAAGACCTTGCCGCTGATCAGCGAGCCCTTGTAATAGACCCAGACCGTGTCGCTATTTTTTTGCACTTGCGGGCCATTGCTCGGCGCCGCCCGCAACACGCGGTACATCAGCCCGTCGGGCAGTTTCTTCACGTCAGGCCGAGCGCCATAGTCGGCCAGGAAGCGCGTATTGGCTTCGGCGGAGGTGTCATAGGCCGCGCCCGGCACCCCTGGGCTGGCCGCGGCGGCATGGGCCTTCTGGCCGCAGACGCCCAGAACCGCCATCGACGCGACAACCAGGATTTTCAAGGCGCGCATGGGTTCCTCAAAGGTGCCATGTTGGCTTTATACGCGAGAGGATGGCTCGCCGCTACTTGCCCGCGATGCGGACTTGATCGCCGTCCTGGAGCGCGTCGGCGGGATTGTCGATGATCCGGTCCCCGGGCCCCACGCCGCTGCCCACGTCCACCGTCGCACCCATATCGCGCGCAATGCTGACGGTCTTGAGTTTGACATGATTGCTGGCATCCACCGTGGCGACCTGCATGCCTTCGTCCCGGAACATCAGAGCGGTAGCGGGAAGCCGGATGCCGTTGGCGCCGGGCGGCAAGGGAAATCTCACCTCGGCATAGGTACCCGGCTGCAGTACGGCATCATGGTTGTCCATGCCGAACTGCGCCAGCACGGTGCCGGTGGCGCTGGCGACCGCGCCGGCGCTGGCCACCAGGCTGGCTTGGAAGGTTCGACCGGCATATTGCGGAACGGTAAAGCTGACCGTCATGCCGGGCTGAATATGCGAGGCGTAATTCTGAGGCACCCGCACATAGATACGCAGCCTGCTTTCGTCCGCGACGGTGAACAAAGGCGTGGCGTTATTGCCCACCGTCACCAGGGCGCCCACATCCACGGCGCGGCTGGTCACCACGCCGTCAAAGGGGGCGACGAGGCGGCGGAAATTCTCCTGGCTGGCGACGCTGTACAGGCTGGCCTGGGCCGCCGCGACGGCGGCGTTCTTGGCGGCAAGGTCGGCGTCCTTTTCATCCTTGTCCTGACGCGACACGGCCCCTTGCGCGAACAGGGCGTCGAAGCGCTGCGCCGTGGCGGCGGAAAGTTTCTGCGCCGCCTGGGCGTTGACCAGATTGGCCCGGGCTTGCTCCGATTGGCCCGCAAGGTTGGGGGTGTCGAGTTCGGCCAGCAACTGGCCCTTTTTCACCCGCGCGCCGATATCGAAATACCATTTGCGCACATAGCCGCTGGCCTGGGCATAGATCGGCGCCGAGGTGAAGGCCTGGATGTCGCCCGGAAGATTGAGGCCGCCGCCGCCTTTTGCCTTGGGAAGCGTGACCAGCTGGACCGTCTGTATCGCCTGGTCGTCGGTCCAGGCCGTTGTGTTATGGGCCTGCCACCATCGCCAGCCGATGCCCAGAACGGCGACCGCTACCGCCGCGACGAGCGCGGTCTTGCCCCAACGTTTCAGTCCGGGCGGCGTGGCGTGTCGCAGCAAATGGTCCGGCGCCGGCTCCAGCGATGGCCCGGCATCGGGATTCTTGTCAGGCATAAGCCTCTCCAGACTGGGCAGGCCGTGCCTTCTTGGCCCGGCGCGCCGCATGGCGGTCATGAATAATGCTGAACACCACCGGCACGAATAGCAAGGTGGCTATGGTCGCGAAAACCAGGCCGCCGATGACGGCCCGGCCCAGGGGGGCGTTCTGCTCGCCGCCTTCGCCCAGGCCCAGCGCCATGGGCGCCATGCCGATGATCATGGCCAGCGCCGTCATGCAGACCGGGCGGAAGCGGGCAAAACCGGCTTCCACCGCCGCCAGCACGGCATCGCCATGCTCGGCCAGCCGTTCGCGGGCAAAGGAGATGACCAGGATCGAGTTCGCCGTCGCCACGCCCATGCACATGATGGCGCCCGTCAGCGCCGGCACGGACAAGGTCGTGCCGGTGGTGAAAAGTATCCATACGATTCCAGCCAAGGCCGCGGGCAAGGCTGTGATGATGACAAAGGGATCGGTCCAGGATTGGAAGTTGACCACGATCAGAAGATAGATCAGCACCACCGCCGCCAAGAGGCCGTAGAACAGGCCTGAAAAAGCGGTGTTCATGGTCGTTACCTGGCCGCGAAGCGTGACCGTGGCGCCGCGCGGCAGATATTTGGTATTGGCGTCGATCACTTTCTGCACGTCCCGGGAGACCGCGCCCAGGTCGCGATCCTGGGTGGTGGCAAAAACATCTATGGTGGGTTGGATATTGTAGTGGGTCACCACGGTGCTGCCCTGGCTGCGGCCGATGCGCGTGAGGCCCCCCAGCACCTGCGGGCTGCTGCCGGTGGGGCCGGTCACGGGCAGGTTCTGCAGGGCTTCCAGTGAGCCCAATTTATATTCCGGCGTTTGCGCCGTCATGGTGTAGGACACGCCGTTCTTGGGATTGAGCCAGAAATTCGGCGCGCTTTGCGACGTGCCGGCCAAGGAGGTCGCCAGCGCGTTGGTCACATCGCGCTCGGTCAGGCCCAGCTGGGCCATGCGGCCGCGGTCGGCATCGACCTGAAGCTGCGGCAGGTTGCTGGATTGCTGCATGCGGGCGTCGACCAGGCCCGGAACCGTGCGGATCTGGCGCAGGATGCGCAGGGCGAAAGCCTCGGTTGCGTCGCGGTCGGTGCCCGTCACCTGCACATCCATCGGCGCCGGGGCGCCGAAATTCAGGATCTGGCTGGTGATGTCGGGCGGCGGATAGGAGAAGGTCACATCGGGGAAAAGCCGCGGCAGTTTTTCGCGCATGGTGCGGACATAGTTTGCCGTGCGGCCGTGATCTTGCTTCAATGTGATGAAGATGTCGGCGTCCTGCATCCCCACCGTGCCGGTATTGTTATAAAGATTGTTGGTGGGGCTCTGGTTGAGGCCGATATTGTCCACGATATTGGCCAACTCCGCCCTGGGTATGATGCGGCGAACTTCGCGCTCGACCTGGGCCACGATCTGGGTGCTGTCCTCGACGCGGGTGCCGGGCGCGGTGCGGGCGTGCAAGGTGATCTGGCCCGAATCCACACTGGGGAAGAAATCCTGGCCCAGGAAGGGAACCAACAGCATGGATGCCGCCACGGCGCCCAGGAAACCCAACACAAAGGGGCGGCGCCTGGTCATGGCCAGCGCCAACAGATTGCGATAGCCCTCGCGCAAGTCGGCAAAGACCTTTTCGAAGCGCTTCTGCAACCGGGCGAACATGTTGTCGCCCAGCGCGGCATGCTCCTCGGAATGAAGTTTCAGCAGATAGAGCGCCAGGGTCGGCACCAGGGTGCGTGACAGGATGAAGGACGCGATCATGGCGAACACCACCGCCAGGGCCATGGGCACGAACAGAAAGCCCGCCACGCCTTGCAGCGAGAACATCGGCACAAAGGCGACGCAGATGCAGAGCAGCGAAACGAAGGCGGGCTGGGTGATCTGGCGCGCGCCGTCCATGATGGCGTCATAGACGCTTTTGCCGTGCTCCAAATGCCAGTTGATGTTTTCAATGGTGACGGTGGCGTCGTCCACCAGAATGCCCACCGCCAGCGCCAGTCCGCCCAAGGTCATGATGTTCAAGGTCTGGCCGGTGGCCCAAAGGCCCATCAAGGCCGCCAGCACCGCCAGCGGAATGGAGGTGGCGATGATCACCGTGGACCGCCAGCTGCCCAGGAACATCAGGATCATCAGGCTGGTGAGGGCGGCGGCAATGGCGCCTTCGCGCACCACGCCGTTGATCGCCGCCTTGACGAACAGCGACTGGTCGGACAGCACGTCGATCTTCAGCGCATCCGGAAGCTGGGTCTTGAGGACCGGCAAGAGGTTCTTGATGCCGTTCACCACATCGATTGTGGAGGCCTGGCCGTTCTTGAGCACGGTCGACAGCACGGCGCGGGCGCCATCGACATGCACGATGTTGGCCTGCGGCGAGTTGCCGTCGCGGACATGGCCCACGTCATGCAGGAACACGGTGCCGCCGCCCACGGTCTTCACCGGCAGGTCGTTCATCGCATCGATCGTATCGGTGGCGTTGTTGAGCTTTACGACATATTGAATGCTGCCGATCTTGATATTGCCGGTCGGCACGATCTGGTTCTGGCTGACGAAAGCATTCTGCACGTCTGTGGCGGACAGGCCGCGCGCCTGCATGGCCTGGGGATCCAGGTCGATCTGCACCGAGCGGAATTTCCCGCCATAGGAATAGGGGATCGCGGCGCCCGCCACGGTGGCCAGGCGGGGGCGTGCGAAATTCTGCGAATAGTCCAGCACCTGCTGTTCCGACAGCGAGGTGGAGGAGAAGGCCATCTGCAGCACCGGCACGGTGGAGGCGCTGTAGTTGAGGATCAGGGGCGGCTGGGTCCCGGCCGGCATCATGCGAATGCCGGTCTGGGAGACCGAGGTCACCTGGGCGGTGGCCAGGCGGATATCGACATTGGGCTGGAAGAATATCTTGACGATGCCCAGGCCCGTCATGGAGGTGCTCTCGACATGCTCCACATCGTTCACGGTGGTGCTGAGGAAGCGCTCGTAATTCGACAGCAGGCGCGAGGCCATCTCGTCGGGCGACAGGCCGTTATAGGTGAAGGCGACCCCGACCACCGGAATGCCGATATTGGGGAAAATGTCGGTGGGGGTGCGGATGGCCGCCAGCGGCCCGAAGATCAGGATCATCAGGGCCATGACGATGAAGGTATAGGGCCGATCCAATGCGACCTTGACCAGCCAAGTCATCGTCCCACCATCCCAATACGCATGTCCGTCATTGCAAACTCTTGACGATTTTCCGGGTTTTCCGCCGATTATAACGGCAATTGGCGGCTTGGCATCGCTGGGGTTGTCGCAACCTGTCGCGGACCGCCCTGTTATCCCGGGGCGTGCTGACTATATTCCATAGAGTTTATAGGGTATTGTGACGCTATGATCTCCCAGAAAGCCCGTTACGCCCTGCGCGCCCTTCTGTTTCTGGCGGCACGGGGAGATACGGCCCCGGTCCTGATTTCGGAAATCGCCGAAAGTGAGCGGATTCCGCGAAAGTTCCTGGAGGCTATCCTGCTAGAATTGAAGAAAACCGGCATTGTGCGCAGCCATCGCGGCCGCTCCGGTGGTTATTCCTTGGGCAGGCCGGCCAAGGATATCAGCTTTGCCGACGTGCTGAGGGTCACCGATGGGCCCCTGGCGCTCAGTCCCTGTGTTAGCGTCATGGCTTATCGCAAGTGCGATGATTGTTTCGAGGAGTCGATTTGCGCCATCCGCAAAGCCCTTCTGGCCGCCCGCGACGCCACCGCCGAAATCCTGGAATCCAGGAATTTGGCCACCGCCGCGCAACAATTGCGCCGTTCGGGCGCTTTATAAGCTTCTCTATTCATGTGGCTTTTCCCCCATTTCGCAGAAATGTCTTAATCCCTATTGACTAGATAGAGATTTAGAGGAATATGGGTATTGCCCGGTCCGCTGAAGACCGGCGGGATAAATTTGGACGGGGTATGCATGCGTCAGTTTCGCCATTCCATTCTTCTGACCGGCGCAGCGTTGCTGGCGCTTTGCGCGCCCGCCCTGGCCGCCGCGAAGAAGCCCGCGCCGCCGCCCACCGATCCGCGCATTCCTTTGCTGGAACAGCAATTGCGGGACATTCAACAACAGTTGGGCGAGATCAAGAGCGCGCAAGGCGCCAATGACTATAGCGGCGCGGTGGCCGATCTGAAGCGCAGCTCTTCCAATCAATATGTCGATATCAACAATCGCCTGGACGGGCTGAACAAGACGACGATCGACAATGGCCGGCTGACGGTCAGCAGCCCGAACGGCGCCTTCAGCCTGTCGCTGCGTGCCCTGGTGCAGTTCGACGTGGGTTATTTCGCGCAAGGCCGCAACCCGTCCAGCGTGGATCTCAACAGCGGCACCAATTTCCGCCGTGCGCAGCTCGGCTTTCAAGGCACGGTGTTCAAGGACTGGGCCTATAACTTCCTCTACGATTTCGGCGGCTATGGCGTGGAAGGCCGCGGCTATATCTACAACGCCTATATCCAGTATGACGGACTGAAGCCGTTCGGCATCCGTGTCGGCGCATTCACGCCATCCGAGGGCCAGGAAGACCAGACCAGCTCGGGCGACCTGTTCTTCCCGGAACGCCCTGCGTCCGTCGATATTGCCCGCAACATCGCCGGCGCGCCCAGCCGCGAGGCCATCAGCATTTTCGCGCAAGAGGACAATTATCTCGTTTCGCTGTCCTACACGGGAAAGAAAACCGGTGACGGCACCTCTACCGGCGCCTCCGTGGGTACGTTCGATGCCCAGCAATCCATCATCGGCCGCGCCGCCTGGCTGGCTCTCAGCTCGCCCGGCGTGAAATGGTTGGTCGAAGGACACATCACCGAGGCGTTGAAGCTGGCCGACGCCACGGCCAGCCCGGCTGCGACCGCCATCCGGTTCAGCAACGGTCCCGAAGTGGCGGTAGACGCCAGCAAGACGGTGGATACCGGCAATATCGACGCCAATCGCGCCCGCGAATTCGGCTTCGAAACCGCCGGCACCTACGCCGATTTCTACGGTCAGGGCGGGTGGTTCCGCTATGAAATCGACCGCCGCACCGCCGTGCCCAATCCGGAATTCGACGGCTGGTATGCTTTCCTCGCCTATTCCTTGACCGGCGAGCAGCATCCCTACGATCCCACCACCGCAAGCTTCAAGAACATACGTCCCGCCAAGCCCCTGGGTACGCCCGGCGGCTGGGGCGCCTGGGAGGTGCTGGGGCGCTACAGCAGCGTGGATCTGGACTATCTGCCCTTCGCCAGCGCGGCCAGCGGCGGCATAGCCGGCGGCAAGCAGGACGTCTGGACCATCGGCCTGAACTGGTATCCCAACAACGCCATCAAGTTCCAGCTCGACTACGACAATATCAAAGTCAATCACGTCAACGCGCCTGCCAACGACATCTCCGCCGACGCGGTCGTATTGCGCAGCCAGATTGCCCTCTAAGGAGCAAGAACGATGAAACGCATTCTTTCTCTTGTGGTCGCCGCGGGACTTTTGTCCGCCACCGCCGCGCAGGCTGACGTGACATTGCTGAATGTCAGCTACGATCCGACCCGCGAATTGTACAAGGACCTGGGCGCCGCTTTTGCCGGGAGCTACAAGGCCGACAAGGTCACGGTCAACACCTCCAATGGCGGTTCGGGCGCACAAGCCCGCGCCGTGATCGATGGGCTGCAGGCCGATGTCCTGACCTTGGCCTTGGCCGCCGACATCGATGCGGTGTCCAAGAATGCCGGGCTTCTGCCCGCCGACTGGCAGAAACGCCTGCCGGACAATTCCGCGCCCTACACTTCGACCATCGTGTTCCTGGTGCGCAAGGGCAATCCCTGGAAGATCAAGGACTGGAACGATCTGGTGAAAGGCGGCATCCAGGTGGTGACGCCCAATCCCAAAACCAGCGGCGGTGCGCGCTGGGCCTATCTGGCGGCCTGGGCCTATGCCGAGAAGGCGCCCGGCGGCAACACCCAGAAGGCCAAGGATTTCGTGGCCAATCTCTATCGCCATGTTCCGGTCCTGGATACCGGCGCGCGGGGTTCGACCACCACCTTCACCAAGCGCGGCATCGGCGATGTGCTATTGTCCTGGGAAAATGAGGCCCATCTCGCCTTGAGGGAATCGCCCGGCGAATATGAAATCGTATACCCATCGCGTTCGATCCTGGCCGAGCCGCCGGTGGCCGTGGTCGACAAGAATGTCGACCGTCACAAGAGCCGCACCGCCGCCGAAGCCTTTGTGAAGTTCCTCTACAGCCCCCAGGCGCAGGAAATCGAAGCCAAGGACTTTTATCGTCCCCGCAATGCGGAAATCCTGGCCAAGTATAAGAGCCAGTTCCCCAACATTCCGCTGGCGACCGTGGATGGCGATTTCGGCGGCTGGGCCAAGGCGCAATCGGCCCATTTCGGCGACGGCGGCATATTCGATCAGATCTATCAGCCGGGAAAATAAACCTCCGGCGGAACATCTTCCCCCAACTGTCCGGAGCCTGTCACAAAAAAGCGCAGGTTCCGGAGTTTTCTTGAAGAACCATGAGTGCGATTGGACTGAAACTGGCGCCGCTCGGCTCCCGGCATGTGCTGCCGGGTTTCAGACTGTCTGTGGGATTCACGCTGTTCTACATGACCAGCCTGATGCTGATCCCGCTGTTGGCGCTGGTGCTGCGTCCGCTCGAGTTGGGATTGGACGGCTTCTGGTCCGCCATTTCCACGCCGCGCGTCCTCGCCAGCCTCAGACTGTCCTTCGGCATGGCGCTGGCGGCGGCGGCGATCGACTCGGTGTTTGGCTTCATCATCGCCTGGGTCTTGGTGCGCTATCGCTTTCCGGGCAAGGCGCTGCTGGATGCGGTGATCGACCTGCCTTTCGCATTGCCCACGGCGGTCGCGGGCATTGCGCTGTCCACCCTCTACGCTCCCAATGGCTGGATCGGCTCGCTGTTGATCGCCCACGGAATCAAGATCGCCTACACGCCCTGGGGCGTGCTGGTGGCGATGACCTTCATCGGATTGCCCTTCACGGTGCGGACGTTGCAGCCGGTGTTGAGCGAGTTGGGCCTGGATATCGAGGAAGCCGCCGCCACCCTGGGCGCGACGCGGCCCCAGACCATCGCGCGCGTGGTATTGCCGATGCTGCTGCCCGCCATTCTGACCGGCGCGGCGATGGCCTTTGCCCGCGGCGCCGGCGAGTATGGCTCGATTATTTTCATCGCCGGCAATATTCCCGCGGTCAGTGAGATCGCGCCGCTGCTGATCGTCACCAAGCTGGAGCAATATGACTATGCCGGCGCGGCGGCCATCGGCGTGGTGATGCTGGCCGCCAGCTTTGTGATGCTGCTGGCGCTGAATGGCCTGCAAAGCTGGGCGGCGAAACGCAGATGAACGCCAAGTTCCGCAAACCCACCGAGGATCCGATCTGGCTCAAGGCGCTGCTGGGTACCCTGGCGATCGGGTTCATCGCCGTCCTGCTGCTGTTGCCGCTGGTGCTGGTGTTCAAGGAAGCCCTGGCGCACGGCCTCTCGGCCTTCTGGGCCGCAATGGTCGAGCCGGACAGCCTGGCCGCGGTACGGCTCTCCCTGACGGCAGCGGCTATCGCGGTGCCGCTCAATACCGTGTTCGGCATCGCCGCCGCCTGGTCCATCGCCAAGTTCGATTTTCGCGGCAAGACCTTTCTGGTGACCCTGATCGATTTGCCTTTCTCGGTCTCGCCTGTGGTATCGGGCCTGATCTATGTGCTGGTGTTCGGCGCCCAGGGCTGGTTCGGGCCCAGGCTTGCGGACCACAATATCCATATTCTCTTTGCCTTGCCCGGTATCGTTCTGGCGACCATCTTTGTCACCTTTCCCTTTGTCGCGCGCGAGTTGATCCCGCTGATGGTGGACCAGGGACGCGACGAAGAGGAAGCGGCCGCCACTTTGGGCGCCAGCGGTTTTCAAACCTTCCTGCGCGTGACCCTGCCCAACATCAAATGGGGCCTGCTGTATGGCGTGCTGCTCTGCAACGCCCGCGCCCTGGGTGAGTTCGGCGCCGTTTCGGTTGTGTCGGGACATATTCGCGGCGTCACCAACACCATGCCGCTGCATGTCGAGCTGCTCTACAACAATTACGATTATGTCGGCGCCTTCGCGGTGGCGGCCCTGCTGGCAATGCTGGGGCTGGTTACGCTGGCGCTCAAATCGCTGCTGGAATGGCGCTATGCGGACGAGTTGGCCGCCGTGCACCGCCATTAGGAGAAAGTCATGTCATTGACCGTCGACTCCGTTACCAAGAAGTTCGGGCGCTTTCCCGCCCTGAACGGCGCCAGCTTCATCGCGCCGCAGGGCGGGTTCGTGTCCTTGCTGGGCCCGTCGGGCTCGGGCAAGACGACCTTGCTGCGCATCCTGGGCGGACTGGAATTCGCCGATAGCGGCAGTGTGCGTTTCGCCGACCTCAATTGGCTGGATATGCCGGCGCGGACCCGCAATGCCGGCTTTGTGTTCCAGCAATATGCCTTGTTCAAGCACATGACCGTGGCCGACAATATCGCCTTCGGCCTTCGCGTGCGGCCGCGCAACACCCGCCCCTCAAAGGCGGCGATTACCAGCCGGGTAAAGGAATTGCTGGATCTGGTGCAATTGCCGGGTTTGGAAGCCCGCTATCCCAGCCAGCTCTCCGGCGGCCAGCGCCAGCGCGTGGCGGTGGCGCGCGCGCTTGCCATCGAACCGCGCATGCTCTTGCTGGATGAACCGTTCGGCGCGCTGGACGCCAAGGTACGCAAGGAACTGCGCGCCGATCTGCGCCGCATCCATGATCATACCGGTGTCACCACCGTGTTCGTCACCCATGATCAGGAAGAAGCCTTCGCGGTTGCCGACCTGGTGGCGGTGATGAAGGATGGCCGTATCGAGCAATATGGCGCGCCCGCCGATGTGCGGCGCAATCCCAGGACGGCCTTTGTGTCGGAGTTCCTGTCCGCCTAGGCGTCGCGCCAGGCCTATGCGCCCGCGATATTTTTGGCGACCGCCTCAGCGACTTTTATCCCATCGACCGCCGCCGACAGAATGCCGCCGGCAAAGCCCGCGCCTTCGCCCGCCGGGTAAAGGCCTTGCGTATTCAGGCTCTGGAAATCTTCCCCGCGCTGGATTCGGATGGGCGAGGAGGTGCGGGTTTCCACACCCGTCAGCACCGCATCGGGCCGGTCAAATCCTTTGATCTGGCGGCCGAAGGCAGGCAGGGCTTCGCGGATCGCCTCGATGGCGTAATCCGGCAGGCAGGATGACAAATCCGTCGGCGTCACGCCGGGCCGATAGGAGGGGATCACATCGCCCAGGGCGGTGGATGCTTTGGCGGCGATGAAATCGCCCACCAATTGTGCCGGGGCGGCGTAGGTGCCGCCGCCGGCCGCGAAAGCCGCGCTCTCCCACTGCCGCTGAACCGCCAGGCCCGCCAGCGGGTGGCCCGGATAGTCCACCTCCGGCGTGATCCCGACCACGATACCGGCATTGGCATTGCGTTCGTTGCGCGAATACTGGCTCATGCCATTGGTGACGACGCGCCCGGGCTCGCTGGCGGCCGCCACCACCGTGCCGCCCGGGCACATGCAGAAGCTGTAGACGCTGCGGCCGTTTTTGGCGTGATGCACCAGCTTGTAGTCGGCCGCGCCCAATTGCGGGATGCTGCGCCCGAAACGGGCCTTGTCGATCAAGCCTTGCGGATGCTCGACGCGGAATCCCAGGCTGAAGGGCTTGGCCTCGATGGCGACGCCGCGTTCATGCAGCATCTCGAACGTGTCGCGGGCGCTGTGACCCAAGGCCAGCACCACATGGGTGCCGGCGATTTCCTCGCCGCTGGCCAATCTCACGCCGCGAACGCGGCGGTCGCCGTCCAACAACAGGTCGGTGACTTTGCTCTGAAATCGGTATTCGCCGCCCAGTTCCTCGATGGTCCGGCGCATCGCTTCCACCATGGTCACCAGGCGGAAGGTGCCGATATGGGGATGGGCCTCGGTGAGAATCTCCTCCGGAGCGCCCGCCTTGACGAATTCGGTCAGGACCTTGCGGCCGAGATAGCGAGGATCCTTGATCTGGCTGTACAGCTTGCCGTCGGAGAAAGTGCCCGCGCCGCCCTCGCCGAACTGAACATTGGATTCCGGGTTGAGCACCGAACGCCGCCACAGGCCCCAGGTGTCCTTGGTGCGTTCACGCACCACCTTGCCGCGCTCCAGGATAATGGGGCGAAAACCCGATTGTGCCAGGATGAGCGCGGCGAACAGTCCGCACGGGCCCGCGCCGATCACCAGGGGCCGCTGGAAATCGCCCGGCGCATGGGCGGCGAATTTGTAGTCCATGTCCGGTGTGGGACGCGCATCCTTAGGGGCGCGGCTTTCATCCTTCAGGACAACGTCCACCGTATAGATATAGACAATGGCATTCTTGTTGCGGGCGTCATGGGCGCGCTTGAAAATGCGCCAGTCCAGGACCGCCTCTGCCGGCAGCTTCAGTTTTTTCAGGATCGCGGCCTTCAGCGCCTCGGGGCGGTGATCCAGCGGCAATTTGATGTCGGTCAGGCGCAGCATGGCGCCCATATAAAGGCAGAGAAAGCCCGGCGCCAGCGTCAGCAATAAGGGCGTTAAAGCTTCAGTTTCAGGCCCAGCTGGAACGAAACCGGCTGGCGCAGGGTCAGAGTGCGGGGATCGGTGAGCACTGGGGTGACAAGACCGGTGCTGCTGGCGGGATCGAAATAGGCGCCATACAGCGCGTCGCGATTGTCGAACAGATTGTCGACCACCCCGAACAGCTGCCAGCGTTCGTCGATCTGCCAGGCGGCGCGCAGATTCACCACCAGCGTGGACGGCAGTTTGGCGTTGAGATTGGACGGATCGCCGTCGAAACCCTGGCTGCCGGTAAAGGCCAGTTCGCCGCCCAGGCTGATGCCCTCCATCACGTCCACATCGCCGCCGGCCCGCACGGTGTTGGCCGGATTGAGCGGAATGCGCCGGCCCGGTGTCACGGTGACATTGCCAGCCGCATTGGCGCCCGGATTGTTGGGTGAGGCGAGGGTGCCGGTGAATTGATAAGTGGCGTCGAGATAGGAATAGCTGGCATAGGCCGACCAGCCTTGTGCCGCATAATGGGCTGACAGATCGGCGCCTTGCCGCTGGGTGGAGGGCACATTGGCGAAGTAACCGCGCCCCGCGATGGTGCTGGCCAGGGCCACGATGTCATTGTCGCTGTCGGTGCGGAACAGGCCGATGCTCCAGTCCAGTTTGCCGTCCGCCAGATTCGTGCCGCCGCGCACACCCGCCTGATAGGAATGCGAAACAACTTGCGCCAAGGGCGGATCGGCGACCAGCGATCCTTCCAGCAGGCAGGGCCGCGCAGGGTCGGCGCAGTCCAGTTCCAGGGGCGTGGGCGCGCGGTTGGCCTGAGAGTAGCTGCCGAACAGCGAGATTCCGTCGCTGACCTTCCAGGTCAGGCCCGCCAGCGGATTGACATGGCCATAGCCGTGCTTGCCGTTGAGCTCGGCAGCCACGCCGCTGCGGTCGCGGGTGACGATATCGGCGGCGTTGACGCGCAAGCCTGCGGTCAAGGTCAGGTTGTCGCTGAGGTCCAGCGCATCGACGGCATAGAAACCGTAATAGTCGGTGGTGGCGCCCAAGGTGACCGGCGCATAGCCGATACTGCCATTGGCATGGACGATGCTGCCGGACCCTGCGAGCGTCGGGTCCACCGCGACCTGTAAGCTGGGAAAGATGCGGCCCAAGGTGCTGGTGGAGCGGAAGCCGATGCTGCTGCTGTCCAGGCTGAACCCCGCCGTAAAAAAGTTTGGAAGATCGAACAGCGGCCTATTGCCGGTCACCTGCAAGGTGACGCCGCGGCTGGCGCTGTCGGTGAAGGTGCGGTCCACCGTGCCGTAGATGGCGCCGGGGGTGAAAGCGATGCTGGCGTTGTTCTGATCCAGTATGGCGAACTGGTTGCGGAAGTTCAGCGCCGCCGCACCGGTGAAAGGCACCGGCCGGGCGAAGGCATCATCTTCCATGCACAACCGCCCGACAAAGGAGGAGGAATTGGAGCAGCGTTCGAAATCGGCATTATTGCCGTCGACATGGCGTTGCTGCAACGAACGCACATAGGCAGATGCCTCGATCTGCCAGTTTTCATCGAGACGCGTTTTGCCGTTCAACGCCAGGCTGCCGATCGTGTTCCGTGTGGTCTGCGGAAATGTGTAGACCGACTTGCTGCCCCGCTGGATCAGGCCGATGGGTGTGGGACCCACCACACCCAGGCTGGTGGCCGCGCCCGATGCCACAAAGTGAATCTCGCTATCGCCGAAACGCCAGCCGGCATCGGCATAAAGCCGTGCGACATTCGATTGGGAATGAAAGCGCCAGCCTTCATCCGTCACGCCTTCGGCCGCGCCATAAAAGCTGAAAGCGCCGTCGTCCAGGCCCCATTGCGCTGTTGCCATGCCATGGCCGTAAGAGCCGCCTTGCAACGAGGCTTCCGCGCCCTGCCAGGTGAAGCCGTTTTTCATCACCAGATTGACCGCCCCGCCCAGGGCATTGAGGCCAAATACCGGATTGCTGCTCCAGACATCCGCGCGCGCGATGGCGTTTTGGGGAATGGCGTCCCAATTGACGGTGTCGCCAAAGGCTTCGTTCAGCCTGATGCCGTTCTGATAGACCGCCAGGCCCTGCGGGGTGCCTTGCAGCGGCGAGGCGTCGAAACCGTGATAGCGCAGATTCTGGAACAGCCCGTTGCCCTGGACGTCACTAAGACTGACACCGGCAGCCTGCGAACCCAGCGCCGAGAGCAGCGAACCGCCACGCTGGGCGCCGATCTGTTCGGGACCAAGGCTTTGCAGCCCACCGGGCACCTTGTCCGGGGAAAGGCCGATATCGGACCCAGGAAGGGTGCCGAAAACCACGACATGTTCGGTGCTCTCCGCCGCCGCCATCTGCTGGGCCATGGCGGGCATGGCCCATAGGGCCGACGCCGCCAGTGCCATCATGCGCGATTTCATGTTTTCCCCTGTTGCCCAAGGGCTTAGGACAGCTCGCACGCCGGCGCAATTTCCCGACTTCCCGGTTTTGGCGGGAATTTTTCCCGGCTGTTAGATTGGCGCGGAGGGTGGCTAAGATGCCTCTCATCAAGCGAGATTTTCCATGTCCCTGCGCGGGCAATTCTTCCTTTCGGTGGCCCTGGCGCTGCTGCTGAGTCTTTCGGTGTTGGGGGTGGTGGCGCTGGGCCATGCCCGCGCCTCCGTGGACAATGAAATGCGCAAGGCGCTGGAAGCCAGCGACCGCATCGTCGACAACGCCCTGCTGTCTTTGCCAGGACAAGGTCAGGACGCCTATCTGCAACGGCTGGTCAAAAGCTTTGACGACAACCGCCATGTCCGCGTGATTTTGCTGGAAGGCGGGCAGGAGATAGCAGGCTCCCGGCCGGCCGCGCCCGATCCTGTGCCGCGCTGGTATCGGCATCTGCTGGAAATACCGGTGCAGGAACGCATCGACGCCTCAGCCGGCCTGAAGGGACGGACGCTGCGCGTGCTCACCGATGCCCGCAATGAAATCGGCGAATCCTGGACGCAATTCCGCGACGGCGCCGCCATTCTGGGATTTTTCAGCCTGCTGGTGCTGGGGCTGTTGCATTTCGCCATGACTCGCGTGGCCAAGCCTCTGCGCAAACTGAGCAGCGGATTTGAAACGGTCGGTAGCGGGGATTACACGGCGCGCGTGACGCCGCAGGGCCCGCGCGAAATTTCCGCGCTGGCGGATGCCTTCAATCGGATGGCGGCCCGGCTCGATGTCCTGGAGGCAGCCAATCGCCGCCTGACCACCCAGATGCTGGCAATCCAGGAAGAAGAGCGTGCCGATCTTGCCCGCGATCTGCATGACGAAATGGGACCCTTTCTCTTCGCCATGCGGCTGGATGCCGAAGCGATCCAGGCACAGGCCCGCCAATCGGGTCACGCCGCCATGGCGGAACGCGCCCAGGCGCTGGGCGAATCCGTCAGTCATATCCAGAACCATGTGCGCGATATTCTCAAACAGCTTCGGCCCGACGGCCTGTCCGAAACAGGTCTGGCGGTCGCAATCGGAAATCTTGCCACCTTCTGGGAGCGTCATGGCGGCGTCACGGTGCATCTCGCTATCGCGGCCGCGGCATTTGGCGCGGAAGCCGACAGCGTGATCTATCGCCTGGTGCAGGAAGGCCTTACCAATGCCGCGCGCCACGGCGGCGCGCGGAAAGCCTGGATCACGATCGAATCCGATAACGGCGTGACGCGTATTGTCGTGGAAGATGACGGAACAGGGCTTGTGGAAGAAGGCAGCGGCGGCATGGGCTTGAAAGGCATGCGGGAGCGGTTGTCCTCCCTGTCGGGAAACCTGGTCCTGGGCAGGCGGCAGGGCGGCGGCACCAGGCTGACGGCGGAGATTCCATCCCGGCGCGTGCGGGAGCCGGCATGACGAAAATTCTCATCGTCGACGATCATGCGATGATCCGCACCGGCTTGAAGCAGGTTTGCGCGGCCTTGTCGCCGGGCGTTTCGGTTCTTGAAGCCGGCAGTGCGCAAGCCGCACTGGCCCTGCAGAAAAGCGAGCAGCCAAGGCTGACGGTCCTGGACCTCAATATGCCCGGTGTCAGCGGATTGGAATTGCTTCGCCAGCTTCTGGAAAGCGATGCCCATGCGCGGGTTCTGGTTTTTTCCATGCATGGCGAGCCCGTCTATGCGGCCAAGGCTCTGGAAATCGGGGCGCGCGGCTATCTGAGCAAGAATGCGTCGCCGGAGGAATTGCGGACGGCCTTGACGCGAATTCTCTCGGGCTCGACCTATGTCGAAGCCGAGATAGCGCAGCATCTGGTTGCGCATGCCAGCGAACAGCGCCAGCAATTGAGCGACAGGGATCTGGAAATATTGCGCTTGCTGGGAGAAGGACGCAGCTTCACCGAAATCGCCCAGCAACTGGGATTGGGTTACAAGACGGTGGCGAACAGCGCCACCGCCATCAAATCCAAATTGGGCGTGGCGCGAACGGCGGACCTGATAAGACTTTCCGTGGAAATGGGAATCGGCCGCCAGCCGCTATAAGTTCCTCACTTCACAAAGTATTTCCGTGACGGTTTCGTGTTGACGCTGAGTCATTTGAGGCGCAGGCTTTTGACGCTGAGATGAAAGATTGCGGTTGCCGCAGTTGCTCTTCGGGTGCCCAAAGACGCGATGGCGCGGATGCGCCGTTCAGGTCGCGATCAGTCCGGTGGAGACCGGATGCTGGCCCCAGGATGCCGCGCGAGACTCAAGTCTTGAATCCCGGCAGGTGAAGCCTGCGAACAGGGAGGTTCCTGAAAATGGAAGAAACCCCACCGGATTGTAAGCCTGGCTTCGCCTGATGCGGAGCCAAGGCCCGGACTAAAACCCCGGACCTCCGCCTACAATCCAAACGGAACAATGGGTGAAAGCCCATAAAGAGCGTCCGGCCTGATGCCGGGCAGAGAATAAGCAGGCTTCGTCGGTAATCTGGCGGAGCCTGTTTCGTTTTTGTCATGTGGGAACTTGGCCGTCGCGCCTGCAACAATTTGAAAGGATAAATGGGGTTTTCCCCGGTCGAGAGCTCATTTAGAAGAGCTCCATGCAAAAAATCGCCGCGGTTTCCGCCATTCTGCTTTGCGTTGCTTTTTTGGCCGGTTGCACCACCTCCCGGTCCACCGCGCCGCTCAGAACCGCCAGCGAGCAGCTCCTGCTTTCCGCCGCCGCCGACCGCGCCGCGGCCCAGCTTTCGCTGGGCATTCCCAAAGGGACGCGGATTTTCGTCGATAGCCGCTATTTCCAGGGTTACGACGATGGCTACGCCATCGCCGCCATCCGCACCCAGATGTTGAAGAGCGGCCTGATGCTGGTGGATGACCGCCTCCAGGCCGAAGCCGTGGTCCAGGTGTCGTCGGGAGCCTTGTCCACCGACCAGAAATCCTTGCTGATCGGCCTGCCGCAATTGACCGTGCCCTATATCCCGGTGGGCAATTCGGTGACGGTGCCCGAGATCGCCTTGTTCAAGCAGGCGGAAGAAAAGGGCGTCGCGAAATTCGTCGCTACCGGTTACGACGCCAAGACCGGCAAGCTGCTGGCCACCACCGATGCGCGCTACGGTTTTTCGCACAACACCAATCACACCGTGCTGCTGTTCTTCTCCTGGGCTTCGGGCGATGTGATACCGCCTGGCATCGATCAGCATTCGCTGTCGTTCCAGACGCTGACCAGCATGCTTCCCGGCAATAATTAGCTACGGGAAATATTGATACAGCCAGGTTTCGCTGAGCGTCTTGTTGCCCAATTTCAGGAACAGGCGCAGGTCGGCCGGCGCATTGCCGTCGAGTTTCAAATCGAACAAGGCCCGCCAGCGGTCGGTTCCCACCACTTTCACGACATAGGCATTGTCCACCGTGCCGCGCGAGGCCGAGACCACCGGCGTCACGTCGTAACGCTGCCGCAGTTGCATCAGCGCGCCGCCGGTGAAATCCACCACGAATTTGTGGGTGTCGCGCGGCCAGGGATTCTGGCCCGGTATGCCGCCGCGCCCCAGCCGCGTTCCCACCACCTTGGCGATGGATTTGGGATAGGCCGGCTCGCTGTTCTGCCAATAGAGGCGATAGTCGAACGACAGGCTGTCGCCTTTATGGATATCGCGGTCGGGCCGCCAATAGGCGACGATATTGTCGTGGGTTTCGTCGTCGGTGGGAATTTCCACCAATTGCACCGCGCCGGCGCCCCAGTCTCCCTTGGGCTCCACCCAGATTCCGGGGCGCTTTTCGTAAAAGGCGCCATCGTCCTGATAGTTGGCGAAATCGCGGTCGCGCTGCATCAGGCCGAAGCCTTTGGGATTGTTGTCGGCGAAACTGTTGGTCATCACCTGAGGCGGATTGACCAGGGGCCGCCAGATGCGCTCGCCCTTGCCGGTCCACAGCGCCAGTCCGTCATTGTCGTGAATTTCCGGGCGCCAGTCGGCCGCCTTGCGCCGTTCATTCTCGCCATACCAATACATGCTGGTCAAAGGCGCGATGCCAAGCCGGGAAATGTCGGCGCGGAAGAACAATTGGCAATGCGCGTTCATCACCACACTGCCGTTGTTGCCGGTCTTCATGGCGTCGAACTTGTAGGCGCCGGTGATGGAAGGCCCATCCAGCAGTGCATGGACGGTGATCACCGGTCCATTGGAGTCCAGCCAGAATTCGGAGAAGCGGGGGAATTCTTCCGCCGTCGCGCCCGCCGTATTGATGGCGATGCCGCGCGCCGATGCGCCATACTGGGCGTCCTGTCCGCTGGAGCGGAAATAGCTCGCGCCCTGAAAGGCCAGCCAATCCGTCGGCTTGCCGGGCCCGTCCATCACACGAAAACCGGAGAAGCCCAGATCGGAGAGAGCCTTGGGGTCCAGCCCCGAAGCGCCATAGTCGAAATAGTCCGGCCCGTAGAGGATTTCGCGCGCCTGGCCATTGTCTACTGTATGCAGCACCACCGGCTCGTTGGAGTAACGGCTGAGATGGAAGAACGACACCGGGTCGGGCTGGTCGGGCCATAGCGCGTGATCGGGCTTGAATTTGATCTTTTGGACGGCATCGAAATCCACCGTCTTGATAATCTCGGCGGCGCGCTGCGGTGGCGCTTTATAGGGCTGACTGGCGTTTTTTTGGGCGCGCTCGACCAGCTGGGAGAAGCTGAAGGGGCGCGGGGGCCCCAATCGCATGCCTGATGGCGCAGCGGCAAAGACGCGCCCTGGCATCAGGCTGGCCGACAA
>Ga0207657_10001925_pt1 | contig 22416 bp, 20 predicted proteins | sample KBSC33metaG_FD_184316 | JGI IMG/M metagenome (GOLD analysis project Ga0207657, IMG submission 184316) | Corn rhizosphere microbial communities from Kellogg Biological Station, Michigan, USA - KBS C3-3 metaG (SPAdes) (version 2) | ecosystem: Host-associated > Plants > Roots > Rhizosphere > Soil ... | reverse complement strand
CAGGCGATGCGGCAGGATGCGCGGATGACGAAGACGCAGTACTTCACCGCGACCAGCGTCGACGGGTACATCGCCGACGCGGACAACTCGCTCGACTGGCTGTTCGAGGTCCCCCGGAACGGTGGCAGCGGGGTGGAGGGCTTCAGTGCGTTCTTCGCGGGCGTCGGCGCGATGGCGATGGGCGCGACGACCTACGAGTGGGTGTTCGCGCACGAGCGGCTCGACGAGCGTCCCGAGAAGTGGCGCGAGTGGTACGGCGCCACGCCGACGTGGGTCTTCACACACCGGCGGTTACCGTCGGTCGCCGACGCTGATATCCGGTTCGTCGAGGGCGACGTCAAACCCATGCACGACGAGATGGTCTCGGCGGCGGACGGCCGCAACGTGTGGCTCGTCGGCGGCGGAGAGCTCGTCGGCGCTTTCGCGGATCGAGGGCTCCTCGACGAGATCCTGCTCGGCGTCCAGCCGGTGTTCCTCGGCTCGGGGGCGCCGCTGCTCCCGCGGCGCCTGACGTCGACGCGCGTCCGGCTCGACTCGGCGAGACAGGACGGGCAGCAGGTGCTGCTCGTCTACTCGGTGGACGCTCCCTGAGTCACTGTGGGCGCAGCTCGCCGCTCTGGCGGCTGGCGGGCGCGCCCGGGTTCACCGCCTGCGTGACCGTCAGCTGGAGCCGCAGGGGCGCCGTCCCGAGCTTGCGGCCCGTCAGTGAAGCGATGGTCGTCCGTCCGTACCGCGCGTAGCCGCGAACGGTCGCCGCGACCGTGCCGTTGGTGGTGCGTGTCGCCCGGAGCTCCCACCTGCAGTCGAGCGTGCAGCGGAAGTGCGTGTCCCGCTTGCCGCTCGTGAACTGCTTCGGCCCGGGGAAGCGGACGTTTGTCAGGCCGACGTCGAGCGCGAGGCCGTCGCAGCGGGCGATCGAGCCGCCGCGGGTCCGGTCGAGCGAGTCCCGTACCGCCGGCAGGCTCGACTTCGGCGTGCCGTCCGCGTAGTAGACCCCCGACTGCCAGCTGAGCAGGGCCGACTCGTCCTGCGAATGGAAGAGCAGCACGCCGGCAACGGTGGGCTGGCAGAAGGCGAGACGAAGGCCGAGGTCGTAGGCCGCTGCCTGCTGGTACTCGTCGACGGGCTTGGTGGTCGTCGGCTCCGTGCCGGTGTAGAGGCTCGCCTTCCCCGCCGGGATCGTCGCCTCGATGCCGAACTCGTCGTAGAGGATCGGCAGCGACGAGCCCTGCTGCGCCGTGCCGTCGAAGGCGGTGCCGAGGAGTGAGACGAGCTTGCCGTAGTCGGCGAGCCCGATCGAGGTCGAGCGGGGATGCGGGAGATCAGGGCTCACCGACGAGTTGTCCGGATAGGGGTGGAACGCAAAGCCGTCCATCACCGGCAGCGTTCGGCCGCTCGCCCGGTACGCGGCGCCGAGCGACTGGATGAACGCTGTCGGTGACGTGGTCGGGCGGATTCCCTCGGGCCGGTCGGAGCCACGCGGCGAGACTGCTCCGCCCCAGACGCGCAGGCGCGGGTCGACCGCCTTGAGCGCGTCGTAGGTCTTCGCGAGGAGGGAGAGGTAGGCCGGCGCCGACGCGATCGACCCGTCGGGCGCGAACTGCGGCAGCCAGAACCGGTTCAGGTTCGGCTCGTTGCCGACGATGATGTCGTCGAAGCTCGGGAGCGCGACGGCGAGGGCGGCCGCGTACTGCGCGAACTGCGCCTGGGCGAGCGGATCGAGCGGCGTCGTCGCCGAGCCGGGCGAGTAGACCGAGACGTAGACCCTGACGCCCGAAAGCCGTGCGGCCGCCTCGACGTTGCGGAGGATCTCGATCTCGCCGGTCGTGGGCGCGGTGAGGCCGGGGCGCCAGTTGGAGGTGACGCGGACCGCGGTCATCCCCGCGAGGCGCAACTCGGTCATCTTCACCTTCGCGGTGACGAGATCCGGCGCGCGGACCGCGTCCTCGGCGGCGCCGAGCGCCATTGTCGGCCCTCCGGCGAACGCGGGCGTCGTCAACGCGAGAAACGCGGCGGCCGAGCCGAGAAGCGTGGTCAGGATCGGCCGCAAGGTGGGGGTACGCTAGCTCGCGTGCGTGAAGATTCCGTTCGGGAGCAGCTGAAACGGCTGCCGACGGGACCGGGCGTGTACCTGTTTCGCGACGAGCGCGACGAGATCCTGTACGTCGGCAAGGCGAAATCGCTGCGCGCTCGGGTCCGGAGCTACTGGAACCGCGGCGGTGACACGCGCGCGGGTATCGGACAGCTCGTCGAGCGGATCCGACGCATCGAGGTGATCGTGACGCAGAGCGAGGCGGAGGCGCTCCACCTCGAGCAGAACCTCGTCAAGCGGCACCGGCCGCCGTTCAACGTGCGCCTCCGCGACGACAAGTCGTTCCCGTACATCGCGGTGACCGTCTCCGACCCCTACCCGCGCGTGATGTTCACGCGCGAGCGGCACCGGCGCGACACCGTGTACTTCGGGCCGTACGCGAACGCGAAGAAGGTGCGCGAGACCCTCGACGTGCTCAACCGTGTGTTCCAGTTCCGCCCGTGCGAGGGGCCGAAGCCGGGCCGGCACTCCGGGATCCCGTGCCTCGACTTCCACATCGAGCGCTGTACGGCGCCGTGCATCGGCGCGATCTCGGAGGAGGACTACGGGGCGATCATCGAGGGCGTGATCGAGTTCCTCTCGGGCGAGACACGTCCGATCCGGCGCGCGCTCGAGCGGCGGATGCGCGCTGCCGCCGCGGAGGAGCGGTTCGAGGAGGCCGCTCGCTACCGCAACCGGCTGCGGGCGATCGAGAGCCTCGCGCAGCGCCAGGCCGCGGACAAGCAGGCGGTGGGGACGATCGACGTGATCGGTCTTGCGGTCGACGGCGACCGCGCCGCGGTGCAGCTCTTCCCGCTCCGCGACGGGAAGCTCGTCGACCGGTTCGCCTTCCACCTGGAGAACGTCGCGGGGCAGGACCGCGCCACGATCCTCGAGTCGTTCTGCGTCGAGCACTACGGCAGTGCGCCCGCGGTGCCGCCGCAGGTGATCGTCCCGCCCGACGTCGACGACACAGATGCGCTCGCCGCCTTCCTCGGCGATTTGCGAGGGGCACGGGTCGAAGTGCGTGCGCCACAGCGCGGCGAGAAGCGGCGTCTCGCCGAGCTCGCGGAGGAGAACGCGCGGCTCGCGCTGGAGCACGACCTCTCCGCGCGCGAGCAGCGCCGGCAGCGGCGCGTCGAGGCGCTCGAGCAGCTGCGCGAGTCGCTCAACCTCGAGAGCCTCCCGGCGCGGATCGAGTGCTTCGACGTCTCGAACATCCAGGGCCGCGAGATCGTCGCCTCGATGTCCGTCTTCGTCGACGCGGAGTCGAAGCGCGCCCACTACCGCACCTTCGCGATCCGCGGCCTCGAGGGGCAGGACGACTTCGCTGCGATGGGCCAGGTCGTGGCGCGGAGATTCGCGCGGCTGCGCGACTCAGCGTCGCCCGACCGCTACGACGAGAGCTTCGCGTCGATCCCGAACCTCGTCGTGATCGACGGGGGCAAGGGGCAGCTCGCGGCCGCGCTCGAGGCGATCCATGCGACGTACGACCTCCCGCGGGTGGCGGTGGTGGCGCTCGCCAAGCGCGAGGAGGAGGTGTTCGTCCCGGGACGCTCGGACCCGGTGCGCCTCGACCGCCACGACCCGGGCTTGCAACTTCTCCAGCGTGCTCGTGACGAGGCTCACCGCTTCGCGCTCGGCTTCCACCGCAGGCGCCGAGACACCCGCGCCTTCGAGTCGATCTTCGACGACCTCGAGGGGATCGGGCCCGCGCGACGGCGCGCGATCCTGCGGCACTTCGGCTCGGCCGAGTCGTTCCTGGCCGCATCGCAGGAGGAGCTCGAGGGCGTGCCGGGCCTGCCCGCACGGACGGCGCGCGCGGTCTACGCGCAGCTGCACAAGGCCGGGCGCGGCTGACGCCGCACCCGGCGGTCTATGGTTGACGCATGACCCTGACGGTCGGCGGTGGTCCCTTCGGCCAGCAGCCGACGGGCCGATTCGACTTCGACCCGCCGGCGCAGGTGACGTTCGTCGAGGTGCACCCGCGACGGGTGCGCGGGATGAGCGGCGCTGAGACCGTCGTCGACAGCGAGCGCGTAAGGCTCGTCTACCGCACCGGAAGCCTGCCGCATTTCGCCTTTCCGGCCGAGGACGTGCACGTTTCGGCCGAGCCCGAGACGGCCGTCGACGGCTACGTCACCGTGCCTTGGGGAGCGGTCGAGACCTGGCTCGAGGAGGACGACGAGATCATCGTCCACCCGCGCGATCCATACCACCGGATCGACGTGCTGAACACCTCCCGGCGCATCGTCGTGCGCGTCGCGGGCGAGGAGGTCGCGCGCACGGAGGGAGCCAGGATCCTCTTCGAGACCGCCCTGCCCCCGCGGTACTACCTCCCGCGCGACGACGTCCGGATGGAGGCCCTGTCGCGCTCGCTCGTCCGGACCGGCTGTGCGTACAAGGGCTACGCGGAGCACTTCGACATCGGCTCCGTCCCCTCCGTCGCGTGGTCGTACCGCGAGCCGAGGCACGAGGCGGAGCTCGTGCGCGACCGGGTGGCGTTCTACCAGGAGCGACCCGAGGTGGAGCTCGAGCTCGACGGCGAGATCGTCCCGCGGCCGCAGACACCGTGGTCGCGCGTGAACTGGATCTCGCGTTACCTGGGATCCTCGGCCGACCCCGGCGGGGCCGCCGAGACGACCGACCGGTAGCGAAAGGTGCCGAGCGTGAGGAAGATCGCGAGGAAGCCGACGACGACGTTCACGACGGTGATCGTCAGCTTCATTCCGACACTGAAGGCCAGCAGCGTCGAGCGCGCGACGCCGACCTCGCGAAACGCGTAGACGAGGAGCGCCTGCTCGGTGCCGATGCCGCCCGGCGTGGCAGGCACCAGCGTGGCGAGGCTCATCGACGCCTGGGCGAGTAGCACGTTCTCGACGCTCTGCGGGATCCCGAATGCTCCGAGGAAGAACCAGATCGTCGTGAGGCGCAACGCCCAGTCGGCGAGCTGCCAGACGACGACGGTGCGCACGTAGCGGGTCGGGGGGTCGAAGACCGCGAAACCCTGTGCGACCTTCGCGCGAAGCCGGTTCCAGAAGTGGTGCAGCAGCAACGTGCCGCCCGCCACGACGGCGAGGAAGAGGATCACGGCCGGTGGGCGAACGACGCCGTCCTGGACGGCCCAGCGGTAGTCGAACGCGGGCAGGGAGGAGAGGACGTCGAGGGACGGCAGGAGCCCCTGGGTCAGCGCATACACGAAGACGAGGAGAGCGAGCGCCATGTCGACGAACGTCAGGACGATGTTCGACGAGACCACCGTGGTGTACGAGCTGCCCGGGATCGCGCGGTGCGCGAGCACGATGCGCACGGCGTCGCCCGCGCGTGCGGGGACGATGGCATTGACGCCGACGCCTGCGACGTAGGCCGCGAGGATCGGCGGCCAGCGCACAGGGCGGTCGGGGTAGGCGGCGGCGAGGACGTTGCGCCACGCGCGGCTCGTACAGCAGAGCTTGAGGAGCTGGCAGACGATCGCGACGAGCAGCGGCAGGATCGCGATGTCCGAGAGGAAATGCCAGAAGCTCTCGCTCGCGGTCCGGATCTCGTCGATCACGCGTTCACGGTAACCCCGTTCCTACCGCGCAAGCGGGCGCGACGGGCGCCCGCCGGCTATGCGTCGGGCTCGAGGAACGGGTAGCGGTAGTCGGTCGGCGGGACGAGCGTCTCCTTCACCGTCCGCGGGCTGACCCACCGGATGAGGTTCCACATCGAGCCGGCCTTGTCGTTCGTGCCGGACGCGCGGGCGCCGCCGAACGGCTGCTGACCGACAACTGCCCCTGTCGGCTTGTCGTTCACGTAGAAGTTCCCCGCCGCGTAGGCGAGCGCATCGTGCGCCTGCCCGATGGCGGCGCGGTCGTTCGCGAACACCGCGCCGGTGAGGGCGTACGCGCCCGTTCGGTCGACGAGGTCGAGCGTGTCGTCCCACTTCTTCTCGTCGTAGACATAGGCGGTGACGACAGGCCCGAACAGCTCGTCCTGCATCAGGCGGAAGCCCGGATCCTCGGTCTTGATCACGGTGGGCTCGACGAACCATCCCTCGGAGTCGTCGACGTTGCCGCCGGCGACGATCTCTGCGCCCGCGTCGCGCGCCTCGGCGATCGCCTGCGCCTGCGTCTCGAATGCGGAACCGTCGATCACCGCGCCCATGAAGTTCGTGAAGTCGCGTGGGTCGCCCATGGCGATCGTCGGCACCTCGCGCTCGAGCGTCTCTCGGATCTCGCTCCAGAGGTTCGACGGGAGGTAGAGGCGCGAGGACGCGGAGCACTTCTGCCCCTGATACTCGAACGAGCCGCGGACGATCGCAGTCGCCACGGCCTCGGGGTCGGCTGACGGATGGGCGAGGATGAAGTCCTTGCCGCCGGTCTCCCCGACGATGCGTGGGTAGTTGCGATACCGGTCGATGCCTCCGCCGATCGTGCGCCAGATCGAATGGAAGACCCCGGTCGACCCGGTGAAGTGGACGCCGGCGAGCTCCGGGCTCGTGAGCGCGACATCGGCGAGCTCCGCGCCCGGACCGAAGACGAGGTTGATCACGCCGGGCGGCAGGCCCGCCTCCTCGAGGATCCGGAGCGTGTACCAGGCCGAGAGCGCCTGCGTCGACGCCGGCTTCCACACGACCGTGTTGCCCATCAGCGCCGGTGAGGTCGTGAGGTTCGCGCCGATCGCCGTGAAGTTGAACGGGCTGATGGCGAGGACGAAACCCTCGAGCGGGCGGTATTCCAGGCGATTCCAGACCCCGGCGGACGAGATCGGCTGCTCCTCGTAGATTCGTACGAGGTACTCCGCGTTGAAGCGGAGGAAGTCGATCGTCTCGCACGCGGCGTCGATCTCCGCCTGGTGGGCCGTCTTCGACTGGTTCAGCATCGTTGCGGCGTTGAGCGTCGAGCGCCACGGGCCCGAGAGGAGCTCGGCGGCGCGGAGGAAGACGGCGACGCGCTCGTGCCACGGAGTGGAGGCCCAGCCCGGGTGCGCGCCCCGCGCGGCGGCGATCGCCCGCTCGACGTGCGTGGCGTCGCCCTTCGCGACGTCGGCGAGAACGTGGTCACGGTCGTGCGGCATCACCGCCTGGAACGTCGTGCCCGACTCGACCCGCTCGCCGCCGATCACGAGCGGGATCGCCAGCCGCTCCGCCGCCATCTCGTCGAGGCGCTGCTTGAGCTCGGCGCGCTCGGGCGAGCCGGGCAGGTACGACCGGATCGGCTCGTTCACGGCCGTGGGGGGCCGAAAGATCCCGGGGGCGCTCATCGGGGCGATTGTAGAGTCGAGGCGATGGGCATGACGCGGCACCACGCCGCCGCGGACGGCACGCGGTACCGCTATGCGGCCGACGGCTGGGGCATCGGCGAGATCCACGTGCGGGACGGCCGCCTCGTCGATCACGTTCTCCCGTCACGGCGCAGCGGACGCTCCCCCCGGGGGAGGGGCCCCAATGGGGGAGCGAGCGCCCCTGATTTCACGGTAACCGCGAACCCGTCACGGAAGAGTGACGACTTCGTGCCGGGTTTGTGCCGGCGGTTCGCGGCACACCTCGAGGGGACCCCGGTGGCGTACGACGACGTCGTCCTCGACGACGGGGACCTGACGCCGTTCCAGCGGGAGCTCCTCGCCGCCGCGCGCTCGGTTGGCTGGGGGGAGGTCGTCACCTACGGCGGGCTTGCCGCGCTGGCCGGCCGGCCCCGCGCGGCTCGGGCAGCGGGAACCTTCTGCGCGCGGAGCCGCTGGTCGCTCGTCGTCCCCTGCCATCGGGTCGTCGCGGCCGGCAAGGACGAGCCGTTCGAGCTCGGCGGGTACGGCTCCGGCGGGAATGCCCTCAAGCGCCGTCTGCTGGCGCTCGAACAGACGCTCCTGTGAGCCCCGGGGCGCTGATCGCGGACGCCCGCGCCGAGCTCGCGGCGGTCGCTCCGGAGCGGCGCTGCGACCGGCTCGCCGAGATCTCGGCGCTCTTCCACACTGCGGGCACGGTGCACCTCCTGGGGCGCGGCGAGCTTCGGTTTCAGCTCGACCTCGCGGAATCGGCGGTGGCGCGCCGGGCGTTCGCGATCCTGAGAGCGCTGCGCGTCGAGTCCGCGATTCGCACCTACCAGCAGCGATCGTTCGACCGGGGCGCACGCACGCAGCTGCTCGTGGAGGGCACGGCCCACGCGATCGACATCCTCACCGAGGCAGGTGTCCTCTCCCGTGAAAGGCTCCCGCTCGATCGGCCGCCGGGGCGTGTCGTCGCGCGCGCGTGTTGCCGCTCGGCGTACCTCCGTGGGGCGTTCCTCGGCGCCGGATCGCTGAGTGGGCCACGCTCGCCCCATCTCGAGGTGCGCACCCCCCTTCACGCCGGGGCGGCGTTCGTCCGGAGCGTCGCGTCAGCCGCCGGGCTGCGCATGCACGTGATCGACCGCGCGTCCCATTCCGCCGCCTATGCGAAGAGCTGGGACGCGATCGAGGGGTACCTCTCGGTGTCCGGCGCGACTGCGACGGTCCTCGCGCTCGAGGAGCGCGCGCTCGTCGCCGGCCTGCGGGCGGATGCCAACAGGCTCGCCAACGCCGACCACGCGAACCTCGTCCGTCAGAGCCGCTCCGCGCAAGCGCAGCTCGATGCCGCTCGGGCGCTCCGTGCGGACGGCGCGCTGGAGCGACTCCCGCCGTCGCTCGCGGCTGCCGCGGAGCTGCGCCTGCGCCACCCCTCGCTGTCACTTCGGGAGCTCGCCGGGCGCGCCGATCCGCCTGTGACGAAGGCGGCCATGGCCGGCCGGCTCGCGAGGCTCGTCGAGCACGCCGAAGCGAGGCGAGACGCGTCGAGCACACCGGGTTGAGAACGGCGCCCTAGACCCCCATACTCCACCCCGGTGGGCTCGCGCTCCCGGGCGGGGATTCAGACCCCATCCGCGCCTGGTGCCGGAGCGCGCACGTGGGGGAGGGGACTTCCTCGGAGCTCCTCCCTCAGCCCACCGCCTGTTCCTTGTTCGCAAGACGGATTCCGCATGCGCGGAATCCGTCGCTCCGATCCCTGCCTATGGCGGCGCAGATCCCTGAAGGCGCCCACTGTCGCGGTCACTCCTGCGCGAATCGGATTCGGCGGGTCGAATCCTCACCTCTGGTGGGGCGGATCCCTGAAGCCCGCCGCCTGCGGCGTCAGGCTGTCGCGGTCGCAGCTACATCAACCGGCAGTGCATCCGGGAACGCGCCGGCCCTCACTAGACTCGCGGTGAAACGCAACCCGAGCACACGGAGGCGAGAACAGGATGGCAACCCGGGTCGGCATCAACGGCTTCGGCCGGATCGGCCGCAACTTCTTCCGCGCGCAGCAGCAGCTGGGCGCCGACGTCGAGATCGTCGCGCTGAACGACCTCGGGGACGCGAAGACCATGGCGCACCTCCTGAAGTACGACTCGGTCCTCGGCCCCTTCGCGGGCGACGTCGAGCTCGGGGACGGTGTCATCAGGGCCGGCGGCGAGGAGATGAAGATGTTCTCCGAGCGTGACCCTGCGAGCCTGCCGTGGGGCGATCTGGGCGTGGACGTCGTGCTCGAGTCGACCGGGTTCTTCACCGACCGCGCGGGAGCCCAGAAGCACCTCGACGCGGGCGCCAAGAAGGTTCTCATCTCGGCGCCGGCCAAGGATCCCGACGTCACGATCGTCCTCGGCGTCAACGATCGGGACTACGACCCCGCAAGCCACGACATCGTCTCGAACGCGTCGTGCACGACGAACTGCGTCGCACCGCTGGCAAAGGTCGTGGACGATCTCGCGGGGATCGAGTCCGGCTTCATGACGACGATCCACGCGTACACGAACGACCAGAACATCCTCGACCTGCCGCACAAGGACCTCCGCCGCGCCCGCGCTGCCGCGATCAACCTGATCCCCACCACGACCGGCGCGGCGAAGGCGATCGGCATCGTCATGCCGCACCTGCAGGGGAAGGTCGACGGCGTCTCGGTCAGAGCGCCGGTGCCGACCGGCTCCATCACCGACCTGGTGGTGACGCTCGGTCGCGAGGTGACGAAGGACGAGGTCAACGCGGCGTACAGGACGGCCGCCCAGGACGGCCCCCTCGCCCACGTGCTCCACTACTCGGAGGACCCGCTGGTGTCGACCGACATCGTCGGCAACCAGCACTCGTGCATCTTCGACAGCCTGCTGACGATGTGCCACGGGAACACCGTCAAGGTATTCGGGTGGTACGACAACGAGTGGGGGTACTCGTGCCGGCTGGTCGACATCGTCGGGCGGCTACTTCCATGAATGCCATTCGAAGGTGGAAGGAGGGGGCTCGTGGGGGAACCATGGGTTCCCGCACGTCGAACGAGTGGGGGTACTCGTGCCGGCTGGTCGACATCGTCGGCAAGCTCCTGCCGTGACAGTGGCGAGGCGTAGCGCGTGAAGTTGACGCACGTCCGGCTGCTGGTCGACGACGCGCCGGCCTGCTTCCGCTTCTACCGCGACGTGATCGGCCTGACGCCGACGTGGGGAACCGAGACCGAGGGGTACGCCGACTTCGAGACGGGCGGCGGCTCGACGCTCGCGGTCATGGGGCGTGTCGGGCAGTCGGAGGTCGTCGACCTCCGTGACTCCGGAGACGGGGCGATGCTCGTCTTCGGCGTGGACGACCTCGAGTCGGCTCTGGCGGGGCTCAGGGAGCGCGGGGCCGAGCCGGGCGAGATCGTCGACCGCCCGGACTGGGGCATCCGCTTCGCGCACCTCCGCGACCCCGCCGGGAACCTGATCGAGGTCAACTGCCCGATCCCGATGGAGTGGGATTGAGCCTCCCGCGCTCTGTCGAGACGGCCGAGGTCGGCGGCAAGCGCGTTCTCGTTCGCGCCGATCTCAACGTGCCGCTCGAGAACGGAGCGGTCGCCGACGATACGCGGATCCGTGCCGCCGTGCCGACGATCCGGCTTCTCCTCGATCGCGATGCGGCGGAGGTCGCCGTCTGCTCGCACCTCGGCCGCCCGAAGGGACACGATCCTGCGTTCGCGATTGCGCCCGTCGCCGCGCGCCTCCAGGAGCTCGTCGCCGACGAACGGCTGCGGGTGCTCGAGAACACGCGCTTCGATCCCGGCGAGACGAAGAACGATCCCGACACCGCCCGCAGGCTCGCCGAGGGGATGGACGTCTACGTCGACGATGCGTTCGGCTCGGCCCACCGCGCGCACGCGTCGACCGAGGCCGTGGCCCACCTGCTGCCTGCGTACGCCGGCCTGCTGCTCATCGCGGAGCTGGAGCATCTCGGCCGTCTCCTCGGTGACGTGGCGCGGCCGTTCGCGCTCGTGGCCGGCGGCGCGAAGGTCGAGGACAAGCTCGGAGTCCTCCGCAACCTCGGCGGCCGGGCCGACACGGTGATCGTCGGCGGCAAGATGGCCGAAGAGCTACGTGGCGGGGCCACGCTGCCGTTCCCGGTCGAGCTCCCGACCGACGTCGTCGCGGCAGCCTCGTTCGACGCCGAGGCCGAGAGTCGCGTCACCCCGTACGACGACCTCCCGGACGGCTGGTTCGGGCTGGACATCGGTCCCGACAGCCGGGAGCGGTTCGGCGAGTTGATCCGCGGCGCGAAGACCGTCTTCTGGAACGGGCCGATGGGCGTCTTCGAATGGGAGCAGTTCGCGGCAGGGACGAAAGCGGTCGCCGAGGCGGTCGCCGCGGTCGACGGGTACACGGTTGTCGGCGGCGGCGACTCGGTCCGCGCGATCTCCGAGCTCTCGCTCGACGACGACGTCGACTGGGTCTCGACCGGCGGCGGCGCCTCGCTCGAGCTGCTCGAGGGCAAGGAACTGCCCGGCGTCGCGGCGATCCCGGCCGCCTGAGCCCTCAGACGACGGCGTACGCGCGCCACAGGCCCGGCACGCCCTTCAGCTCGTGCTCGCCCCGGTCGGCGAACTCGAGCCCTGAACCGGCGACGAGGTCGCGAACCGTCTGCGAGACGAGGATCTCCGACGGGCCGGCGAGGCCCGTCACCCGGGCGCCGATCGAGACAGCTATGCCGCCGACCTTGCCGTCGATCGTGCGGCACTCGCCGGCGTGCAAGCCCGCCCGCAGCTCGATCCCGAGCCCCTTCACCGCCTCGCCGATCTCCTGCGCGCAGCGGATCGCCCGCACGGGGCCGTCGAAAGCGGCGAAGAACCCGTCTCCGGCGGTGTCGAGCTCACGGCCGCGATAGTGCGCGAGACAGCCGCGGATACGCCGATGATGCTCGTGCACGAGCTCCTGCCAGCCGATGTCGCCGAGCTCCGCCTGGCGTGCGGTCGACCCGACGATGTCCGTGAACAGGACGGTTGCGAGCACGCTCTCGAGCTCCGCCTCCCGGTCGCGCACCTGGATCGTGAACTGCTCGATCGCGTCGAGGTACGCGTCGGACTGCTCGCCGATCACGTACGCGGCGGTTCCCGGCATCGCCCGGTGCGCGGCGCCCGGGATCAGCCGCGCGAACGCCTCGCCTTCGGCCGCCGCCTCGCCGCCACGGGTCAGCACGAGGGTCGGAATCCGGATCGTGTCGAGCACGTGACGGACGTCCGACTCGTAGAACATCCGGAACGCGGCCATCGCGTCGCCAGGCCCGGCGGACAAACGCATCCAATCGCGGTGCCACGCTGCCATCTCCTCGAACGGCAGCTGCCCGAAGGGAGACTGCCGGGCGAGGGCTTCCGCCATCGCCGGCGTGCCCCAGCCCGTGTCGATCGTCCCGAGCTCGTGCTCGAACTCGCGCTCGGTCATCCCCCATGCGTAGTCGGGCGCCCATGCGACCCGCGGCCGGGTGTTGCAGAGCGCGAGGGCGACCGTGCGCGACGGGTGTGTCGCCGCGAACAGGCAGCCGAGGGGCCCGCCGTCGGCGAGCGCGACGATCAGCGCGCGCTCGCTGCCTGCGGCGTCGAGGACGGCGCGGAGGTCGTCGATCCGCTCCTCGATCGTCGGCAGGCGGTATCCCCGCAGCCGATCGGAGAGCCCTGTGCCGCGCTGGTCGTAGCAGATGACCCGGCCCCGTCGACCGAGATGCTCGACGAACTCCGTCATCGCGGGGAGGCGCCGGAAGTGCGCGAGCTGTGACACGAACGCCCTGATCAGGACCACGTCGTCGCCGCCCCCGGGCCCTGACACTTCGTAGGCGAGGTGGATGTCGCCGTTCCGCGCGTACCGGATGCCGTCGTCGAGCATGTCGGGACTAGGATCACCTGCGTGCTCGTCGCAGGCAACTGGAAGATGTTCAAGGGCCCGGCGGAGACTGTCGCGTTCCTCGACGCATTCGAGCCGCCCGCGGGTATCGAAGCGGTCGTCTGCCCGCCCTTCACGTCGCTCGCCGCAGGCGTCGGCCGCGGGGTCCCGATCTACGCCCAGAACGTCCACTGGGCGGCGGAGGGCGCGTTCACGGGCGAGATCTCGGCGCAGATGCTGCTCGAGCTCGGGGTCGAGGGGGCGATCGTCGGGCACTCGGAGCGGCGCGAGCACTTCGGCGAGACGGACGAGACGGTGCGTGCGCGGTGCGAGGCAGCGCTCGAGGCCGGGCTGCGGGTGATCGCCTGCGTCGGCGAGACAGGGGCCGAGCGCGAGGCAGGGGAGACCGACGCGGTGCTGCGCCGTCAGGTCGTCGCGATTCCGCGGGACGACGCGCTCGTGATCGCATACGAGCCGGTCTGGGCGATCGGCACCGGAAAGACCGCCACGCCCGAGATGGCACAGGAGGCTCACGAGACGATCAAGGCCCTGCACGACACGCGCGTGCTCTACGGCGGCTCCGTGAAGCCCGAGAACGCGGCCGAGCTGATGGCACGGCCTGCGATCGACGGCGCGCTGGTCGGCGGCGCCTCGCTCGAACCGGCGTCGTTCGCGGCGATCTGCCGCGCCGCCCAGCGATGAGCCGCGCGGGGCTCCCGCTCGTCACGCTGGTGATCCTCGACGGCTGGGGCATCGCGCCACCCGGCCCGGGCAATGCCGTCGACCTCGCCCGAACGCCTGTCTTCGACGACCTCGTGGCCCGGTATCCGAGCACGGAGCTCCGCGCGTCCGGGCCGGCGGTCGGCCTGCCCGAGGGCCAGATGGGGAACTCGGAGGTCGGCCACCTCACGATCGGGTCGGGCCGCATCCTCTTCCAGGACCTGGTGCGCGTCAGCCGTGCCGTCGAGGACGGCTCCCTCTTGGCGAACGAGGCGTTGCTCGGAGCCTTCCGGCGCGCGAAGGAGCGTGACGGCGAGGTGCACCTGCTCGGGCTCGTCTCCACGGGCGGCGTCCACTCGCACATCTCGCACCTACGGGCGCTGCTCGACCTCGCCGGCCGCGCGGGGATGGCGGAACGGACGTGGATCCACGCCTTCACCGACGGACGCGACGTCTCGCCGCACGCCGCTGCAGACGACCTGGCGACGCTGCCGCCCGACCGGATCGCAACGGTCGTCGGGCGCTACTACGCGATGGACCGCGACAAGCGCTGGGACCGGACCGACCGCGCCCTCGACGCCATGGTCGGCGGCATCGGCGCGATGGCAGAGGATCCGGTGGCCGCCGTGCGCTCGAGCTACGAGCGTGGCGTGACCGACGAGTTCGTCGAGCCGGTGGTGCTCAGCGACCGGCCCCGGCTCGATCCCGCAAAGGACGCCGTGATCATCTTCAACTTCCGGCCCGACCGCGTCCGCCAGCTGACGCAGCGCCTGCTCGAGGCGAACGCCGACGTCGTCACGATGACGCGCTACAGCGACGACTTCGACTGTCCGGTCGCATTCGGTGAGCAGACGGTCCCCGACACGCTCGCCGAGACGTTGAGTGACGCCGGGCTGCGACAGCTCCACGCCGCGGAGACCGAGAAGTACGCGCATGTCACGTACTTCTTCAACGGCGGCGTGGAGGAGCCGTGGGGCGGGGAGGAGCGAATCCTCGTGCCGTCGCCGCGGGACGTCGCGAGCTATGACCTGAAGCCGGAGATGTCCGCCCCGGAGGTGGCCGCACGCGTCGTCGACGCGCTCGGCGGGGGCTACGGCTTCTGCGTCGTCAACTTCGCGAATCCGGACATGGTCGGCCACACCGGGGTGATTCCCGCGGTCGTCTCCGCGGTCGAGACGGCCGACGCCTGTCTCGCCCACGTCGTCGAGGCAACCCATCGTGCCGGCGGCGCCTGCCTCGTGACGGCCGACCACGGGAACGCGGAGAAGCTGCTGGAGGACGACGGCGTGAGCCCCCACACGGCGCACACCACGAACCCGGTGCCGCTCGTCGCGACCGTGGCCGGCGCGGAGGTTCGCGACGGCGGAGAGCTGTCCGATCTCGCGCCAACGGTGCTCTCGCTCCTCGGCCTCGAGCAGCCCGCCGCGATGACCGGAACGAGCCTCGTCGGCCCGGACGATCGCTGACACGTCACCGAGTCGTAAATTGTGTGTGAAACGTCGCGAATGGACTGTATGCTCGCGGCGCATTGGCCCTGACGCAGCCCGATCACGGTGTGCTCCGCAAGGCCCAGCGCGGTGACGAGCGGGCCTTCAGCCTCATCGTCAGGGCGTACGAGCAGCCGGTCTACAACTACGTGCTGCGCCTCGTCGGTGATCGCAGCCTCGCAGAGGACCTGACGCAGGAGGTCTTCCTCCGCGTCTACCAGGGCCTGCCCGGGTTCTCGGACCGCTCGCGGTTCACTACGTGGCTGTTCCAGGTGACGAAGAACCGCGTCCTCGACGAGCTGCGTGCGCTCGAGCGCCGTCCTCGGGCGGTCGTCGCGCTCGACGACATCCCGCCGCTCGAGGTCGTCGACCAGCCGTTCGAGCGAACCGAGACGATCGACGCCGTCTGGCGCGCCGTCGAGTCGCTCACCGTCGACCTGAAGATGGCCCTCCTGCTCCGCGACGTCGTCGGCCTCTCCTACACCGAGATCGCCGACGCCCTCGAGATCACGCTCGCCACGGTCAAGTGGCGCATCTACAAGGCCCGCGAGGACGTCGCGATCGCGCTTGCGCGCGACGGGATCACCGCGCGCACCGCGACGACCACTCGCGCACCGGCCGTCGCCGCCGCCGAGTAGCGGCAGCTCTTCCCAGTCGGGTCACCGGCTGCGATTCCGCGGCCGACCGTACGATGGCGTGATGGAGGGAGTCGACCCGATCCGCGCGCTCGAGGCGGCTGTGGCCGGCCTCACCGGCGTCCCGGTCGAGCTCGAGCGGCCTGCCGACTCCCGTCACGGCGACTACGCGACGAACGTCGCACTGCGTCTCGCGGGCCAGAGGCGGCAGCCGCCGCGCGAGGTCGCCGACGACCTCTCCGCGCACATCGCGCAGCTGGACGGAGTCGCCGCCGTCGAGGTCGCCGGCCCCGGCTTCCTCAACCTCACGGTCGACGACGCATGGCTGGGATCCGGCCTCGGCGCCGTGCTCGACGCGGGGCGGAGGTTCGGTGCCGGCTCCGCGGAGACGCCCGAGCGCGTCCAGGTCGAGCTCGTCTCGGCGAACCCGACCGGCCCGATCACCGTCGCGGCCGCGCGGAACGGCGCGTACGGCGACGCTGTCGCCCGTCTGCTCGAGTTCGCGGGCAACGAGGTCGAGCGCGAGTACTACTACAACGACGCCGGGACGCAGATGGACCTCTTCCGCGCATCGGTGGACGCGATCCGGCGCGGCGAGGAGCCCCCCGCCGACGGATACCAGGGTGACTACATGGCCGATCTCGCGCGTGAGCCGGGTGACCCCGTGCCGCGGATGCTCGAGCAGATCGAGGCCGACCTCGAGCGGTTCCGGATCCACTTCGACAGCTTCGAGCGGCAGAGCGTCGTCGAGGCCGAGATCCCGGCTGCCCTCGAGGCGATCGAGACCTTCGAGGCGGAGGGCGCCCTCTGGGCGAAGACGACCGCGCATGGGGACGACCGCGACCGCGTGGTGGTTCGCTCGGACGGGACGCCGACCTACTTCGCGGCGGACGCCGCGTACATTCGCCGGAAGTTCGCGCGCGGCTTCGACCGGCTCGTCTACGTGCTCGGCGCCGACCACCACGGGTACGTCGGGCGCCTCGCCGCGCTCGCGGAGATGCTCGGTCACCCGCGCGAGGCGGTCGAGGTGCTGATCTACCAGCTCGTCCACCTCACGCGAGGCGGCGAGGCCGCAGCGATGTCGAAGCGCCGCGGCGACGTCGTCTTCCTGGACGACTTCATCGACGAGATCGGGGTCGACGCGGCGCGCTGGTACCTCCTATCGCGCGGGCACGATCAGACGATCGAGATCGACGTGGATCTCGCCGCGGAGCGGAGCCAGAAGAACCCCGTCTACTACGTGCAGTACGCGCACGCGCGGGTCGCCGGGATCCGGCGGAACGCCGAGGGGCGGGAGCCCGACGCGCGGCCGTCGCAGCCGCTCGCGCCCGAGGAGCGCGAGCTCGTGAAGCGGCTCCTCGAGCTGCCCGGTGTCGTGCGGGAGGCGACCGAGCGTCGCGGCCCGCACGCCCTGTCCGCCTACGCGATGCGCGTGGCGGACGACTTCCACCGCTTCTACCACCACCACCGCGTGCTCGAGTCGGAGGCAGTGAGCTTCCGCCTGGCGCTCTGCGCGGCCACGCAGGCCGTGGTCGCCACCTGCCTCGACCTGCTCGGCGTCGAAGCCCCAGACCGGATGTGACGCCCGTTTTCTCGTCGCTGCAGGCGAGCGACCGCACGGGTGGCGGGGTAGGATCGGGCGAGCGATGAGCGACGGGGCCTCACGGACGCCGCCCGACCGGAACCTCGCGCTCGAGCTGGTCCGGGTCACCGAGGCGGCGGCGATGGGGGCCTCCCGGTGGATCGGCCGCGGCGACAAGATCGCCGCCGACCAGGCTGCCGTCGACCTGATGCGGTTCATGGTCAACTCGGTCTCCATGCGCGGCGTGGTCGTGATCGGCGAGGGAGAGAAGGACGAGGCGCCGATGCTCTACAACGGCGAGGAGGTCGGCGACGGGACAGGCCCGGAGGTCGACGTCGCGGTCGACCCGCTCGAGGGAACGAGGCTCACAGCCCTCGGTATCGCCGGCGCGATCTCGGTGATCGCCGTCGCCGAGCGGGGCTCGATGTTCTTCCCCGGGGCCGCCGTCTACATGGACAAGATCGCGGTCGGGCCCGACGCCGCGGACGCGATCGACATCGACGCGTCGCCGGCCGACAACGTCGCCCGGGTCGCCGAGGCGAAGGGCCTCGAGCCGAACGAGCTCACCGTCGTGGTGCTCGAGCGGGACCGGCACGACGGGCTGATCGCCGAGCTGCGCGACGCCGGCGCGCGCGTCAACCTGATTCGCGACGGCGACGTCGCGCCGGCGATCGCCGCCGCTCAGCCCGGGACCGGCGTCGACATGCTGATGGGCATCGGCGGCACGCCGGAGGGCGTCATCTCGGCCGCGGCCATCAAGTGCCACGGCGGCGCGCTGCAAGGCCGGCTGTGGCCGCGGAACGAGGACGAGCGCACTGCGCTCGTCGGCGCGGGCTTCGACGTCGACAAGATCCTGACCCACGACGACCTCGTTCGCGGCGACGACGTGTTCGTGGCCGCGACCGGCGTCACGGGCGGGCCGCTCCTACGCGGAGTGCGCGTCGGCGCCGACGCGATCGAGACGGAGTCGATCGTCATGCGCTCGCGCTCGGGGACGGTCCGGCGGGTTGCCGCGCACCATCCCACGGGCAAGCTGAGAAGACTGCGAACGGAAGGAGGCAGCTGATGGCGGCGCAGGAGCTGAACGCGATCGCGAGATCGATCGTCGCCGACCACAAGGGCGTGCTCGCGGCCGACGAGTCCACGGGCACGATCAAGAAGCGGTTCGACTCGATCGGCGTCGAGTCGACGGAGGAGAACCGCCGGGCCTACCGGAACCTGCTGTTCACCACAACGGGCTGCGAGGACTACATCGGCGGCGTGATCCTCTACGACGAGACCATCCGACAGGCGGCCGACGACGGGACGCCGTTCGCAGAGCTGCTCGCCGGCAAGGGGATCGTCCCGGGCATCAAGGTCGACACCGGCGCCCAGGACCTCGCCGGTCACCCGGACGAGAAGGTGACCGAGGGGCTCGACGGGCTCCGCGCCCGCTTCGCCACCTACCACGAGCTCGGTGCGCGCTTCAGCAAGTGGCGCGCAGTGATCACGATCGGCGACGGCATCCCGACCGACGCCTGCCTCCACGTCAACGCCCACGCGCTGGCGCGGTATGCGGCTCTCTCGCAGGAGGCCGGCATCGTGCCCATCGTCGAGCCCGAGGTGCTGATGGACGCCGACAACTCGATCGAGCGCTGCCACGAGGTGACCTCGCGCACGCTCCACCTCGTCTTCGAGGAGCTCGACCGCCAGGGCGTGGCGCTCGACGGCATGCTGCTGAAGCCGAACATGGTGATCTCCGGGAAGGGCTGCCCGACCCAGGCAGCACCGGCCGAGGTCGCGGAGCGGACGATCGACTGCTTCCTCCGGCATGTCCCGGCGATGGTGCCCGGGATCGTGTTCCTCTCCGGCGGCCAGTCCGAGGTCGAGGCGACGGAGAACCTGAACGCGATCAACCGGCTCGGCGGCCCGTGGCCACTCTCGTTCTCGTACGGCCGGGCGCTGCAGTCGTCGGCGCTCCAGGCATGGAGCGGCGATCCCGCGAGCGTCGACGCAGGACAGGAAGCATTCCTGCACCGCGCTCGCATGAACGCGCTCGCAGTCGCCGGCGACTGGAACGCGGAGGTCGAGCAGGCCGTTCCCGCCTGATCCGCGGTGGTGCGGAGGGCCGTCGTCGGGCCCTCCGCATTGCTGCGAGGCGCTACCCTCGGCGGGATGGCCGCTCGCACGGCAGCCGTCGCCGCGACGATCGCCCTCTGTGCGCTGCTCCAGCTGAGCACCGCGCCGGGCGGTTCGAGCGCGGCGACACGCGTGACCGTCTTCGGCGACTCGGCCGCGACGGCGATGGCGTACGACCCGGATGCGCGGCGGACTCTCAGTCGGGGCATCGACGCCCGCCTCGAGCTCGCCGCCTGCCGCCGCGTCGGTGACGCGAGCTGCCCGTACGACGGTGTCCGGCCTCCCAACGTCATCGAGCGAGCGACCCAGCTTGGGAGCCAGCTCGGACCGGTCGTGGTGGTCATCGTCGGCTACAACGACTACGAGGCGAACTACGCCGGGAACATCGAGCAGGCTCTATCCGTCTTCGCCAAAGCCGGCGTCGAGCGGGTCCTCTGGCTGACGCTCCGCGAATCGCGTCAGAGCTACGCGTCGATGAACGACATGATCCGCGACGCCGCGCGCCGCCACCCCGAGCTGACCGTCGTCGACTGGAACGCCCTGTCGAGGAACAACCCGCCCTGGTTTCAGTCCGACGACATCCACCTGACCGCGATCGGGGCCGAGGCCATGGCGGATCTCGTGAACGGCACGCTCGTCCAGCTCGGGATCGCGCCGAAGCCGACGCCTCCGCCGTCGCGCAGGTTGCTCGCCATCGCCTCGCGCGCGCTGCCGGCCGGTCACCCGGGCCGGAGCTACAACGTGCTCCTGAAGGCGACGGGAGGCTCGGTGCCGTACCGCTGGACGCGCGTCGGTGGGGCGCTGCCGCCGGGGCTTCGCCTCGCGTCGACGGGGCGGCTGTCCGGTGTGCCGGCGCGGAAGGGGACGTTCACCGTGCGGGCACGAGTCGCGGACCGTTCAGGCACCGTGCGGACGCGGGCCTTCTCGCTGCGGATCTCGTAGAGCAGGCTCCCTGCCGGGCAGAAGGCCTTTGGCTGGCGGCTCCGCAAACCCAGGCTCAGAGCCGCCAGCACTGTTGGTTCAGACGCCGAGCACGAGCCGTCGGCCGTCGCCTTCACGATCTCCGAACCTTTGGCGGCCACCACCGGCGTCGGGCACGAAGAGAGGGCGGGCGATGGTCGTAGCCGCGGTCAGCACGTCCTCGCCGTCCTTCGGTACGCGCGCGGCGCGCTGCACGGTAGCGTCGCGTGGTCCACCCGAAGGAGCACGCATGCCTCTCAACGACTTCCAGCGCGAGCTCTGCGAGTCGAGCCCGTTCGACTTCAGCGCGCTGCGCGCGCTCTTCGTCAACTGCACGCTCAAGCCGTCGCCCGATCTCTCTCATACCCAAGGCCTGATCGACGTCTCGGTCGCGATCATGGAGGCGAATGGCGTCGCCGTCGACCAGTTCCGCGCGGTCGACCACGATCTCGCGCCCGGTGTCTATCCCGACATGCGCGAGCACGGTGCCGACAGCGACGGTTGGCCGGCCCTGTACGAGCGCGTGCAGGCGGCCGACATCCTCGTTGTGGCGACACCGATCTGGCTCGGCGAGAAGTCGTCGGTCTGCACGAGGCTGATCGAGCGCCTCTACGGCAACTCGTCGCAGCTCAACGAGCAGGGCCAGTACGCGTACTACGGCAAGGTCGGGGGCTGCCTCGTGACCGGGAACGAGGACGGGGTCAAGCACTGCTCCATGAACGTCCTCTACTCACTCCAGCACCTCGGCTACACGATCCCGCCGCAGGCGGACGCCGGCTGGATCGGCGAGGCAGGCCCTGGGCCGTCATACCTCGATCCTGGCTCGGGTGGGCCGGAGAACGACTTCACCCAGCGGAACACGACGTTCATGACCTGGAACGTGCTTCACCTCGGCCGGATGCTCAAGGAGGCGGGAGGAGTGCCTGCTCACGGAAACCAGCGCTCGAAGTGGGACGCCGGCTGCCGCTTCGACCATCCGAACCCGGACTACCGCTGATCCCGCTGGCTCGAGAGGGCTCGGCAACGGGGACTTCGAGCGGCTCCTTCAGCTCAGTCCGTCGCTCGACGCGGAACGCGCGTCAACCTCAGTCCACCAGAGTGGCCCGCTGGGCTGCGACGTTCCGCAGCGGGCCGCTCACAATCTCCACTGCAGAAGCGGGCGATGGGGCTCGAACCCACGACCCTCAGCTTGGGAAGCTGATGCTCTACCAACTGAGCTACGCCCGCAGCAGCGTGGATAGTAGCTCCCCGCGCCGACCGTCGTAACGGCGAGGGGGCGTCCACCATAGGTGCCACGCCTCGGCGTTACCTCTTCCACACTCCACCGAACAGCAGCGTCCGCGGGGAACAGCCCTTGTCGGCGATTGCGTGCAGCGTGAGCGTCCTCGCCGCTGCTTTCCACGTGTAGACACCCTTGGTGGCGCAGATCGGTACCGAGCCGATGGTCAGATGGCTTCCGGCGACGGAGATCGTCGCCGTAAAGTCGACGTCGGCGCCGCAGCTGGTTGTCCCAGGTGTATACGCCGCGAGCTTTCCGGCGGGTGTGATCTTCATGAGCCAGACGCCCGCAGGTGTCCCTACCGGCAACGCCGGGACGTGGCGGTGCCAGCACCCAACCATCGTTCGCGGCACCGCCCTGGATGATGCGGAAGCCACTCCACCCAGCAGGGCGACGGTCACCGTGATCGCGATCGCGCCCACTACTGCG
>Ga0207657_10001922_pt1 | contig 22436 bp, 26 predicted proteins | sample KBSC33metaG_FD_184316 | JGI IMG/M metagenome (GOLD analysis project Ga0207657, IMG submission 184316) | Corn rhizosphere microbial communities from Kellogg Biological Station, Michigan, USA - KBS C3-3 metaG (SPAdes) (version 2) | ecosystem: Host-associated > Plants > Roots > Rhizosphere > Soil ... | reverse complement strand
GGCCTTGCGACGCTCGCTCCCGCGCGCGAGCGGCGGTCCCGCCACGGCGCGATCCTGCTGCCGTTCCGAGCGCTCCTCGCCGCCATCGAAGCCGCCCCGTGAACGCCGAGACCGCAGCCGCAGTCGATTTCCTGAGCGACGGCGCTGTCATGCTCGGGGTGGCGCTGATCTTCGTGACGCTCTTCCGGCGGCTCGGGTTGGGTGCGACCCTCGGCTATATCGTCGCCGGGGCGCTGATCGGGCCGTCGCTCCTCGGCCTGTTCCGCGAACCACAGGCGATCCAGAGCGTTGCCGAGATCGGCATCGCGCTACTGCTGTTCATCGTCGGACTCGAGCTCCAGCCACGCCAGCTCTGGCGGCTCCGTAAGGACATTTTCGGTCTCGGACTCGCGCAGGTGGTGGTCTGCGGCCTTGCCCTCAGTCTCCTCCTGTACCTGACGCTTCACCTCTCGCCGGAGGCGTCGCTCGCGATCGGTCTTCCGCTGGGGCTTTCATCGACCGCGCAGGTCCTTCCGATGCTGCGCTCCGACAACGACCTCAACACTCCGCAGGGCGAGCGCGCCTTTTCGATCCTCCTGTTCCAGGACCTATCGATCGTCCCCTTGATCACGATCATCGCGGCGATGTCGCGGGTCCCGCCCGACCCGAATATCCCCACCGGCTGGACGCTGGCGCTCTACACCGTCCTCGCGATCATTGGCCTGGTCGCGTTCGGCCGATTCATCCTCAATCCATTGTTCCGCCTGATTGGCCGTTTCGGGGAACGCGAGTTGTTCGTCGTCGCGGGCCTGTTCACCGTCATCGGCGCTGCGGCGTTGATGCATCGCTTCGGGCTCTCGACCGCGCTCGGAGCGTTCGTCGCTGGCGTCGTTCTCGCCGAATCGCCCTACCGGCACGAACTCGAAAGCGACGTCGAGCCGTTCCGCTCGATCCTGCTCGGGCTATTTTTCCTCTCCGTTGGAATGCTGCTGGACCTGAGGCTGGTCGCCGCGCGGCCGCTGCTGGTGGTCGGCCTCGCCGCCGGCGTGATCGTGACCAAGACGATCCTGATTACCTTGCTCAGCCGGATGTTCAATTGCAGCTGGACCCGCAGCTTCAGGCTCGGCCTGCTGCTCAGCCAGGCGGGCGAATTCGGCTTTGTCCTGTTCGCCCAGGCCGCGGCCGCGATGCTGATCGTTCCTGCCACGGCGTCGTTGTTCAGCGCGGTGGTGACGCTCTCGATGGCCGCGACTCCGTTCCTGATGCGCCTGACGGACTGGCTGGAGCGCCGGGAAGTGCGGCGCGACGATCTCGACGGCCCGGAACTGTCCCCGGAGACCAGCGCCATCGTCGTCGGCTACGGCCGCTTCGGCCAGACGGTCGCGCAGATGATGATGGCCAAGGGCATCGGCGTCACGATTGTCGACAAGAAGCCGGCGCAGATCGAGCTTTCGAGCGAGTTCGGCACCAAGGTCTATTACGGAGACGGCGTGCGCCTGGATCTCCTCCGCGTCGCCGGCGCCGAGACTGCACGGGTGATCGCCTTCTGCAATGACAATGAAGGCAAGGAGCTCAGCCGCTCGGCGGTTCAGGCGGTGCTCGAAGCCTTTCCACAGGCCGCGGTGATGGTCCGCGCCTACGATCGCCTGCACCTGATCGAACTCGACGGTCTGGATCTCGTCTTTGCCGAGCGCGAGCTGTTCGAGAGTGCCGTGGCGATGGGCAGGGCGGCGCTGAGGGCGAATGGAATCGCGAACGAAGAGATCGCGCGGGTCGAGCGCGAATATCGGTCGCGCGACTGTGAGCGGCTTGAGCGGCAGGCGGCGACGGGCGACATCAAGGCCGGATGGGACCGCGCCTTCACGCCCGAACGGCCCCTACCGGGCGAGGAAGTGCCGACGCCCTCCTAGGCGCCGTCACTGCCGGACAGATGCGTTTCGAGCGCCTCGACGATCGCGTCGACGACATCCTTATGCGCGCCGGCGCCGCTTTTCACATGAATGTGCGCTTCCTCGTAGGATTGCCGCCGCTCGGCGGCGAGCTGCTCGAGGATGGCCTTGCGGTCACCGTTGCGGAGCTGCGCCCGGGTGTCCCGGCGCGAAGTCCGTTCGGCGAGGATATCGACGGGCGCGTCCAGCCAGATCGTGATGGCTCGCTCGTTCAGCAGCTGTCGAGTCCGCGGATCAACATAAGCTCCGCCTCCGGTCGCGATCACCCGCACGTCACCCTCGATCAGTCGGGCGACGAGCCGCCGCTCGCCGTCGCGAAAGTCCTGCTCGCCGTAGCGTTCGAAGATTTCGGCGGCAGGATAGCCGGCTGCGCCTTCGATCTCCTCGTCGGTGTCGACAAAGGGCAAGCCGAGGCGACGGGCCAGGCGGCGCCCGACCGTCGATTTACCGACCCCCATCAACCCGACCAGCACCACTGGGCGGTCGAGACGCTTCGATAACTGCATCGCTTAAGGGGCTATACAGCGGCTTCCCCGCTCGGCAAAAGCCACTCCCATGTCGCGATTGATAGTGCTCATCATCATCCTCGTCGTTATCGTCGGCGCCCTGGTGTTCCTCTCGACGGTTCCCAAGCAGCGGCCGACCCACACCATCGAAGTCGCCGTTCCGGCCGCCGGAGGCAATGCCCATTAAGCCTCTACTGATTGCATCGGCGGCGGTGGTCCTGGCGCTGCCGGCGCTCGCGCAACAGGCGACGACACCGCAGCCGACCCCTGCGACACCGACCGCCCAGAACCCCACGTCAAATTCGGCTGGGATCTCGACCGAGACTCAGCCCGCAGCCGAGGGGGGCGCCGACGAGACCGCGGTCGAGGAGGTCTCCAACGCCAATCTCGTTCAGCAGGCGCCCGCAGTCGAATATCCCGGTTGGGCGCGGCGCGACCCCTGGACCGTAGGAGCCATCCGGCCGAGCGATGCCGGTCTCGGGGATGATGCCTGGGGTCGGACCAGCGGGACCTTCCTCACGACTTTGATGCGGCGGATGCATACGCCGCTCTCCTCGCGCTGGCTCCACATCGCGCTCCGCGATGCCCTCCTTGCGAGAGTTCACGCGCCGGCGGATGTCCATCCGGTCGATTGGACTGCCGAGCGCGCCTGGCTGCTCCTCCGCATGGGAGAGGCCGACGCGGCGAGAATGCTCGTCGCGGGTGTCGACACCGACCGCTTTACACCAAAGATGGTGCAGGTGGCGGTCCAGAGCGCGCTTGCCAATGCCGACGCTCCGGCGCTGTGCCCGCTCGAGGACGGCATCAAGCAATATGATGCGAACGTGCTCGCCCTCGTGCGCGCAATGTGCGCTTCGCTGGCCGGCGAGCCGGACAACGCATCGGCGATGATCGATCAGGCGCGCCGTTATGGGCGGATCGGCGGAGTCGACCTTTCGCTCGCGGAGAAGGTCATCGGGGCAGGCGGGAACGGTGGACGCTCGGCGACGATCGAGTGGGAACCCGTCGATTCGCTGACGGCCTGGCGCTTCGGTCTCGCAACCGGCACGGGGATGGTCATCCCCGACCGTTTGATTAACGCCTCTTCGGTGCAGCTGCGCGCGTTCCAGGCCCGAGCTCCCTTGCTGACGCCGCAGCAGCGGCTCGCCTCCGCGCAGATCGCCGCCGGCCTTGGTGTTTTCTCGTCGCAGACGATGGTCGACCTTTATTCTGCGATCTACGACACGACTGATCCGGGCGATCTTCCGGACAGCGACGCCTGGCAGTTGCGCCAGGCATTCGTCGGCAAGGACCGCGACACCAAGCTTGCCGCGATCCGCAAGTTGCTCGGGACGGGCAAGGACAATCTCAGCAGGGAGGCGGCGCGGGCGCTTGTCGCGCGCGCGGCGACCCTCATCGAGCCTGACGCCAAGCTCGCCAAGGATGCCCCTGACCTCATCTCCGCCATGCTCGCGGGCGGTTACGACCAGCCGGCTGCGCGCTGGATTCCGGCGGTCGGGCGAATGGACGATGCGGACAATGACCGATGCTGGGCGATGCTGGCGCTGGCCGCGCCGAACGTCGCCGACGTCGGCACGAGCCGGATCACCAGCTTCATCCGCCGCGACAGCAGCCGTGACCGTGTGCGCAGCGCGTTGCTCGTCGCCGGTCTCGCCGGACTCGGCCGGATCAGCGCCGACACCGCCAATTCGCTTAACCAGAAGTACGACTTGGGCCTCGGCCATGTGACGAGCTGGACCAAGGCGATCGATGCCGCCGCCGGGCGGGGCGATGCGGGCGCCGTGCTGGTCCTCGCCGGCACTGGCTTCCAGACGCCCTATCTCGACCAGCTGCCTCCGTCGCATTTGTACCATGCGATCGCGGCGCTCGATCGTACCGGCCTCGGCTTTGATGCCCGAATGATCGCAGCCGAAGCGCTTTCACGCACGTGACCCCCGACGATCGAGCTTTGGTCGATCGGTTCCTCGACATGATGGCCGCCGAAGCGGGTTCGTCGCGGCACACGCTCGCGGCGTACCGGAACGACCTCGAGCGGACGGCAGAGAGCATCGGTTCGCTCGGACAGGCCTCGACCGGCGATGTTTCGCGGCTAGGCGCCGAATGGGCCGAGCTTGCTCCGGCGACCGTCGCTCGGCGCTCAGCGGCGCTGAGGCGTTTTTTCGGCTTCCTCGTCGACGACGGCTTGAGGGCGGACGATCCATCGGAGGCTCTGCCGCGGCCCCGATTCGAGCGGCCGCTTCCGCGAGTGCTCGAACCACATGATGTGGAGCGGATGTTCGAGGCGGCGGAGGATCGGGCCGCAAGCGGGGAGCTCATCGCCGTGCGCAACCTCGCGCTCATCGAGCTGCTTTACGGCTCGGGCCTGAGAGCAAGCGAGCTGGTGAGCCTCCCGCGTGGCTCCGTTCGACCCGGTCAGCCGTTCCTGATGGTGCGCGGCAAGGGCTCGAAGGAACGGCTAGTGCCGATTTCGTCGCGAGCTGAAACAGCGGTCGCCAGATGGCTCGAGGTCGCGCCGGGAGGCAGGCCATGGCTCTTTCCAAGCGGCAAGAGCCATCTCAGCCGAGTCAGGTTATTCCAGATCGTCCGGGCCATGGCTGCCGACGCAGGAATCGCTCCCGAGCGCGTCAGCCCGCACGTGCTGCGTCATGCCTTTGCCACGCATCTCCTATCAGGCGGCGCGGACCTGCGGGTGCTCCAGTCGCTGCTCGGCCATGCAGACATCGCGACGACCCAGATCTACACCCACGTCGACAGCGCGCGCCTGGTCGAGCTGGTCAACACGCGGCATCCTCTCGCGACCCGCGGTCGTTGACGCCTTAGGCACCTTCGTCCTACCCGCCCGCCGACATGCAGACCTATCTCGATTTCGAAAAGCCGATCGCCGAGCTCGAAACCCGCGTTCGCGAGCTGCGCGAGACGGCGAACAGCTCCGATATCGACATCGACGCGGAGGTGTCGCGGCTGGAGACCAAGGCCAACAAGCTTCTCAAGGACACTTACGCGAAGCTGACGCCGTGGCAGAAGGCACAGGTCGCCCGTCACCCGGATCGGCCGCACTTCAAGGACTATGTCGCCGGAATCACCGATGACTTCCTTCCGCTCGCCGGCGACCGGTCTTTCGCAGACGATCCAGCAATCATCGGCGGCTTGGCGCGCATCGACGGCCGGCGGGTGATGCTGCTTGGTCACGAGAAAGGCGAGGACACGGCCTCGCGCCTCAGGCACAATTTCGGCATGGCGAAGCCTGAGGGCTACCGCAAGGCGATCCGGCTCATGCGCCTGGCGGGCCAGTTTGGCATTCCCGTCGTCACGTTGGTCGATACGCCGGGCGCATTTCCCGGAGTCGAAGCCGAGGAACGCGGTCAGGCCGAAGCGATCGCGCGTTCGACCGAGGAGTGCCTCGGTCTCAAGGTCCCGATGATTGCGGTCATCGTCGGCGAGGGCGGATCGGGGGGCGCCGTGGCGATTGCAACGGCCAATCGCGTGCTGATGTTCGAAAACGCTGTCTATTCGGTCATTTCGCCCGAAGGGTGCGCGTCCATCCTGTGGCGCACGGCCGACAAGGCAGCCGACGCTGCAGAGGCGATGAAGATCACGGCCGCCGACCTCCAGGCGCTCGGCGTCGTCGACCGAATCGTCAACGAACCGCTGGGCGGTGCCCAGCGCGACCCTGACGCGGCGATCGGAGCCTTGAAAGGGGCGTTGATCGAGGAGCTTGACGGGTGCAGCAAGCTGGGCGGCGATGAGCTGCGCGCGCAGCGCCGCGCCAAGTTCCTCGCGATCGGCTGACCGGTCGAGCGCCTGGAGAAGGAACCCGCTCCAGTCATTTCCCGTTCAAAATCCGGGCGCTTAGTTCGGCGCCGAAACGGCAAGAATGGGCTCATGTCATGCGTAGGACCGTCTTGTTGCTGGCCGCGGCTGCGCTGGCGTTCACGCCGGCGGCTGCGCAGCGTCTTCATTATCTCGATCCGCAGGACGTCGCCGAGGCGCAGCGCGACAATGCAGAGTTGGTGCAGGAGCTCGGCGGGGCGGAGACTGGCCCGCGCGCTGCCTATGTCAACTCGGTCGGCCACCGCGTCGGCGCCTTTTCGGGCATCGCGAATCCCGGCCAGGCGCTTCACTTCGTAACCCTCAACTCGGCGGTCGAGAACGCTTTCTCAGTGCCCGGGGGATATGTTTACGTGACCCGCCAGCTCATGGCGCTGATGGACGATGAGTCCGAGCTCGCCTTCGCGCTTGGTCACGAGGTCGGCCACGTCGCGGCCAACCACGCCCACATCCGCGAGCAATATGCCGAGCGGAGCACGATGGGCGTGTTCGGGCAGATGATCGGCGCGATCTTCGGACCCGGCGCCGCAAGCATCCTCCAGGCCCGCTCGGTCCTCGATCTGCTGAGCTTCTCGCGCGAGCAGGAATATGAGGCCGATACGCTCGGCCTTAGATACATGATCCAGGCAGGCTACGACCCTGCGGGTGCCGCCGAAGTGCTTGCCGCGCTCAGCCGGCAAAGCGCGCTTTCGGCGCGCGTGGAGGGCCGCACCAACCGCCGCATCCCGGAGTGGGCTAGCACCCATCCCCTGAGCGAGAACCGGATGCAGCGCGCCCTCGCCGAAGCGCAGGCGACCGGCAGGCTTGGCAAGGGTATCCGCAACCGCGACACCTTCTTGAGCGAAATCGAGGGAATCACCGTCGACGACGACCCCGCGCAGGGCGTGATCGAGGGCGCGACCTTCACGCACCCGGACCTCAGGATCCAGTTCACCGTCCCGCAGGGCTACCTGATGTCCAACGGCGCCGACGCCGTGACCATCTCCGGGTCCGCGGGCAAGGCGCAGTTCCGGCAGGGACCGCCCAACATCGACCAGGCGATTTCCTTCGCTTACCGGCTGCTGACGCGGGACCAGTTCCAGATCGGCTACCCGGCGCCGCAGCGGTTGACGATCAACGGCATGCCGGCGGCGATCACGACCGCGCGCGTCAACACCGATTCCGGCCTCATCGACGCGAGCGTGGCAGCTTTTCAGTGGGACTCGCAGCGGGTCTATTACTTCGTCATGCTGACGCCCGGCGGTTATGGGGTGTCGCCATTCATGTCGATGATCCGCTCGCTACGACGCATCACGCCGGCCGAGGCAGCGGCGATTCGCCCGCGCGTGATCCACGTCCAGACTGTGCAGCCTGGAGATACGGTCCAGTCTCTCGCGAGCCGAATGGCCTATCGCGACTTCAAGCTCGAGCGGTTCTTGTCACTGAATGGCCTGGCTGCGAACGCGGCACTGAAGCCAGGCCAGAAGGTCAAGCTGGTGGTCTACGGGACGCGACGCGCATGACCACCGGCGAGATGCTTATGGCATGTAGGTGTTTGCGGTGTTGCCGAGCTTACCCCACATGCCGCCGACGCCGCCGCCAAGCGACTGCAGTCCGCTCATCATCGCGATGACGATGAGTGCGGCAATCAAGCCATATTCGATAGCGGTTGCCCCACGCTTGTCGGCGCAGAGCATGCCGAAAATCTTGCGGATAGCGATCACGCCACCCTCCTCTGGTCCACGTCCACGCAGACAATTTATTCGACTTTGGGTTAACAACTCTTCCCCGGGGGAGGGTTAATGCCACTTCAGCCGTTTGAGCTGGTCCACGCCGCGAAATGGAGGATTTCGAACTTTTCCGTCGTGCGCGAGCCGTCGCCCGCGCCCACGAAGGCACTCGCTGCAGCCTGACGCGCAGCCCTTCCGACAAAGTGCGGCCGTTCGGTCAGGACGTTGGTTGCACCCATTGCACGCAAGTCACCGATCAGCCGCTCGAATGACACATAAGAGACGGAGACGCGCTCCACGTCCACGACCGGCTGATTGAACCCCGCGGCCTCGAGCAGCGGGGCTAGCGCCGATGCCTCGACGCGTGGATGGACGTGTGGCGCGGCCGCTCCGGTGACAGCGTCGGCCGCGCGCATGGCGCTCCTCAGCTGCGGCAAGGTATCACCGCCGGATATCGCGCCGATGAGCAGTCCGGTCGGGGTCATGGCATCACGGATCAGCCGAAGCGCGAGCGGAAGCTCGTTCACCGTATCGACCGTGCCTACGGCCACGACGAGGTCGTGCGCAGCCGTCTCCCTATCCAAGTGATCTTCGACCACGACTTTCCCCCCCGCCCGTTGAGCGAACAGCGCGCCAGGATCGCGAACGTCCACCTCCGCTGCGTAGGCGCGCAGCCGCTCGGGCCAGCCCGGATCGGGTGAGCCGATGAGCAAGGCGCGCTCGAACCTGCGCTGCACCAGCGAGAGCCGCTCCAGGCAGTCGGCGAATGCGCGTTCGTAAAGAAACAACTCGGGCCCGATGCGGGCGGCCCGATCCCTGCGCAGCGCGCGCACCTTCATGTCGAACAGGTCTGGCACCGCGGCGCTTGTGCGCCGGGCCTCCTCAAGCGACAAGAAGCCATGGTTCGCGTGATGCTCCGCTCGGCGGCGCGCTGGGCGCTCGATTTTGCCCTGCCGCCGCGCTGTGCCGGCTGCGGCACGACCGTCAGCGAGGTCCACAGCTTCTGTCCCGATTGCTGGAAAAAGATGGAGTTCCTCGGCCACTCGGGCTGCGCGACTTGCGGAATGCCGCTCGAAGCGACCGAGCAGAAGACCTGCGCCGCGTGCCTGGCCCGACCGCCGCGGATCGCGCGCACCCGTGCGGCAGTCGCCTACGACGAGCTCTCGCGAAGCCTCGCCATCCGCCTGAAGTACGGCCGCAAGGTCGCGATTGCGCGGACGATGGCGCGCTACATGGCTCCTTTGGTTGCCGATGGCGACAATCGCCTGCTGATTCCGGTGCCGTTGCACCGCACGCGATTGTGGCAGCGAGGCTTCAACCAGTCGGCGCTGGTCGCTCGCGAGCTCTCGCGCCGCCTCGGGATCGCCGCCGATCCGCTCGCACTCAGGCGGATTCGCCGCACGCCGCCGCTCAAGGGGATGAGTCCCCTGCAGCGCCGCAGGACCGTCGCCGGCGCATTCCGAGTTCGCGACCGGGGGGCAGTCGCCGGAAAGACCGTGATCCTGGTCGATGACGTGCTGACGACGGGAAGCACGGCGGACGCCTGCGCGCGCACCCTGAAACGGGCGGGCGCAGCCCGGGTCGAGCTTGTCAGCTGGGCGCGCGTGGTGAAACCTTCGCAGTTGATGCGTTGAGCATCCTGCCTAAGTATCGGCCTGAGGGACCTGACCGTGACCGTCGAGATCTATACCAAGGCCTATTGCCCTTATTGCTGGAGAGCCAAGGCGCTGCTCGAGTCCAGGGGCGTCGAATATCGGGAGATTCCCGTCGATTACGGCGGTGAGGCGCGCGAGCTGATGATCAGCCGCGCCAACGGCAGGACGACCGTCCCGCAGATCTTCATCCGCGAGCATCATGTCGGTGGCTGCGACGATCTTTTCGAGCTCCATCACTCCGGGAAGCTCGACGAACTGTTCGGCAGATGACGCGTATCGCGCTCTTCCAGTCGACCACGGGGATCGACCCAAAGTCCAATTCGCGCGCCTTGGCGCAAGCGATCGAACAGGCGGCCGCCGGCGGCGCCGAAATGCTGTTCACGCCCGAAATGTCGGGGCTCCTCGATCGCGATTCCGGCCGCGCTGCGAAGAATCTGAAAGCCGAGGAGCAGGACGAGGTGCTCGCCTCTTGCCGCGAGGCAGCCGCGCGGCATCGCATCTGGCTCCACATCGGCTCGCTCGCCGTGCTCGTCGACGACGGCAAGGTCGCCAACCGCGGGTTCGTGATCGACCGCGAAGGCGAAGTCCGCGCCACCTACGACAAGCTCCACCTCTTCGACGTCGACCTTCCGACCGGAGAGAGCTGGCGCGAGTCCAACGTCTATTCGGCGGGCAAGGGAGTCGTGCTGGTGAACGGCACGCCGGTCGGGAAGCTCGGGCTGACCATCTGCTACGACCTCCGCTTCCCGGGCCTCTTCGCGCGTCTCGCTGAGTCAGATGCCGACGTGATCGCCGTTCCCGCTGCCTTCACCGTGCCGACGGGCAAGGCGCACTGGCATGTGCTTCTGCGCGCCCGCGCGATCGAAGCGGGCCTGTTCGTCGTCGCTGCCGCGCAGGTCGGCCATCACGAGGACGGCCGCAACACCTTCGGCCACAGCCTGGTGGTCGATCCTTGGGGCGAAATCCTGCTCGACATGGCGGAGGAGAGCGGGGTCGCCTTCGCCGATATCGACTTGAAGCGCATTTCCGACGTGCGTTCGCGCATACCCGCGCTTAACCACCGCCGCCCTATCCCGGACGCGGTGACATTATGATCGTTTTCGATCTGCAATGCGGCGCCGGCTGCGGCACCTTCGAAGCCTGGTTCCGGTCAAGCTCCGACTTCGACGAACAGCGCGCTGGCGGCCTCGTGCAATGCCCGGTTTGCCAGTCTGGCGAGGTGACCAAGGCGCCGATGGCGCCGCGCGTGCCGCGAAAGGGCGGCAATCCGCTGGCGAAGCTCGCTGCGATGCAGGCCGAATTGCTAAAGGAGTCGAAGTGGGTCGGGGATCAATTCGCCGACACCGCGCGCGCAATGCACAGCGGTGACCTCGATCCGGTACCGGTCCACGGTAATGCTACGCTGGAGCAGGCGAAGTCGCTGGTCGACGACGGTATTCCGGTTGCTCCACTGCCTCTTCCCGTCACTCCACCGAGCCAGGTCAATTGATTGGGGACGCCGCTGCCCCTATTCGTGGCACCGCAGCGACCCCGTAGCTCAGCAGGATAGAGCATCAGATTCCTAATCTGAGGGCCACAGGTTCGAATCCTGTCGGGGTCGCCACATTCGCGAGGGGCGAAGCAATGGCGTCACAGCAATCGGCTAAGAACCACGGAGGCATGGCCGATCGGCTGTTCCTCGAACATCCGCGTTCGCTTGGGATGAGCTGGGCCGGCCATGGGCTCGGCGCGCTGGCGATCGGGGCCAAGCTGGTCGGCGCGGGCCTGGCCTGCCTTGTTCATGCGGTTGTGCCGGGCCTTTTCACTCAGACGGCCGGCAAGACGATTACCGGCATGTACGATCACATGGCCAGGCGCAAAGCCGGCGCCGCAAATCCGGAGAATTGGCCTGACTACGAAATCTGATCGCCAGACGGCGGTCGCAATTGTCGGCGGCGGAGCGTCGGGAACGATCCTCGCCGCCCAGCTTGCGCGTCGCGGCATCGCGTCGGTGCTGATCGACGGCAGCGGCCGTGCAGGCAAAGGCGTGGCCTATTCCACGACCGAAGAAGCCCATCTTCTGAACGTGCGTGCCGAGGGGATGAGCGCGTGGGCCGGCGACCCCGATCATTTCGCGCGGCGATTCGAAAGCGAGGGAGGCGACCGGCGAGGCTTTGCCCAGCGGCGCCTGTTCGGCCGCTATCTCGGCGAAATTCTCGAGGACGCCGTGAAAGCCGGTGGCACAGAAGTGGTCCACGCGAGTGCCGTCGGCGGCACTCGGCAGGACGACGGCTGGCGCATCGCGTTGGACGACGGAAGCGCGCTCTCGGCGCAGGTCCTTGTGCTGGCGGTCGGCAACCAGGAACCGGAAGGACTTGGCGCGTTCGCGTCAGCCGGACGGCGTTTCATCCGCAACCCATGGGGACGCGACGCGCGCATGGCTGTTGAGGAACTGGCGCAAACGGCTGGAGATGCGCTGCTCGTTGGCACCGGACTTACGATGGTCGATCTCGTTCTCTCCCTCGATTCCGCCGGGTTCCGAGGGAGGATCCTCGCGCTGTCACGCCGGGGCCTGATCCCGCGCTCGCATGCGGACTTCGAGGCCGCGCCCGTCGAAGTGCAGGATGTTCCCAAAGCAAGCGTCCGCGCACTGTGGCGGTGGCTCCGCCGGCGAAGCGGCGAGGTCGGCTGGCGTGCCGCGGTCGATAGCCTGCGCCCGCACAGCCATGCCTTGTGGCAGTCGCTGGATTTGGAACAGCAGCGCCGCTTCATGCGGCACGCTCGGCCGTGGTGGGACGTACACCGGCACCGGATCGCGCCCGAAGTGGCCGCCACTGTCGCACGGATGGTTGCCGAGGACCGTCTCGAGGTCGTTGCCGGCCGAGTCATCGCGGCACGCGAGGTCGAGAATGGACTTGAAATCGACTACCGCCGGCGTGGTGCGCACCGCGTGCAGGCCGGCCGCTTCGCCTACGCCTTCAATTGCACCGGTCCGCTCCACTCGATGGCCCGCACGACCGATCCCTTGCTGAGGAGCTTGCTCGACACGAGCGAGGTTCGGCCCGACGAGCTCGGGATCGGCCTCGACGTCGACGAGAATTCGCGCGCGGGGGAACGTTTGTGGGCGCTCGGCCCTCTAACGAAGGGACGGTATTGGGAGATCATCGCGGTCCCCGACATCCGTGAGCAGGCCGCGACGGTCGCGGACGATATCGAGCGGGAGCTCAAGGAATGAGTGATCACGACCCCGACGACGGCGACTTGATCGAGGCCCCGTCGCCCGTCGACGTCCCCGATGCGGTTGCGGAAGCCGTCCGGACATTGATTCGCTGGGCGGGTGACGACCCCAGCCGTGAAGGCTTGCTCGACACGCCGTTGCGCGTCGCTCGGGCATGGAAGGAATATGCCCGCGGATATGCGGAGGATCCCGCAGTCCACCTCAGCCGTACATTCGAGGAGGTCGGCGGCTATGACGAGATCGTCCTTCTGAAGGACATCCCGTTCCAATCGCACTGCGAGCATCACATGGCACCGATCATCGGCAAGGCGGCAATCGCCTATTTGCCGAACAACAGGGTCGTAGGGATCAGCAAGCTGGCGCGCGTCCTCCACGGCTACGCCTCTCGCCTGCAGGTGCAGGAGCGACTGACCGCAGAGGTCGCCGATGCGATCTGGAAGCACCTTCAGCCCAAGGGCGTCGCCGTGATCATCGAGGCAAGCCATTCCTGCATGACCGCTCGCGGAGTGCGCACGCCCGGAGTGATGATGACCACCAGCCGGATGATGGGCACGTTCCGCGAGGATGAGCGCAGCCGGCGCGAGGTTCTCGCGTTGATGGGCTATTAGGCTGCCTACGACCAGCGGGGCGACCCCGCTGGCCTGAGGATCGCCCCGCGCCCCACCCCGATTGCGGGGTGGCCTTCAGTGTCAGCGCCTGCCTTCAGGCCTGCGACGGGGTCTCCATTCCGTGCTTGAGTTGGCTCATCTGGTCGTGGCCGGAGCGAACCGACTGATAGCAGCGCTCCACGACCGCGCGGCTGTCACCGCTCAGCGTATCGCCGTCGAGGGCCGTCTCGAACTTGTCCTTGAGGTAATCTTCGCCGCGTTCGACCTCGTTGATGATCGCCTTCTCGTCGCGGCCGGTGACCGCCGCCTTCAGATCCTCGAAGCGCTGGTGAGCCTTGCCGAGAAAGGAGCCGTCGTCCTCGGGGTTGCCGCCGAGCCGGCGCACTTCGGAGCGGAGGCTCTCGACCACCTGCTGTCGCTCGTTGGCGCGCTGGCGGAATATCTCGCGGAAGCGCTCATTGTCGATGTTCTGGGCGCTGTCCTCGTAGCCAGTGATGCTGTCGATCGTCGTCGCAATTAAAGTGTTCAACGTGCTGATGGTGTCGGAATGGTCGGCCATCGTCCTTTTCTCCGCTGATGTGAGGATTGGTTCGGAGGAAGAACGCTCGAAGGCGCGAGCCGATGCGCAAGCGGGACCGAAAAATTGTGGCTGCTGGTCCCGAATTGTTGTCAGGTGACCGCTGTCGCTGACCGGAGGGGGTGAGTCGATGGCGCTGACGCGAAGAATGCTGCTCGAGCAGATCGGCAGGGCGGGCGGGCTTGGTGCTGCCTACATGGCAATGGAGACGCTGGGCCTCGCGGTGCCGACGCGGGCCGGCGCGGAGAATTACCAACTGTCGCGCGGAAGCGGCACCCGTCGTTCAGTCGTGATCCTGGGCGCCGGCATCGCGGGCCTCGTTTCGGCTTATGAGCTCCAGCGAGCCGGCTACCGAGTGACAGTCCTGGAGGCGCGCAACCGCATTGGAGGGCGATCGTGGACCATCCGCGGCGGCACGAAAGTCGAGCAGGAAGGCCGTCCAGACCAGTTCGCGACCTTCGATCGGGGACTTTATTTCAACGCCGGCCCGGCACGCATCCCGTCAACGCACCGGCTGATACTCAGTTACGCCCGCCGCTTCGGAGTCGAGCTCGAGCCGTTCATCAACGTGAACCGCAACGCCGGCTGGGACTTCGGGGGCAAGGTGTATCCTGAACGCCGCATGGTCGAAGACTTGCGCGGACACCTCGCGGAGTTGCTGGCGAAAGCGATCGATCGCAAAGCCCTCGACGGTCTGGTTTCCAAAGACGAGCTTGCCGCCGTCCGGCAATTCCTGGCGCCCTATGCAAGTGTCGGCGCCGACGGCGTTTACCGTCCGATCGGCCGCTCCGGCTTCGCGGTCGAAGGGGGCGGGTACGCTGTTGCGCCGGAGGCGCTATCGCCGCTCGGCTCGAAGGAGCTTGCGCCGTCGCAGGCGATCGTTGTGCCTTACATGTTCGAACACGTCTGGGACATGCAATCGACGATGCTCCAACCGGTTGGCGGCATGGATCGGATCGCCTACGCGATCTACGATCAGGTAAAGCCATTGGTTCGCCTGCGGACGCCGGTATCGGCGATCCGACGCGTCGGCGACCGCGTGCGGATCGAGCACGGCCCCGGCAAGCAAATGACCGAAGCCGATTATTGCATCTGTACGATTCCGCTGCCGGTGCTCGCGCGCATCCCGAGCGATTTCTCGGCGGCCAAGAAGGCCGCGATTGCAGCTGCCCCCGCTTATCTTCACAGCGTGAAGCTCGCGTTCGAGGCGCCGCGCTTCTGGGAGACCGACGACAACATTTTCGGCGGCCTCGCCTGGACCGATCGCCTGAACGAAAATGTGATGTATCCATCGCATGGAATCGGCAGCGCCAAAGGCGTGATCGTCGGCGCTTATTGCGCGGGCTGGACGCACAATGACACGCCCGACTCGTTCCAGGCGCTGTCGCATGAGGAACGAATCCGCATTAGCCGAGGTTCGATCGAAGCTCTGCACCCTGGCCGGTCGCACCTGCTCGCCAAGCCGGTCACTGTCGCCTGGGGCCTGACGCGCTATTCCGAAGGGGTCGGCGCCACGTGGGGCGATCCCGATTATGGCGGCAACCCCGACCGCGGGCAGGTTTATATAGAACTGCTCAAGCCGGAGGGGCCAATCGTCTTTGCCGGCGAGCATTTGAGCTATCAGCCGATGTGGCAGGAAGGGGCTGCCGCCTCCGCACATGAGGCGCTGAAGCTCGTCGCGGCGATGACAAAGGAGAGGTTAGCGGCATGACCTGCGAAGGTGGATGCGCATGCGGCGGCGTGCGGTACCGGATGAACCGCGATCCCATGTTCGTCCATTGCTGCCACTGCACGTCCTGTCAGACGGAAACTGGAAGCGCGTTCGTGATCAACGCGCTGATCGAAAGCGACCGGGTCGAGACGCTCAAAGGCTTACCCACGGCGGTGATGACGCCCTCCGAGAGCGGCCGCGGACAGCAGGTCTGGCGCTGCCCGGACTGCCAGGTTGCGCTCTGGAGCAATTACGGCGGCGCTAAGGACATCCTGCGCTTCGTTCGGGTCGGGACGCTCGACGAGCCGGGCAAGGTCGAGCCCGATATCCACATCTACACGCGCTCCAGGCTGCCGTGGGTCCGGCTGCCGGACGGCGCGCTCGCTGTCGACGCTTATTACGACAGCAGCGAGATCTGGCCGGCGGAGAGTCTCGAGCGGCGGAAAGCGCTGTTCGGCTAGGCCGGAGCGTACTGGCGCCAAGGGAATCGGTCGATTAACCTGCCCCCGCTCGGTGTTGTTTGAGGAAGCGAGCATGCGTTTGGTGAAGATAGGCTTGGCGGCAGTCTGCGCCGCCGCGTTGATTGGAACTCAGGCTGCTGCAACCGCGCCTCTGCAGCCGGTTTCAGGGTGGCGGGTCAATTATGACGCGGCCCAGTGCGTGGCATTCCGCGATTACGGTACGAGCGACAAGCCGCTGGATCTCGTCCTAAAGCCTTCACCGAAGGGCACCGTCATGCGCGTCTTCGTCTTTCGCCGGGGCGGCGCGGGCGAAGCTGAACAACTGCCCGTGACGCTGTGGCTTGGATCGGACCGTGAATTCAGTAGCCTGCTTCACTATCGCGACGACACGAACGGCTTGGGTATCACGGCAATCAACCTGCCGATGACGCTCATCAGGGCAAATCTGGCCGCACCAAATCTACGGATCGAAAGCCAGGTTGCAGATCATAATTTCGCATTAAGCCAGTTCGGCGCTCTCGTCGCCGAACTCGACAAGTGCGTGGCCGACCTGCAGGAATATTGGAACATCGGGGACGCCTATAAGTCGAACGTTGCGACTGAGGCGAAACCGAAGCGTCCGCTGCGCTCCCTCTTTTCACCGCTCGATTATCCGCGCACGGCCATTCAGAAGAACCAGGAGGGCGCGGTGACGTTGTCGTTCCTGGTCGACGACAAGGGCAAAGTCGCGGATTGCACCGTCGATGAGACGAGCGGGATTGCGCTGCTCGACACGATGAGCTGCTACGTCATCAGCAAGCGCGCGCAATTCACTCCGGCGCTCGGGCGCGACGGCAAACCAATCAGAAGCGCCTATACCGAACGGGTAGTCTGGAACATCGCCCCTTAGCCGTGACGCCCGGCAACTTTGGTCGAAAATCGACCACCGATTAACGACGAACGCGTGACTGCTGGCGCACTGACGTTTGGGGGCATAGAAGCCGTACAGCAGTCCCAAGGGGGAAGTCACATGCGCAGTCTCAACGCTCTTGCCGTCTCGCTCACGATGTTCGCCATGCCGCTTGCCGCCACGCCAGCAATCGCCGCGCCGACCACGATTGCCGCGGCTGTCGCTGCATCCGATCGCAATCCTGACAACATCAAGCTCGACGAAGGCCGCAAGCCCGCTCAGGTCCTGGCGTTCCTCGGTCTGAAGCCGGGCATGAACGTGCTCGATCTGGTCGGAGCCAACGCATACTGGGCCGAGATCACCTCCCCTGTCGTTGGGCCGAAGGGCCACGTCACCGTGTGGGAGCCTACCCAATTCTACAATGACAAGAACAAGGCCTCGTTCGAGGCCTTCGCAGCCAAGCATCCCAACGTCTCGATCACAGTTTCGCCGCTTGAGACGCCGGATCTTCCGAAGAACTATGCGGACTTTGTCATCCTCAATGAGAACTATCACGACCTCTATGTGGACTTTTCGAAGCGCGGCATTCCGCAGATCGAGCCGCGGCAATGGCTGAAGGCGCTCTACGCATCGGTGAAGCCCGGCGGAGTCGTCGGTTTGATCGATCATGCCGCCAACCCGGGCGACACGCGCGCTACGGCAAATGCCTTGCACCGGATCGATCCGAACACCGCAAAGGCTGACTTCCAAAGTGCCGGTTTCGTCTTCGTGAAGAGCAGTGACGTCCTGCGGAACCCGGCGGACGACCGTACGCTGAAGGTCTTCGATCCCAAGGTGCGTGGTAAGACCGACCGCTTCGTCTTCCTGTTCAAGAAGCCGCGTTGACGAAAGAGGAGAGCACGCCGGCGAGGGAGCCGCCGGCCCGCACGTTCCGCGCATATTACGCGCTTGCGGCGCTGGTCCTCGGTCTTGTCGCGGGGATGCTTGCAGGGTCGCTGGCACCGAGCGCGCGCGATGCGGCCTTGGGCGTCGCGTCGTTCGTCGGCACCTTATGGCTCAATGCACTGAAGATGACCGTCATCCCGCTCGTCGTCGCGTTGCTGGTGGTCGGCATCGCCAAGAGCGCGGAGGCCGCGCAGGCGGGACGCATCGCGGGCAAAGCGGTCCTGTGGATCGTGATCATCTGCACTGGGTCGGCCGTGTTTGGGGCCGTGTCGGCGCTGCTTCTCACGCATGCCTTTCCGCTGTCGCGCAGCACGGCGAGCCTGCTCCAGGCAGCGCTCGGCGGTGTCGAGCAGAAAACATCGAGCCCGCTTCCCGGCGCTGCCGAATTCTTCAAGGGGATCATTCCGCCCAATGCGATCGCTGCGGCCACGAACGGCGATATCCTGCCGCTGACCGTGTTCACCGTGTTGTTCGCGCTGGCGTTGACGCGCGTGGCCGCCTCGGGCCGCCAGACGGTCGTGAATTTCTTCGAGGCAAGCGGCGATGCGCTGCTGGTGATCATCGGGTGGGTGCTGGCGATTGCTCCCCTGGGCGTTTTCGCGCTCGCATTCGGCGTCGGCTCCGAAGCGGGTGGGGCGGCCTTTGCCGGGCTCGGTCATTACATCTTGATCATCTCAGGGATCGGCATTCTCGTCACCCTCGCGGCCTATCCGTTGGCGGCGCTGTTCAGCGACGTGCGCCTCGGCGCCTTCACCCGGGAGCAGATCGGGCCACAGGCGGTCGCGATCTCGACGCGCTCATCGCTCGCTTGCCTGCCGGCGATGCTCGCCGCGGCTCGGCCGATGGGCATCCGCGAAGAGGTTGCTGACGTGACTCTGCCGATCGCCGTTGCTCTCTATCGTGCGACGGGACCGGCGATGAACGTCGCGGTCGCCTTCTATGTCGCCCACTGGCTCGGACTGCAGCCGAGCCTCGCGCAGATGATCGCCGCGACCGCCGTCGGCGCAGTGATGAGCTACGGCGCGGTCAGCCTTCCCGGCGAGGTCAGCTACATCAGCTCCATCGCTCCGATCGCGCTCGCTCTCGGCGTGCCGATTGCCCCGCTTGGGCTGCTCGTCGCTGTGGAAATGGTGCCGGACATCTTCCGGACCGTCGGGAATGTTACCCACGACATTGCGCTCGCCGCAATCGTCGACAGAAGCATCGGATCGCGTTCAGAAAAATGAACGCCAAATGACTGGCGTTCATACAAATTAACGCCAGCTGACCACCGTTCGTCGATTGAACGTCTGACGAACGGCCTTCGTCGGGCCGCCGACAATCGTGGCTCGGACCCGTCGAGCAGCGCACGACTTGGCCGATCCATGGGTCCACTTAGAGCCCTGCGGCGCGGGCACCCCTCAGGTCGCGAGCGACGGGTCCCTCAACACGTGTTTGCGGCATTCCCCAGCCGCCCGCGTCGCAAAAAGGGAGACGACAATGCTGAAGATGCTTCCCGCGCTCGCCGCAGTCACGGCCGCGGCGGCGTTAGTGGTCCCGACCGTCAGTCAGGCCCAGGAAACTCGTTCGGAGCGAGTCACCTACGCCGACCTGGATCTCGCTTCGATCGCGGGTCAGGGCCGGTTGCAGAACCGCATCGCCTTCGCCGCGAAGAGCGTCTGTGATGCCGGGAGCTACACTGACATCGGCATGATGCCGATTGTGCGGTCATGCCGCACCGACGCAATCGCCGGAGCTCAGCCGGCGTTCAAGGCTGCGGTTGCGGCTGCTCAAGATCATCGCGGCACGGTCACCGTGCTCGATAGCGCATCCCTGGTCGTCACCCGCAAGTGACGGACAGGGCAGGGCCGCCGCCCGCAAAGTTCCCCGCGGCGCGGCGGCCCTTTCTTTCCGCTTATCGCCCAGCGATCGCGCGGACTCGGTCGGAATACAGCCGGCCGACCGGCTGCTCAGTCGCGTCGGCGAGCCGGGCGATCCACCGTCCGGACGGGTTGCGCGTGAAGCCGGCAATGAAATCCTTGCGAACGATTGCCGACCGATGGAGCCGTACGAACAGCTCCGGGTCGAGGCCTTCCTCGAGCGCTGCCATCGAGTGATGGATGAGCCAGCTGCGCCGCCCCACGTGGAGCCGCATATAGTCGCGTTCCGCCGAGACTCGGTCGACATCGCGTGCCGCGATGCGGACCAGCCCCGACAGATCCGACGCCCAGAATTCCTCGAGCCACTGGGATGACTTGCCGGCACTCGGCTGTGCGCTGCGCTGCTGCAGATAGGCACGAGCGCGGTCGAGCGCCCGCTGCAGCCGGTTCGGCTCGACCGGCTTCATCAGATAATCGACCGCTTCGACCTCGAACGCTGCGACCGCGAACTGATCGAAGGCGGTGACGAACACCACCGCCGGCGATGGGGTCTGCGCAGTCAAGGCGCGTGCGACCGCGATCCCGTCGAGACCGGGCATCGCAATGTCGAGCAGCAGCACGTCCGGGTGCAGCGCCTCCGTCAGGTTGATCGCGCTGTCGCCGTCGCTTGCCGTGCCAACGAGTTGAGCGCCCTCGGCGCGGGCAAGCAGAAGCTGGAGCCGCTCGGCCGCGAGCGGCTCATCGTCGGCAATGAGGACGCGGAGCGTTTCGGCCTCAGCCATTCGTTTCCACCGGGATCCTTAGCGACACCTTGAATCCGCCGGTCGCCATAGGACCGTAGCGGCAGCTTGCGCGAGTGCCCCAGCGCGCTTCGAGGCGTTGGCAGACATTGGCAAGCCCGAGGCCCGTTCCTTCGTGCGTGGCCGCAGGCAGCTCATCCTTGCCGCCGTGCTTCGGCCGGTTGCTGATCTCGAGCGCCATGCGGCTGCTGTCGAGGCGGCGGGCCTCGATTCGGATGACGACCGCCTTGCGGCTTTTGGAAACGCCATATTTGATCGCGTTCTCGACGATCGGCTGGAGCAGCAGTGCCGGCATCCGTGCCTGCTGGAGGTCCTGCGGAACGTCGATTTCCACGGTCAGTCGGTCGGGGAACCGCGCCATCTCGATATCGAGATAGAGCCGTTGCAGGTCGATCTCTTCGGCGAGGCTGACGTCGGCGCTGGGATCGAGCGACAGGCTGGTCCGGAAGAAGGTCGACAGCGCGAGCAGCATCGTCTCGGCGCGGTCGGTCCGGCCGGTCATCACCAGCGACGACAGCGAGTTCAGCGTGTTGAACAGGAAATGCGGGTTGACCTGGTAGCGAAGCGCGCGGACCTGAGCTGCCTGCGCCGCGCTCTCGGCATCCGCGAGCCGCCGTTCGGCGCCGAGCACCTCTGCTTGTGCCCGCTTGGCGAGATAGAAAGCGCTCCACGCGATGAAGAAGAACAGCCAGACGATCGAGGCGTCGAGGGCGTAGCGGAATCGCTTCATCGGATCGAGATCGCCGACCTTGGGCATGGTCAGCACTAGCGGCTCCTGGGCCGTCCGCTCGATGCGGATCTGGTTGCCCTGCTCGACGACCGTGAAGCCTTCGCGAGCCTGGAACCGGAATTGCTCCTTGCTTTCGTGCATCATGTCTTCGAGCGTGATCAGCGCCGTGCCCATGACGAGCGACGCGACCGTCGATCCGATTGCCGCAACGATCGTCTTCCTGCGGATGCTGCTGCCCTGCGCAAAGGTCGCAATCGCCAGATAGATGAGCGCTGTGAGGATGATCCCGATGCCGATCACCACCAGCTTGTTCTCGAGCGTGGTCCAGGGATCGGAACCGAGAAACGCCCTGACCACGACGGTCAGGGCGTAGAAGATCCAGAAGCCGAGAATCGATTTGACGGCAAATGGCCAATCGCCGAACCGCGTCCGGACGATAGGGGCGGGCATCATGAGCATTGGTACCGTCATGTCCCAAAACTCCTGGCGATCATACCGCCGCTTGCCCGTTGGCAGAAGCGCCGCCGCGTCCGGTCGAAAGGAGCCGCGGCGCGGAACGTCCAAGCGCTTCCACTCGTTTCCGGTGTGCAATGTTAGGGCAAGGAGAACCTGCTGTGAATGCGGGCAAAGAATCCGACGACACCCCGCCGCCGACGGTCCACCCGGCGCCTCCCGAGCGAGCCCTCGAACGCAAGCTCAAGCGCGACCCGACGGACCCCGACGCCAAGGCGGACGTCGGCAGCGATGAATCGATGGATGCCTCCGACCCGTCGTCGGTTACCCACCCTGGCGGAGATGATGAGCCCGCGCCGTCGTCCGGTTTTCCCGAATAAGTTTCGCAACCGTCACAAAAAGGCGACGGCAGTTGCAATAAATCAACAATCCACAGTTTTGCGACCGCGGGTCAATTTCTAGCCTAGACGCACTGACTCCCCTCTGATTCAATATGAATGGGGGGTGGGACTGTGGTTAAGTTTCTCGAAACCAATACCGCCGCATGATCCCGCCTGTGG
>Ga0207657_10001921_pt1 | contig 22438 bp, 15 predicted proteins | sample KBSC33metaG_FD_184316 | JGI IMG/M metagenome (GOLD analysis project Ga0207657, IMG submission 184316) | Corn rhizosphere microbial communities from Kellogg Biological Station, Michigan, USA - KBS C3-3 metaG (SPAdes) (version 2) | ecosystem: Host-associated > Plants > Roots > Rhizosphere > Soil ... | reverse complement strand
GTCGAGAAAACGCGTCAAATCAAGAATCTAGAGCCCCGTTTCGATTCGATCGAAACGGAAATGGCTCTAGCCGCTGTTCGCGCCCGGAAAACCTGCAGAAACAAGTCTCCGCCGATTGCGCTTTGGCGCCGCCGCCGCTACATCCCCCGCATCGTTGCAAAGCGGTTTGCGCCGCAGATCAGAGAAGCCATGCGCGCTGAAGTCGAACGTTTAGTGGAAGAGATCAAGCAGTCGGTCGGGCTGCTGAGGAGGCATCTTTGACGTCGATGCATCCACGGCGCGCCTTGCGGAGCTGAACAAGCTCGCGGAAGATCCCAATCTCTGGAACGATCCCCAGAAGGCGCAGAAGCTGATGCAGGAGCGAACCTCGCTGGAGGATGCGCTCACAGGCATCGGCAAGGTCGAGCGCGAACTCGAGGACAATATCGGCATGATCGAACTCGGCGAAGCCGAGAGCGATGAAGGCGTGGTGGCCGAAGCCGAGGCGGCCCTGAAAGCTCTGAAGAAGGAAGTCGCGCGGCGCGAGTTGGAGGCGCTGCTCGGTGGTGAGGCCGACCGCTTCGACTCCTACCTCGAGGTTCATGCCGGCGCCGGCGGCACCGAGAGCCAGGACTGGGCCGCGATGCTGCTGCGCATGTATACGCGCTGGGCCGAAAAGCACGGCTTCAAGATCGAATATCTCGAAGAGACGCAAGGAGAAGAGGCCGGCATCAAGTCGGCCACCATCCAGATCAGCGGTCACAACGCCTATGGCTGGCTCAAGACCGAAGCCGGCGTGCACCGGCTGGTGCGGATATCGCCGTTCGATTCCAACGCGCGCCGGCACACCTCGTTCTCCAGCGTGGCGATCTTTCCGGTCGTTGACGACAGCATCAAGATCGACATCAGGGAATCCGACGTGCGCACCGACACCATGCGCTCGGGCGGCGCCGGCGGCCAGCACGTCAACAAGACCGAATCCGCGGTTCGGCTCACGCACATTCCGACCGGGGTTGCGGTGGTCTGTCAGGCCGGCCGTTCGCAGCACAAGAACAAGGCGCAGGCTTGGGACATGTTGCGCGCGCGGCTTTACGAAATCGAATTGAAGAAGCGCGAGCAGCAGGCCGCCGCCGACCAGGCCGCCAAGACCGATATCGGCTGGGGCCATCAGATCCGCTCCTATGTGTTGCAGCCCTATCAGATGGTGAAGGACCTGCGTACCGGCGTGCAGACCTCGGATACCTCGGGCGTGCTCGACGGCGATCTTGACGAGTTCATGGCGGCGACCTTGGCGCAGCGCGCGTTCGGCGCCGCGCCCGCCGCGGTCGAGGATGTGGACTAACGCATGACAAAAGTTGCTTTCATCGGCCTCGGCCGCATGGGTCACGGAATGGCCGGCCGCTATCTCGACGGCGGTTTCACGGTCGCGGTTTGGAATCGCAGCAAGGCGAAGGCCGAGGATCTGATGGCGCGCGGGGCGCGCTGGGCTCATTCGCCCGCGGATGCGGCCGATGGCGCCGACGCCGTCGTGACCATGGTCGCCGACGACGAGGCGTCGCGCGCGGTGTGGCTCGGCAACGATGGCGCTGCCCTGACCGCCGATACCGGCACGCTGGCGATCGAATGTTCCACCGTGTCGTACCGCCACGCGCTCGATCTCGCGCGCGAGCTTCGCGAACGCGGTCTCGTCTATATCGATAGTCCGGTCACGGGCTTGCCGGATGCCGCGGCCAGTGGAAAACTGACGCTGCTGGTCGGCGCCGAGCCCGCCGATCTCGAACGCGCGCGGCCCTATCTGGTGCCGCTCTCGACCACGATCCGGCATTTCGGCGCGGTCGGCAGCGGCACGGTGTACAAGCTCATCAACAATCTGATGGGCGCGATCCAGATCGCGGGCATCGCCGAGGGCCTGGCGATCGCCGAGCAGGCCGGCCTCGACATGAAGCTGGTGCTGGAGGCCGTCGAAACCGGGGTTGCCGCCAGTCCGCAGGTGATCCGTCACTCGAAGCGCATGGCGGCGCGGAATTTCTCCGGCGCAACCTTCACGGCAGCGCTGCGCCACAAGGACGCCGCCTACGCCGTGGCCTTGGCCGAGAGCCTGCTGTCTGAGGCTCCGTTGATGGGACGCGCCGCCGTGCAGGCCTATGCGCGGGCAAAAGCCCATGCGCCCGACGACGATGAAGGCAAAATGATCGAGATCGTGTCGCGGCCGAAATAATACCGTGCCAAGGCGCCCCGAAGGAGCCCGCAACATGCGATTTTTCTACGGTCTCGCTTGCACCATTGTTCTAATGGCGAATGCGCACGCATCTTGCGTCTGTCGTTGCGTTGACGGTCAGGTCGAGCCGCTGTGCAGTAGTTCCATTGATCTGCCGCCGATTTGTGCTCCGACCATCTGCAGCATTGTTCCGCCCTCGATTGCGCCGATCCAGGCTCCAGGCATACCTCCGCTCGGCACTTCCAGTTGTTCGCCGCGTCGGGTTTTGAACCCCGCGACCAACCAGTACGAATGGCGTTCGATCTGTAATTAGGACAGTCGCGGATTCAATCAGGACAATCGAACCGCCTGTTCGCTCCATTCCGAAAACCACTCCGTAAACCTTCCGCTGTCGCGCTTCCCCCCGTGCCATGCCGCATACACCGGGCCGTCGCTTGCGACCAGCAGCACCGCGTCGAGACCTTTGGAGCGGCGCAGCGTATCGATCGCCTGTTGCGGCGTCTGCGCGATCGGGCCCGCGACATTGAACGAGGTGTTGACCGAGATCTCGACGCCGATGCGGCGGCCGAGCGCTTTCAGATAGGCGTAGGTAAGGGGATCGTCCTGCGCGCGCACGATCTGGATCCGCCCGGTACCGTCGGCATGAATCACCGCAGGGATTTTGCCGCGCGCGTGCGGCTTCGATCGCGCGGTCAGCACCATGTAATTATAGGCGTTGTAATCGCCGTCAGACGCGCCCTCGAGCAGATCGAAATATTCCAGCGCCGCTTCCAGCGTCGCCATCGGCGCCAGCGGGCGGATCGCCTCGCGGTATTTCACGCGCTCGTTGAGCCGCTCGCGTGCCTGCGGATCGCACGGGTTTGCAAGGATCGAGCGATGGCCGAGCGCGCGCGGCCCGGTTTCGGCCGCACCCTGATACAATGCAATGATGCCGTTTTGCGCCACCACGAACGCCATCAGATCGGCGACGGCGTTAAGGCCCTCCGGGGTCGAGATATCCCCGATCCGCTGCGAGGCGATGTCGCCGGCATCGAGCGCCGCCGTGATGTCCTGACGCGTTGGCGAGGTACCGCAATAAAAGGCATGGCTCATCGGGGCGCCGCGCGGCGCGCCTGCGAGATGCGCGAACAGCCAGGCGGCACCGATGGTGACGCCGGGATCGCCGGGTGTCGGCGGCACCCACAAATGCAGGCGGGTTTTTCGATTCTGGAACGTCGAAAACCACGCCTCGTCGAAATGTTCGAGCAGCCGCATATTGCCGACCGCATTCAGTGCCACGCCGCCGGTGAGCACGAGCCGGTTCGCGCCGGTGGTGCGCAGCAGATGATCCACGACATGGATCATGGCGTCCTCGAACACCAGTTGCGTCGCCGCCGCCTTGTCGAGACGATCTTTTGTGTCGGGGCGGTGATGGATGTCCTCGACCCGCAGCACGGCGTCGGGATTCCACAGCTGATCGGGTTTTAAGGGTTCGCCGAGGATTTCGATCAATGCTGTCTTGTAGGGATGATCGAACGGGTCGCAGTACCAGTTGGCCATGGCGCGATTGAGCCGGACCTCGCCGCGGCTGCCGAAATGCAAAACTTCTTTCAACCTGGTATAGTAGGGATTGCTGGCGCGGTTCATGTCGCCCCACGCGGCCGCGCCCATGTAACGGCCCTCGCTGGACAACCAGGTCCAGCCACCCTGGGTGGATGAAATCACGCTGTAGAAGGCGCCGAGCGAGTCGAACATGCTGTCATTGCAATACAGCCGGCGCATGGCGCCGTTCCCGGCGACATAGAGCGAGATCGATCCGCGATCGCCGGTGCCGTCGAGCACCGCGATGGCGACGGGTTCATCGTTGTTGGCGAACGGGGAAGCCGCAAACGAAAACCAGGCATGATTGTCATGATGCGGCATGCAGATCAGCGGCACGCGTTCTGAAAGGCCGAGCTGCCGCGCGAGGATCTTTGGCGTGCGGGTCATTTGATCGAGCCGGCGGCTGTCAAAGCCGGCGGCTTCGGTGGTGCGCAGCAGTTTTAGGCTTTGCGGTACTTCCTCCAGCACCGAGCGGGCCAGCGTCCCGGCTAACGTCGGGTAATCCCAGCTGGTGAGCCACGCGGCGATATCCTGGATATCGCGCCCCATGCCGCGCAGCGTCGCCACCACAGCATCGATCGACGCCTTTGGATATTCGGTGGTGTGCTTGTTGCCGGAAAAACGCTCTTCCTCGTTGTTGAGGATCAGGCGTGGGCCATTGGTCTGCGTCACCTCCACCAGCGCAACGCCCGAATTATGCGTGCCGGGAGGCCCGATTCCCGCGAGATAAACCGTCTCGCCGCGCGCAAGTTTCTCGCGGACCTGCGCAATCCGTTGGTCGGCAAAGTCCGAGCCGAGCTGATGAAAACCCGCGGCCGCGAACAGCCGCGCGCTGAGCCATCGCGCGGCGCGGAATCCGAGCCTGCCGAGCTTGGGATGTCGGGGACCAATTCGTCTGTTCGGTTTCAAGCCGTCGGCCTTGTGGCGATCCAGGTGCTGCCCTGCATCAATCATAATTGGCGATGCGCAACAATGCCGTTTCGCGCCGCGGAATAAGCTGGTGCTTGCATGCGCGCGCGTGACTTGCGACACTTGATCAAAATCAAATGCCAAAAGGGGAGAAAACGATGCCGGCTCGTATTCGAGGCCTGATAGCGCTGGCGGCAATTGCCGCCGCCGCCGCAGCAATCGCCACGACCGCGGCGAATGCGCAAAAGAAATACGATCCCGGCGCCAGCGATACGGAAATAAAAATCGGCAATATCATGCCCTATAGCGGTCCGGCCTCTTCCTATGGCGTGATCGGCAAGACCGAGGCAGCCTATTTCAACAAGATCAATGCCGAAGGCGGCATCAACGGCCGCAAGATCACCTTCATCTCCTATGACGACGCCTATAGCCCGCCCAAAGCCATCGAGCAGGCGCGCAAGCTCGTGGAAGGCGACGAGGTGTTGCTGATCTTCCAGCCGCTCGGAACGCCGTCCAATTCGGCGATTCAGAAATACATGAACGCCAAGAAAGTGCCGCAGCTTTTCGTTGCGTCGGGGGCCACCAAATGGGGCGACCCGAAGAACTTTCCGTGGACCATGGGCTGGCAGCCCAACTACCAGAGCGAGGGCCGCATCTACGCGAAATACATCGTGGATCATTATCCAAACGGCAAGATCGCCGTATTCTGGCAGAACGACGACGCCGGCAAGGATCAGGTCAAGGGATTGCGGGACGGGCTCGGCGACAAGGCCGGCATGATCATCGCCGACAAATCCTACGAGGTCAGCGATCCCACCATCGATTCGCAGATCGTCGCGTTGCACGATTCGGGCGCCGATATCTTCTTCTCCTGGGCGGCGCCGAAGGGATCGGCACAGGCGATCCGAAAGGTCGGCGAACTCGGCTGGAAACCGAAATTCTTTCTGGCCAACACCGCGACATCGGTGGCTGCCGTCCTCAAACCGGCGGGTCTCGAATACGCCAAAGATGTCATCTCCACGGCATATCTGAAGGATCCGACCGATCCGGCCTGGAAGGACGACCCGGGCGTGAAGACCTGGCAGGCTTTCATGGACAAATATTATCCGGACGGCGACAAGACCAACTCCAACAATGTCTACGGCTACGTGCTGGCGCAGAATATGGTGCAGGTGCTGAAGCAGTGCGGCGACGAACTGACCCGCGAAAACGTCATGAAGCAGGCCGCGAATATCAAGAACTTCTCAACGGATATGATGCTGCCCGGCATCAAGGCCAACACCGGCCCTGATGACTTTTTCCCGATCGAGCAGATGCAGTTGATGAAGTTCAATGGCGAGAGCTGGGAGCTGTTCGGCGATATTATCACCGGCGAGGTCGGCCACTAACGCCGGCCTGATGCAGCAGCTTCAGCCCGCGCTCAGCCGGACGCCGGCGCGCAGGAATTTCTGCGGATCGACCGCTTCGCCGTCGATCCTGGTTTCGTAGTGCAGATGCGGGCCGGTCGATCTGCCGGTCGAGCCCACGGCGCCGATCACCTGACCGATCTTGATCTGATCGCCAACCCTGACGCCGATCTCCGACAGATGGCCGTAGCGGGTCGACAGGCCGTTGCCGTGGTCGATTTCCACCATGCGGCCATAGCCGCCGGCCCATCCCGACGACACCACTTTTCCGTTCGCGGTCGCGCGCACCGGGTCGCCGCTTGCGGCGCGGAAATCGAGACCGGTGTGCATGGCCGGGCGGCCGAGGAACGGATCGCTGCGGACCCCGAAACCGCTGGTGAATTCGACTTCGCCGATCACCGGCTTGCGATACGGCACCAGCGCAAGGGTCCGGTTCAGGCGCTCGATCTGGGCGCGGGTGATGTTGATCCGGTAGAGCTGGCGCTCGAAAGTGCCGGCGCCGGGCGGAAGTTTGACCGGAACGAAAGGGCCACCCATGCCCGCGCGCGGGGTTGCGGCTTCCAGTTGCGCCATATCGAGACCGAGGTCGGTAAAGACGCCGCGCATACGGCGCACCCGCGATTCCATGCTGTCTTCGACCGAACTGAGCGCCGCCATCTGGCGGCCCTCGACCTTATCGAGCGAGGTCTGCAGGCGGACCAGAACGTTATCGACGCCCTGGACCTTGGCGAACTGGTTCGCTGGCGCCCGGGCGACGATGGGCGCGCGGGATTCCAGACGCGCTTCGCGATCCGGGGGCGCCACGAAAATCACGGTGTCGCTGATCGGCGAGGGCTTCGGCGTCCCCGAAGCCGCCGCGTCCGTCGTCGCGGCTCCCCGCAACGGCGTCCTGATCGATCCAGTGACGGAAATGTCCGGAATGGCGCCGAGCGCGGTGGCCCGCGATTCCAGTGTGGTCTGGCGGCGCATGATCTGCTCGAGTTTTTGGTCGAACTGTTCCTGATCGAGTAACTGGCGGCTGGTGGTGCGATCGACCTTGGCGCGCAGTTCGGCAATGCGGTCTTCATAGGCGTATTGCATCTCCGCCTGACGCGCGATCAGCCGGGTGAGAACGTCGTCGCGGAACGCGAAATAGGTCGCGGTCGCAGCCGACCACAATCCGAGCACCGTTACCGTGCCGACCACGATCCAGAACGCCACCGGGCCAAAGCGAACCTGCTTGCCGGCGTGAACGAGGGTATAGCCGTCTTGCCCGTGCCGGGCGGGAGCCGCGGCATGGCTCGGGTGGCGCCGAGCGGAGGCCCTGCCATGGTCATGTGAGTGGTGCTTGGGATACTCGGAATAATGACCGGACGACATCGGCACTCCCGCGCCGGTCGGAGAATGAGTTCCGTACGGCCAAATTTGCGGGGTGATTTGACCTTCTCATGGTTAATTTTCAGCGAATAGAGCCGGACAAATTACAAGGCGCGTACCGCTGCAAGCACTTCGTCGGCATGGCCATCAACCCTCACATGGCGCCAGATTCGGATGATCCGGCCATCGGCGCCGATTAGAACCGTTGTGCGAAGAATGCCTTGGAAAGTCTTGCCATACATGGATTTTTCGCCCCAGACGCCGTAAGCCTCCAGCATCTCGTGCTTTTCATCCGAGACAAGAGGGATGGAGAGCTCATGCTTGTCTCGGAAGGCTTCCTGTGCCTTTGGCGGGTCGGCCGAAACACCCAGTATCGCGGTCTGGTTTTCAGCAAACGCGCTCGCCAATCGCGTGAAGTCGATGGCCTCCTTGGTGCAGCCCGGCGTGTCCGCGCGCGGATAGAAAAACAGCGCGAGATTTCGCCCGGAATAGTCGGACAGGGAGACAGTGCTGCCCCCGTCGCGGGGAAGGCGGAAGGCGGGCGCCCTCCCACCCTCGGCCAAGCCCGATTTGCGCGCGGCTGGCGCGTCGGCTTTTCCGGCCAGCGGTTTCTCCGCAGCCGGATTTCCGGCCAGAGGCTTCGCGGCAGTCGGCTTCGATCCTGCCCTGGTCCTCGCAGCGGAACCTCTCGGGTCGGCGGATTTTAACGGTTTTGCTGGGGCCTTGTGCGATGTTCTCGGGGTAGCGTTCCCGGCTTGCTTGCTTTTGTTCCTGGCTGACGTGCTCGCCGTTGCCCGGCGATTTTTCGAAGGCGCCGGTTTCGCCGATGTTTTCGCGGGCGCGCGGGCACCCTTCCCGGACGATGCCTTGAGGGATTTCTTGCGCGTTTTCTTGGACATACGCCTTCCTTTCGTCGCTTTCGGCGGATCAACCATGGAGGTATTGCGGGTGTTGTCCCGGCGAGCCGGAATCGCGCCGACTGCTGGGCAAGTCTGGTGGCTGCAGAGTATGGTTACAAGGAATTCGACGCACCACCCGTTCGCTCGTTGAATGTGCCCTTGGGCCCGGTGACGAGTAACAGTATTAATCGAGGATTGGCAGCGATGCCGGCACAGGAGCGCTCGTTACGTGTCGACGGGCGAGGCCTTGGCGGCGATCAATCTTACCATCAGCGCCAGCACCGAGAGGCAATGGCAAAGAATACGTCGCCCCAGGGATCGAATCCGCGTGCTGACGTCCAGCCCTCGCAGTGGGATGATGCCGATTGGGATCAAGACCATGACGAGGCGGCGGGCCATCGCGCGCGCCGGCTGTTGTCCGGGTCGAACTCGGTTTTTCATCGGCTCGGCGATCACCTTGGAGCGTTGCGCCGATGGCTCGCCGGTGAACGCTGGGTAAAGCGCCTTGCCGTCGTGATCGCGGCTTTGATGGTGATCTTCGCAGGCTGCTTCGGCGGACTGTGGTGGAGGCTCGGCGCCGGTCCGATCAATCTCGAGATGGCCACGCCATGGCTGGCCGCGGCGATCGAGGAAAATATCGGTCACGGCAATACCGTCGAGGTCGGCGGCACCCAGATCGAGCGCGCCGGCAGGATCCGCATCGCCGTGCGCATCCGCGATATCATTGTCAGGGATCGCGACCACGTCATCGTGGCGACCGCGCCCAAAGCCGAGGTGAAACTATCAGGCACCGCGCTATTGATGGGGCAGCTTCGTGCCGAGAGCCTCAATCTGGTCGATGCCGAGCTTGCGGTGCGGATCACGCCGGACGGCTACGTTACCGTTTCCACCGGTGACACCGCGCGACCGCTCGCGACCGGTGTCGCCTCGAAGCGACAACCGGGCGCAACGCCGTCTTCTCCGGGTCAATCCATGCCGGTCAGTCCGGTTGCCCCGTCATCGCCGGGCGCTCAATCCAAAACGACGGCAGCGGTTCCGGAGAATCGCGATGCTGCCAACGGACTGCTTGCCGGCCTCGATTGGCTCGACAGCCTGAGCCTGACCGGGCTTGACGGACAGAACCTCAACGAAATCGGTTTGAAGAACGGAAACCTGATCGTCGACGATCAGCAACGCGGCAACAAATGGAATTTCGAGAATATCACCCTCAGTCTTCGCCGGCCCAGCGGCGGTGGCGTAGCGCTGAGTGTAGGCGAAGAGGGTAGCCATGCCTGGTCGCTTCGCGTCGCGGTCGGAGCTCCCGCCAACGGCGTGCGCTCGGTCGACATTCGAGCCGACAAGGTTTCGACCACGAACATCCTGCTGGCGCTGCGGCTGAAGGACCTGACCTACAGCGCGAATTTGCCGCTGTCAGGCGAACTCAAGGGCGAACTCGGCCGCGACGGGCTGCCAACCTATTTCCGCGGCAAGATCACCGCGGGCGCGGGAACCATCATCGACAGCGACACGCCAGACTATCCGATGGAAATCGATTCGGCGGAAATGAACGTCGAATGGGATTCCGGACGGCGGGTGCTGGTGGCGCCGTTCAAGATCATTTCCGGTCCCAACCGCATCACCCTATTGGGCCATCTAGAGCCGCCCAATGACAGCATTCCCGATTGGCAGCTGGGCTTCAGCGGCGGCACCATCCTGCTTGCCGGGATCGACAACGAACCACCGCTGATTTTCAATCGCATCGCCATCGGCCTGCGTTTCGACACCGACAAGCGGCGCGTGCTGCTCACCCAGGCCGATATCAGCAATGGCGAGATCGGCATCGCGGGCACCGGCAGTCTCGACTATTCGGCCGCGCCGCGCCTGACGCTTGGTTTCGCGGGAACGCCGATGTCGGCGTCGGCGCTGAAGCGGATGTGGCCGATCCTGATCGTTCCTGAAGTCCGCGAATGGGTTATCGAGCGGGTCGAACGCGGCTCGCTTCAACGCATCGAAGTCGGCGTCAACTCGCCGGTGCGAAACCTTTCGCGGCGAGGCCCGCCGATCCCCGATGACGGTCTCGCCGTCAACATCGTCGCCTCGGGCGTATCATTGCATCCCGTCGACGAACTGCCGTCGGTGCGCGATGCGGATTTGAAAGCGCATGTGACCGGCCGCACCGCGACCGTGACGATCGGGCAGGCGGCGTCCGATACGCCGGCGGGCCGCAAGCTCAACATCTCGGATTTCGTGTTCGAGGTGCCGGACATGGCGCCCAAGCCCGCGCCGGCACGCGTCAAATTCCGGATCGATGGCCCGGTGCCGGCGGCGGCCGAAATTCTCGCCTCCGACCGCCTCAGCGAATTCTCCGGCACGTTGATCGATCCCAATTCCAGCAAGGGAACGGTTTCGGCGGTGGTCACGCTCGGGCTGCCGATCAAGCGCGAGTTGACGAAGGCTGACACCACCTATGCCATTACGGCCGACCTCGGCGGATTTGCCGCCGATCGCCTGGTGATGAATCAGAAGCTCGAAGCCAACGCGCTGAAGGTCATCGCCAACAACGGCGGCTATCAGGTCAAGGGCGACGTCAAGATCAATGGCCAGGCGGCCACGCTTGATTATCGCAAACCGACCGAAGGCGATGCGGATATCAAATTGCTGGCAACGCTCGACGATGCCGGCCGCGCGCGCCTCGGATTCGATCTCGGACCTGCTGTGAGCGGGGCTATTCCGATCAAGCTGGTCGGCAAGATCGGTAGTCCCGATCGCGACAGCCGCATGGGCATCGATGCCGACCTGACCGCGTTGAAGCTCGACAATATCCTGCCGGGCTGGGTCAAGTTGCCAGGCAAGTCGAGCCGCGCCGTTTTCAACGTGGTGCAGAAGGCGCAATCGACCCGCCTTGAAGACATCGTCATCGATGGCGGCGGCGTGTCGATCAAGGGATCGATCGAGGTCGATCAAAACGGCGACCTGATGAACGCGAACTTCCCGATCTATTCGCCATCCGAAGGCGACAAGACCTCGCTGAAGGCCGAACGCGGCGTAGACGGCGTGGTGAAGGTGACCATGCGCGGCGATGTGTTCGACGGCCGCGGCTTTCTCAAGTCCGCGATTTCGGGCAGGGAGGCTGACGCCAAGAGCAAAACCAAAAACATCGATCTCGATGTCGACCTGAAGCTCGGTGCGGTGGCGGGTTTCTATGGCGAGGCGCTGCGCAGCGCCGATTGCAAGTTATCACGGCGCAACGGTGTGATCAGAAGTTTTGCGCTCAGCGGCAAGCTTGGACGGGATACGCCGCTGACGGGAGACCTGCGCGGTCGCTCGCAGGGACGTGAGGTGATCTATCTCGAGACTAACGACGCCGGCGCATTCTTCCGGTTCACCGACACTTACGCCAAGGTGGTTGGCGGCCGGCTTCAATTGGCGATGGATCCTCCGACGGTCGAACCCAGCGCGAAAGAGGGGCTGATCAACGTCCGCGATTTCTCCGTCAAGGGCGAGGCGTCGCTCGATCGGGTGGCTGCGGGCGGGCAGGCCGGCGTCCAGAACGGCGTCGCCTTCTCGCGAGTGCGCGCGGAGTTTACCCGGCAAAACGGGCAGCTCACGATCCATGAGGGCGTCCTCAAAGGCCCGATGATCGGTGGGACCATCGAAGGCAGCATCGATATCCCGGGCAATCAGGTGCGCATGAGCGGCACCTTCGTTCCGATGTACGGGCTCAACAATATGTTCGGCCAACTCCCGATTCTCGGCCTGTTCCTGGGCGGCGGCAGCAATGAGGGGCTGATCGGCGTGACCTACGAGATCGTCGGTTCACCCGGCCAGCCGGTGCTTCGCGTCAATCCGATTTCGGCGATGGCGCCCGGGGTGCTCAGGAAAATCTTTGAATTCAATACCGGCAAGCAGAACAACCCGGTCGAATTTCCACCGAACAACTGATCCGGATTGTTCGTCGTCAGCGCCGCAACGCGCGCACGACCAAAAACGGGATCATCCCGCAGAGCACGCTGACCAGCGAAAACGCGATCAACGGATTATAGCTGTGGGTCCAGTCATGGATCAGTCCTCCACCCCAGGACCCGAGCGCCGAGCCCAGCCCGCTGCCGATCGAAATGGCGCCGTAGATGGTTCCGACGCGTTCGCCGCGAAAGATCTTCATCGCGGTTGCGGTCAGCAGCGGGCCGCGTGAGCCGATCATGCTGCCAAAGCAGACCACGAAGCCCGTCAGCAGCCAGAAGTTCGGATACCACTGCAGCAGCCACAGCATGATGATGCCGGCGATCGAAACGGCATAGCTGAACAATACCGATGGCCTTCGGCCGATGATGCCGTCGAGCCAGCTGATGCCGAGCATGCCGAACAGCAGCACGACACCGCTGAAGCCCCAAGCGGTCGCCGCCTGCAAGGGCGGGAATCCGGCGTCGATCAGATAGGCCACGACTTGCGCTGCAATCGCATACATGCCGATCGCGGTGAAGAAGAACGTCGAGAACAATGCCCAGAATGCGTGATGGCGCATCGCGCCGAGCAAGGTCCAGCCTTCGTCGGCGAAATCGGCGGCGGCGCTCCTGGCCAGATGCGGCGAGCCGGTCGAGAATAACCGCCATGGCAGCAGCAACAGCGGCAACAGCAGAAACAGCGCCGTGCCGCCGAAAATCTGATAGGTGCTGCGCCAGCCGATCTGATCGATCAGGATCTGCGACGCCGGCAGCAGGATCAGGACGCCCGCGCCGGTCGCGGAATACACAATGGCCATCGCGGTCGGCAGACGCGGGCCGAACCAGCGGCCGAGCAGAATCGAATTCGGAACGTTGCCGATGAACGCGATACCGAAGCCGACGCAAAGGCCGACGCTGAGCTGGAACTGCCAGAGCTGTTGGGCATGGGCTGCAACCAGAAACGCGCCACCGAGCAGCAGCAGTCCAAGCGAATAGACGGTGCGGGGTCCCGAGCGGTCGAACAGCCGGCCGACCAGCGGGGCCGCCAGCCCGCTCGCGAGTGCGGAAAGCGAGTAGACCGAGACGACCTGGGCGCGGTCCCAGCCGAAATTCTCCGAGATCGGCTTGAGGAACACGGTAAAACTCTCGCCGAGCCCGCGGCCGAGCACCGATAGCGCAAAACACAGCGCAAGCACGTTAAGCGCGACCCGCGCCGGCTTCAGCGGTTTTGTCTCCTGGTTCTCACGCGGCGCGTTTTGATCCATCCGCATCATGGAGCGCGTTTCCGCCGCCGGGAGCAGGGGTCTTGGGCGAATGCGCCTATGCAGGCTTGAGCAGGAGGTGGCGCTTCTTGCCAAGCGACAGTTTTATCACGCCTTCGGGCGTCAAGTCCTTGAGCGTCAGCACCATCTTCTCGTCGGTGACGACAACGTCGTTGACGCGCAGCCCGCCGCCCTTGATCTGGCGGCGCGCCTCGCCGTTCGACGCGACCAGGCCGGCCCTGACGAACAGCGCCAGCACGCCGGTGCCGGCTTGAAGTTCGGCGCGGGGAATTTCCACGCTCGGCAGGTTTTCGGCGATCGCACCTTCCTCGAAAGTCTGCCGCGCAGTTTCCGCCGCGACGCGGGCCGCGTCAGTGCCGTGCAGCAGCGCGGTCGCGGAGTCCGCGAGCGCCTTTTTCGCCTCGTTGATCTCCGCCCCCTGCAACGCCGCCAGCCTTTCGATTTCGTCCAGGGGCAGCGTCGTGAACAGCTTCAGAAAGCGCGCGACGTCGGCGTCGTCGGTGTTGCGCCAGAACTGCCAGTATTCGTACGGGCTCTTCATGTCGGCATTGAGCCAGACCGCGCCGCTGGCGGTCTTGCCCATCTTCTCGCCGGATGACGTGGTGATCAGCGGCGTCGTCAGCGCGTGCAGTTGCGGCGTGCCCATGCGGCGGCCGAGGTCGATGCCGTTGACGATATTGCCCCACTGGTCGGAACCGCCCATCTGCAGCCGGCAGTCGTAGCGCTGGTTGAGCACGACATAATCGTAGGCTTGCAGGATCATGTAGTTGAATTCGATGAAGCTCATCTCCTGATCGCGCTCGAGCCGGAGCTTGACCGAGTCCATCGCCAGCATGCGGTTGACGGAAAAATGCCGGCCGATATCGCGCAGCATCTCGATCCAGTTCAGCTTGGTCAGCCATTCCGCATTATCAGGCATGATCGCGTCGTGCTTGCCGTCGCCGAACTTCAGGAAGCGCGAGAATACCTGCTTGATGCCCTCCTTGTTGCGCTCGATGTCCTCGATTGAAAGGATTTTCCGCGTCTCATCCTTGCCGGAGGGGTCGCCGACGCGGGTGGTGCCGCCGCCCATCAGTGCGATTGGCTTGTTGCCGGTCTGCTGCAGCCAGTACAGGCACATGATCTGCACCATGGAGCCGACATGGAGCGAAGGCGCGGTGCAGTCGAAGCCGATATAGGCGACAAGCTCGCGCCTCGCCGCGAGCGCATCCAGCGAGGCCGGGTCCGAAATCTGATGAATAAAGCCGCGGCTTTGCAGCACATTGAGAAAATCAGATTTAAAAGCAGTCATTTGCATGCGACTCTGATGATTCTTATTCACGTTATTCTTACGGAATTACGGAACCCTCGCGGAATAGGCTGCCGCAGCCGGGCGCGCTGTGGCATTATAAGATGTGCTTGTTTGACACAAGCCAGGTGTCAGGGGCAGGGCGCCCACCGAAGGCACGATGACGATGATGATGACGGCAATCGGTCTGATGAGCGGCACCTCGCTCGACGGGGTCGACGTCGCCTTGATCGAAACCGACGGCAAGCGGGTGCAGGCGTTTGGCCCCACGGGTTACCGGCCCTACACGGAAACCGAACGTGGCCTGCTGCGCCAGGCGCTGACGGAGGCCGTCAACCTGCCGCAGCGCGATGCGCGGCCGGGCATCCTGCGCGAGGCAGAGCGCGCCGTCACGTTAGCCCATGCGGAGGCTGTCGCCGCCTTTACCGCCCAGAACCACCTCTCACGCGAGGACGTCGATATCGTCGGCTTTCACGGGCAGACCGTGCTGCACCGGCCGACGCAAAAAATGACCGTGCAGATCGGCGATGCCACGGCACTCGCCAGAGCCATTCATATCCCGGTCATGCATGATTTCCGCGCCGCCGACGTCGCGGCCGGCGGGCAGGGCGCACCCTTCGTACCGGTCTATCACCGCGCGCTGGCGCAATCGCTGGAACGCGAGGGGCCGATCGTCGTGGTCAATATCGGCGGCGTCTCCAACATCACCTACATCGACGGCGCCGATACCCTGATCGCCTGCGATAGCGGGCCGGGCAACGCACTGCTCGACGATTACATGTTCCGCACCATGGGCCAGCCGTTCGATTGCGAAGGCCGCATGGCCGCCCAGGGCACTATGGACGTGGCATGGGTGGTTCGCGCCCTGGAGCATCCATTCTTTGCGCTGCCACCACCGAAGTCGCTGGACCGCAACGACTTTGCCTCGCTGACGCTGCGCGAGATGCCGCCAGCCGATGGCGCGGCGACCCTGACCGCCTTTACGGCAGAGGCGATCGCGCGGATCGTTCCGCTGCTGCCGAAGGAGCCGCGGAGCTGGATCGTGGCCGGCGGCGGCGCCCGCAATCTCACGATGCTGCGGATGCTGCGCGAGCGGCTGGCGCCGGCAACCGTCGAGGCCGCCGACGCGCTGGGCTGGTCGGCCGACGCCATCGAGGCGCAGGCCTTCGGGTTTCTGGCCGCGCGGGGCCTGAAGGGCCTGCCGCTGAGCTATCCCGCTACCACCGGCGTGCCGATCCCGATGACCGGGGGCGTGATTGCGAGACCCTGATCTTGACAGGTCAATGCAGATGCATGTAAATGTATGCAAATGCATGAACCTGCGAGATTTGCCGTGGCTGCGCCATTAAAACTGATCAGCCACAAGCTTTGTCCCTATGTGCAGCGCGCGGTCATCGCGCTGACCGAGAAGGCCGTTGCCTTCGAGCGCATCGATATCGACCTTGCCAGCAAGCCGGATTGGTTTGTCGCGATTTCTCCGCTCGGCAAGACGCCGGTACTGCAGGTCGGCGATGTTCCGATTTTCGAATCCGCCGTGATACTGGAGTATCTGGAGGAAACCCAACCGAGCCCGCTGCACCCGGCCGATCCCTTGAGGCGCGCGAAGCATCGCGCCTGGATCGAATTCGGATCGGCTGTCCTCAACGATATCGCCGGCTTTTACGCTGCAACTGACGAGGCAACATTCAAGGCCAGGACATCGCAGCTCGAGGCGCGGTTTGCGCGGCTGGAGGCGTGCGTCGCGGCCGCGCCATGGTTTGACGGCGAGAATTTTTCGCTGGTCGATGCGGTGTTCGGGCCGGTGTTTCGCTATTTCGATGTGTTCGACGAAATCGCCGATTTTGGCATTCTCTCGGGCAAGCTGAAGCTCAAGGGCTGGCGCAAGGCGCTGGCGGCGCGGCCGTCGGTGCGCACGGCGGTGAGATCGGATTATCCGGCGCTGCTTCGGGACTTCCTCGAGCGGCGGAATTCCTGGTTATCGCGCCTTCAGGCCCGCACGGCCGCGTGGGCTTAGCGAACGTTGGCGAGCCGCATGTCGAGATAGCCCGTCACCGTCTCCATCAGCGGCTGCAGCTTGCCGTCGAAGAAATGGTTGGCGCCCGGGATGATCTGCTGATCGATCACGATGCCCTTCTGGGTCTTGAGTTTCTCGACCAGCGTGTTGACGTCTTTCGGCGGCACCACGGCATCCTTCTCGCCATGCACGATCAGGCCCGACGACGGGCAGGGCGCCAGGAACGAGAAGTCGTAGAGATTGGCGGGCGGCGCGATTGAAATAAAACCTTCGACCTCGGGGCGGCGCATCAATAGCTGCATGCCGATCCAGGCGCCGAACGAAAAGCCCGCGACCCAGCAGGCGCGCGCCTCCGGATTGATGGTTTGCGCCCAATCGAGCGCGGAGGCGGCATCGGAGAGTTCGCCGGTGCCGTGATCGAACGAGCCCTGGCTTCGGCCGACGCCGCGGAAATTGAAGCGCAGCACCGAAAATCCGCGATGCGCGAAGGCGTAGTAGCACTGGTAGATGATCTGATGGTTCATCGTGCCATGAAATTGCGGATGCGGATGCAGCACCATCGCAATCGGGGCGTTCTTCTGCTTCGCCGGATGGTAACGGCCTTCGAGGCGGCCCGCGGGGCCGGTGAAAATGACTTCGGGCATTGGTGGTCCTTAGGCGAAATCAACCGACTTGGTGCCGGCTTCATCTGGCGCTGTCGCAGACAAAACCTCGCAGGGATAAGGGTTGATCAGGCGTCGTTGGGAGGTGCGCGAACGGCGCCTGGTGAACTGGAGGCCGCGTTCTAGCATGAGGCAAGGGGCAAAAAGCAAGCTTCTTGAACATCCGGCAGTGCGTTCAAAGCGTTAGCGATGCGATTGCCAGGCGACGCCGCGATCGCCAATTGGCATAAGGTTGGACGCGACCGACAAGTCGTGGCCGGCCGCGCCTGCGCGGCGAAGGCTACATATCCAAGGTATTATTATACTCCATGCGTGAGCGGATCTATCTTGACTGGAATGCGACCACTCCGCTTCGCGGTGAGGCCAGAGAAGCCATGGCGGCGGCGTGGGATTTGAGCGGCAACCCCTCATCGGTCCATGCCGAAGGCCGTCAGGCCCGAAAGCTGGTCGAGGACGCCAGGGATTCGATAGCGGGCGCGGTTGGGGCGCTGCCTCGGAACATCATTTTCACGTCCGGCGGAACCGAGGCCAATGCGCTGGCACTGACGCCAGGGCTGCGGCGAGGCGCAGGGCTTGCCGTGGAAAGGTTGGTGGTCTCGGCCATTGAACACACCTCGGTTCTTGCGGGCGGACGGTTTCCGGTCGATGCCATCAGCACCGTGGGGGTAACGAGTTTGGGCCTGTTGGATCTGGACCGGCTGCGCGCGATGCTCGAGGGCGAGCCTGCCGCGCTGGTATCGGTGATGCTGGCCAACAACGAAACCGGCGCGGTGCAGCCGGTCAAGGAGGCGGCCGCGATAGTCCATTCCGCGGGCGGATTGCTGCATGTTGACGCGATCCAGGCATTCGGAAAGATACCTTTTGATATCAATGAGATGGGCGCCGACCTGCTAACCCTTTCAGCGCATAAGATTGGCGGCCCCAAAGGTGTGGGGGCCCTGGTCCTGGCCGAAGGGGTGCAGGGGTTTGAGCCGCTGCTGCGCGGCGGCGGTCAGGAAAAGGGGCGCCGGGCGGGGACCGAAAACGTTGCGGGAATCGCCGGCTTTGGGGCTGCGGCGGAGGCCGCCATGGGCACCCTAAAGACAGACGCACTTCGCCTCGAAAGCTTGCGAAATCGGCTCGAAAGCGGCCTGCGGAAGACGCCTGGCGCCATCGTGTTCGCTGATGACGTACCCCGTCTGCCCAATACCACGCTGTTTACGGTTCCCGGCCTCAGGGCCGAGACCGCGGTGATCGGCTTCGATCTCGCAGGCATCGCGGTGTCCTCGGGTTCCGCCTGCTCTTCCGGCAAGGTGCAACCGTCCCATGTACTGGAAGCCATGGGATTCGGCCCGAAACTAGCGCGGGGAGCGGTGCGGCTCAGTCTAGGCTGGTCCACGTCTGACGCGGACATTGATTACTGCCTGGAGGCTTGGCGAAAGCTCGCCGGGACCCTACTTAAAGGGTGCGACGAAACACAGCTTGAACAGTTCTAAGCAGGTGATTTCGTCAACGAAACATCGTAATAGTCTTTCGGAATTGATCCACCGCGGTCCTTGAAACCGCGAGCGGAGGATGGAATGGCTGCCGTACAAGAGACGGTCGATCGGGTTCGCCGGATCGACGTCGACCAGTATCGATATGGGTTTGAGACCGTTATCGAGTCCGACAGGGCCCCGAAGGGCTTATCGGAAGATACCGTCCGCTTCATTTCCGCGAAAAAGAACGAGCCGGCCTGGATGCTGGAGTGGCGGCTGGAGGCCTTTCGGCGCTGGCTGACCATGACCGAGCCGAAATGGGCGCGCGTCAACTATCCCAAGATCGATTACCAGGATCTCTATTACTACTCCGCGCCGAAGAAGAAGGCGCTGGCCTCGCTAGACGAGGTCGATCCGGAAATCCTCAAGACCTACGAGAAACTCGGCATCCCCTTGCGCGAAGTCGAGATTCTCGAAGGCGTGGCGCGCCCCGAAGGCGAGCGGCGCATCGCGGTCGATGCGGTGTTCGATTCGGTCTCGGTCGCAACCACCTTCCAGAAGGAACTGAAGCAGGCCGGCGTGATCTTCATGCCGATCTCGGAGGCGATCCGCGAGCATCCCGATCTGGTAAAGAAGTATCTCGGCACGGTGGTGCCGACCTCCGACAATTTCTTCGCGACCTTGAACTCGGCGGTGTTTTCCGACGGTTCGTTCGTGTACGTGCCGCCGGGCGTGCGTTGCCCGATGGAGCTGTCGACCTATTTCCGCATCAACGAGCGCAACACCGGGCAATTCGAACGCACGCTGATCATCGCCGACAAGGGCGCTTACGTCAGTTACCTCGAAGGCTGCACCGCGCCGCAGCGCGACGAAAACCAGTTGCACGCCGCCGTGGTCGAGCTGGTGACGCTTGACGACGCCGAGATCAAATATTCGACGGTGCAGAACTGGTATCCCGGCAACTCCGAGGGCAAGGGCGGCATCTACAATTTCGTCACCAAGCGTGGCGATTGCCGCGGCAACAATTCGAAGATTTCGTGGACCCAGGTCGAGACGGGATCTGCGATCACCTGGAAATATCCGAGCTGCATCCTGCGCGGCGACAATTCGCGCGGCGAATTCTATTCGATCGCGATTTCGAACGGTCACCAGCAAGTCGATTCCGGCACCAAGATGCTGCATCTCGGCAAGAACACCACCAGCCGGATCATCTCCAAGGGCATCGCGGCCGGCGTCTCACAGAACACCTATCGCGGCCTTGTTACCGCCCATCGCAAGGCCACCGGCGCGCGCAACTTCACCGCCTGCGACTCGCTATTGATCGGCGACAAATGCGGCGCGCACACCGTGCCCTATATTGAGGCGAAGAATTCCTCCGCGCTGTTCGAGCACGAGGCGACCACGTCGAAGATATCGGAGGACGTGCTGTTCTATTGCGTGCAGCGCGGGCTGTCGCAGGAAGAAGCCGTCGGCCTCGTGGTCAACGGGTTCGTGAAAGACGTGCTGCAGCAACTGCCGATGGAATTCGCGGTCGAGGCGCAGAAGCTGATCTCGATCTCGCTCGAGGGCTCGGTTGGATAACGCCTCATCCTGAGGAGGCCGCGTAGCGGCCGTCTCGAAGGATGAGAAAGAGAATTTGTGTCGGCCCGTCCTTCGAAACGCGCCTTTGGCGCTCCTCAGGACGAGGAAAAAACGGAAGAATGTGATGCCATTGCTCGAAGTCAAAGATCTGCAGGTTCGTGTCGAGGATCGCGAGATTCTCCACGCGCTTTCGCTCACCGTGAACAAGGGCGAAGTGCACGCCATCATGGGGCCGAACGGCTCCGGCAAATCGACGCTGAGCCACGTCATCGCCGGCAAGCCGGGCTATGAGGTCACGTCAGGCGAGATCCTGTTCAACGGCGAAGACCTGCTCGCGATGCCTCCGGACGAGCGTTCCGCCAAGGGCGTGTTCCTTGCATTCCAGTATCCGGTGGAAATCCCGGGCGTCGCGACCATGACGTTTTTGCGGACCGCGCTGAACGCCCAGCGCAAGGCGCGCGGCGAGAGCGAATTCTCCACGCCGGACTTTCTCAAGAAGGTGCGCGCGGTGGCAGCTTCCCTGAACATTCCGCAGGACATGCTCCGCCGCGGCGTCAATGTCGGCTTCTCAGGCGGCGAGAAGAAGCGCAACGAGATCCTGCAGATGGCGCTGTTCGAGCCGAGTCTGTGCATCCTCGATGAGATGGATTCCGGCCTCGACATCGACGCGATGCGGATCGCCGCCGACGGCGTCAACGCGCTGCGCTCGCCGGATCGCGCCATGGTGGTGATCACGCATTATCAGCGGCTGTTGAATTACATCGTGCCGGATTTCGTCCACGTGATGTCCAGAGGTCGCGTGGTGAAGAGCGGCGACAAGGAACTGGCGCTGGAGCTCGAAGCTTCCGGCTACACGCAGTTCGAAGACGCGGCCTGAACGGCCCAACGGATTTCACGATGAATGTTGCACTGGCAAAAACCGACACCGGGCGCGCGCTGAGCGATGTTTTCGCCGTCGCGCGGGACCGGCTGCCGGGCGCGGGCAAGGTCGCCGATATCCGCCAGCAGGCGTTCGAGGCTTACGAGCGCGCAGGCCTGCCGCATCGGCGCATCGAGGACTGGAAATATACCGATTTGCGCGTGCTGATGCGCGAGGTGTTGCCGCTTGCGGCCGCACCCGATGCAGCGGCGTTAAAGCGCGCGGGCGCCGCCTTGAAGCTGCATGCCATCGAGGGCGTGCGCCGGCTGGTGCTGGTCGACGGGGCGTTCGCGCCAAAACTGTCCGACACCGCCAATCTTGAAAGAGGCCTCGGTATCCGCACGCTGCGCGAGGCGCTGGAAGGGGGCGATAGCGCGCTCCATGCGCAGCTGTTCGCGCCCGAAAACTCCGATCCCATGGTGGCGCTGAACAGCGCCATGATGACGGATGGGCTGGTGGTCGATGTCGCCGCTGGCGCCGTGCTGACCCAACCGCTGCATATCGTCCATATCGCCAGTGGCACGATGCCCTCGGCGATGTTCACGCGCTCGCTGTTGAACCTCGGCAAGGCCGCCAATGCGACTCTGGTCGAAAGCTATATCGCCGCCGACGGCGCAAAGGCCTATCAGGCCCACGACTCCCTGATCCTTGCAATCGGCGATGGCGCGCGGCTGGACCATGTGCGTCTGGTCGAGGACGACCGCGAGGCCTTCAACATTTGCTCGTCCGTGGTGACGCTGGGCGCCCACGCCCATTTCAACGCCTTCGGCATGACCAGCGGATCGCATGTCAGCCGCTATCAGGCCGTGATTGCATTCGCCGGCGAGGGCTCGCGCGTCGAGACCAACGGCGTCAATCTGCTCAATGGCCGCCAGCATGCCGACACCACGCTGTTTCTGGATCATGCGGTGCCGAACTGCGCCAGCCGTGAGATCTTTCGCTCGGTGGTCGACGACCGCGGGCATT
>Ga0207657_10001917_pt1 | contig 22455 bp, 24 predicted proteins | sample KBSC33metaG_FD_184316 | JGI IMG/M metagenome (GOLD analysis project Ga0207657, IMG submission 184316) | Corn rhizosphere microbial communities from Kellogg Biological Station, Michigan, USA - KBS C3-3 metaG (SPAdes) (version 2) | ecosystem: Host-associated > Plants > Roots > Rhizosphere > Soil ... | reverse complement strand
GTCGCGGAGCGATTTGCCTCCCACATCGCCTCGGTCGAGGAGGCGTCGCTGTCCCCCCTGGCCGTACGCTCCTACGGCGGCGCCGGCCGGCTGCGGCCCGACGACGAGGACTGCTCGCTGCGCACGCCCTTCCAGCGCGACCGCGACCGGATCGTTCACTGCAAGGCGTTTCGCCGGCTCAAGCAGAAGACCCAGGTGTTCATCGCCCCGCAGGGCGACCACTTCCGCACCCGGCTCACACACACGCTGGAGGTATCGGGCATCGCCCGGGGCGTGGCCCGCGCGCTGCGCCTGAACGAGGACCTGGCCGAGGCAGTGGCGCTCGGCCACGACCTCGGGCACGCGCCGTTCGGTCACACCGGCGAGGAAGCGATCGACCGGGTGCTGCGCCGCTACGACCGCCGCTTCCGACACAACGAGCACTCGCTGCGGATCGTGGACGTGCTCGAGCACGATGGCCGCGGCCTGAACCTGACGCTGGAGGTGCGCGACGGGATCCTCAACCACACCGGAGCCGGCCTGCCCGGCACGTTCGAGGGCGGGATCGTGCGGCTCGTCGACCGCTTCGCCTACGTCAACCACGACATCGACGATGCGCTGCGGGCGGGCATCCTCGACGAGCGGCAGCTGCCGACGGAGCCGGTCGCCCTGCTGGGCGACACCGCGTCGGAGCGGATCGACGCGCTCGTGCACGACCTGGTCGAGCATTCGGAGACGGCCGGCCAGGTGCACCAGTCGCAGCCGATGGCAGAGGCGCTCCTGGCGTTGCGCTCGTTCATGTTCGAGAACGTCTACGTAGGCCCGATCGCCCGCCGCGAGACGTCCGCCGCAGCCGACATGGTGGAGGCGCTGCTCGTCCACTACATCGCCGCCGCCGACGACCTGCCCGGCGACGGTGACGAGGTCACCCGCGCCACCGACTGGGTGGCGGGCATGACCGACCGCTACTGCATCCGCGCCTACGACGAACTGCTCGCTCCGCGATGACCCTGATCAAGCACGAGAGCGTCGAGGCCGTGAAGGAGGCCGTCGACATGATCGACCTGGTCTCCGGGCGCACCCAGATGAAGCGATCGGGCGGGGAGTGGCGGGGCCGCTGCCCGTTCCATGACGAGCGCACTGGGTCGTTCTGGGTCAACCCCCTGACGAAGGTCTACTACTGCTTCGGCTGCCAGGCCAAGGGCGACGCGATCCGGTTCGTGCAGGAGACGGAGGCGCTCGACTTCGCCGGCGCCGTGGAGTGGCTGGCCGACCGCTATGCCGTCACGCTCGAGTACGAGGAGACCTCCCCCGACGCCGACCGGCGCCGGGCCGAGCGCGAGCGGCTGCTGAAGCTGCTCGATACCACCGCCAGCTTCTACCAGCGGTTCCTGTGGGACGCCGTGGAGGCGGAGGCGGCGCGCAGCTACCTCGAGCAGCGAGGAATCACGCGCGAGAGCGCCGACCGCTTCCGCCTCGGATACGCGTCCGCGGCTCCCGACCGCGTCCAGAAGGCGGCTCTGGCCCGTGACTTCACGGTCGGCGAGCTGTCGCAGGCCGGCCTGTCCGCGCGTGGAGGTGACCGGTTCCGGGAGCGCTTGATGTTCCCGCTGACGGACGCGCGCGGGCGCGTGCGCGGCTTCGGGGCGCGCCAGATGCCGGGTGGCCGTCCACCCAAGTACCTCAATACCTCGGACGGCTCGATCTTCCGCAAGAGCGACATCCTGTACGGCCTCGACCACGCGCGCCGCGGCATCGCCCGTGACGGCGCCGCGATCGTCGTCGAGGGCTACACCGACGTGATCATGCTGCATCAGCACGGCATCGACCGGGCGGTGGCGTCGATGGGCACCGCGCTGACCGAGGGCCAGGTGACCGAGCTTCGGCGGCTCTGCTCCACGGTGCTGCTTGCCTTCGATGCCGACGCCGCGGGCCGCGAGGCATCGCTGCGGGGCATGGATCTGGCCCGCTCCAAGGGCCTGAATGTGCGGATCGTGCGGCTCCCGGGCGGCCGCGATCCGGCCGATGTGGCCGGCGATGGGTCGGGCGCGTTTCAGGCGGCGCTTGACGCCGCTCAGCCGTATCTGACCTACCGGGTGGGGCTGGCGCTGGACGACGGCGGAACTCGCGACGAGCGTTACGACCGGGTGCGGGCGCTCCTGGCCGCCGCCCAGCCGTCGGTCGAGCGCGATGATCTCGTGCGCACGGCCGCCGATCGGCTGGAGCTGTCGGACGACCTCACGGCGCGCCTCACGACCGGGCCCGAGGCCGCTCGCAGCGCCACTTCCGCGACGGTTTCCCGGGTGCGAATGTCGCCCCGTGAGCGAGACGAGAAGTTGTTCTTGGGCCTCTGCCTGGAGTTCCCCAGGAGGGGGCTTGACTTGCTTGATTCTCTGGATGTGGCACACTTCGCAGAACCGTCGCGGTGGCACGCCGCCACGGTCGTTCGTCGGCACCTCGCCGGCGAGCTCGCTCCCGAGGAGGACAGGGCATCTCAACCGATCATCGCCGAGCTGATGGCTGTGGCGTCCCAGGAAGCAACATCCGAGGCCGTGCTCGAGGAGCTGTTCTGGAAGCTCCGACTGCGCCGGACGGAGGACGAGCTAAAGACCGTGCAGCAAAACGCCGACTTGTCTCTGAGTCAGCAGCAACGTCTGCAGGAACTGCAGGAGCTGCGGCTGTCGATCCTCGAGACCCTGCGGTCTCGCTAACCGTCCCGAAGGTAGCCCAGCCTCATTTGATGTCGGAGTTTGCTCCCGAGCCGGCCGACGACGCTGTCGTCGACGAGGAGGAAGAACTCGAGCTGAAGCTCGAGGCGTCGCCTGGTCCCACCGAGGACACGGTCGGGATGTACCTGCGCGAGATCTCGCAGGTGCCACTGCTGACCGCGGCCGAGGAGGTGTCGCTGGCAAAGGCGCTGGAGCACGGTGACGAGCGCGCCCGCAAGCGGCTGATCGAGTCGAACCTGCGGCTGGTGGTGTCGGTGGCCCGGCGCTACTCGGGCCGCGGCCTCTCGTTCCTGGATCTGATCCAGGAGGGGAACCTGGGCCTGATGAAGGCGGTCGAGCGCTACGACTGGCGGCTGGGCCACCGCTTCTCGACCTACGCGACCTGGTGGATCCGCCAGTCGGTGACGCGCGCGCTGGCCGACCAGGGCCGCACGATCCGCGTGCCGGCGCAGGTGGTGGACACCATCAACCGCATGTCGCGGATCGAGCGGCAGCTGACCCAGAAGCTGGGCCGGCCACCCGCCACCGAGGAGCTGGCCATGGCAATGGAGCTGAAGCCCGAGAAGATCGAGCACCTGCGGCGTGTGTCGCAGGAACCGGTGTCGCTGGCGGCGCCGGTCGGTGAGGACTCAACCGAGCTGGGCGAGCTGATCGAGGACGAGCGGCTGTTGAAGCCGGGCGAGGACATGGCCGAGATGCAGCGCGACACGCGCGTGGCCGACCTGGTTGCGGAGCTGCCCTACCGCGAGCGGACGATCCTGGAGCTGCGCTACGGCCTGGGCGGCGGTCAGCAACACACGCTCGAGGAGGTGGGCCGGCGATTCGGCGTCACCCGCGAGCGCGTGCGCCAGATCGAGACGCGTACCCTGCGGCGGCTGGCCGCGGCCGGCGAGCACGCCGACCTGCGTCACCTGATCGACTAGCGCCTGCTCAACCACCATGCAGCGCTCGCCGATGAACCGTTGAGGGTGTGTGGCTGGTAGTAGACTGCTCCGAGCCATTCCTCGGTAGCTCAATGGTAGAGCATCCGGCTGTTAACCGGAGGGTTGCAGGTTCGAGTCCTGCCCGAGGAGCCTAGGTGTAGAGCCAAAAACCGCGAACACAGCGCCGGCCGCCCGCCGGCATTTTTGTCACAGGAGGCGCTCGTGCAGGTCGGGCCATCCTGACGGCGAGCCGCGTGAGTCGGTCACGTAGAACGCGCCGCCAAGGTTTTCAACCATCCGCGACGCCTGGCAGTTCGGGCGGTGCTGGGCCCCTGGCCCCGGTGCGCCGCTCCTGAACCCGACGAGCGTGCCCGCGACCGCAGCGACGTTGCCGCGCTGAGCATGAGCCGATCCTGCACCCACTGGTCAACCTGGATGCGGAGCACGGCGACGGTGTCGGGCGCCGAGACCCACGACTGACCGCTGAGCGCGCGACGCGGCCGCCTTAGCAGTCGATCCGAGCGATCCCCTGCTAAGGCGGCTGGTTGGTGGATTAGTGTCAGCGAGAAGAGGTGGCGGCGCCCCAGTCGATGAACCTTGGACGGAAGTCGGAGAGGGGCAGGATGACTCGTCTGTGGGTGCCGTCTGGGTGCATCCGCATCAGCGCGTACTTGCCGTGATCTTCCAGGCGGAACGCGATCCAACGCCCGTCTGGCGAGTAGCCGCCGACATAGGCTCGTACGTCTGGGTCGGTGTAATGGGTGAGCCAGCGCAAGTGGGTGCCGTTCGGCTGGATGGTGCCGATGTTTGCTGAGAAGTCGAAGTTGTCGGCGTTGTTGGTGAACACGATCCGCCGGCCGTTGGGTGCCCAGTCGTGCTTGACTGCGACATCAAAGCTGTAGGGCAAGAGCAGCTTCGGGTGATGGCCACCGATACCGGTACGCATCAGGCCCTGGCCGAGATCCTCGCCGTTGAACGCGACGAAGGTGATGCGTGTCCCGTCCGGTGCGGCGTTGGGATCTGTGGCGTAGTTGGCGCCGCCCTTGCCGAGTCGATGCTGGTGCGTGCCGTCCAATCGCTCTACCCAGATCGCCTCGTCGTCGATGGCAGGGTCGTAGCTGCTGAACAGCAGTCGGTCGCCGGCCGGGGTAAAGGACGGCTGCTCATCACACTCGCGGCCAGGCGGGTGTGGCAGCGTGCGCATGTGCGTGCCGTTCGGCCGGATTAGGACGAGGTCGCAGCCGTTTGAGCGGTCTAGTTCGAACGCGATCCAGCGACCGTTTGGCGCCCAGTCTGGGTGCACCGCATCGCCGTCTACGTGCGTGATCTGATGCATCCCGTGCCCGTATGGGCCAATCAGGAACAGCTGCGAGCTGCCATCGTCGGTGACCGCACCAAACACGATTCGTCCGTTATGCCCCGAAGTTGTCGCCAACGCTGGGCTGGCAGACCATAGCGCCCCAGCCATAACCAGCACGCTTAGACCCATTAAATGCAATCGTCTCATCCCAAGACCCCCCTTGAGTTGACCGTGGAGCGCTGAGTTGACCGTGGAGCGCTGAGTTGACCGTGGAGCGCTCAGTCGACCGTGGAGCGCCATCGACCCTACGCCTCGACCAGCCAACTTGCAACTCGGGGTACAAGCGATTGACCACCCCTAGTTCGAGCGTCACGGGACACCGACGACTTCTCGGTCGCGGCGACGGGTGGAGGGGGATGATGCCCTATATCTGAGCCACTGGATGCAGCAGTCTGGACTGGCCGACCTCTTGCCGTCGCTGCGTGCGGTCTGGGTGGGCTTGAGCGGCGGCAGCATTGTGATGGCCCCCCACGTCGGAGAGGAGCCGATCCGCTGGAAGCCCCCGGCCGGTGGCGACAGAGCGCCGGGGCTGGTTGATTTCTCGATATTTCCGCACGTGGATCACGAGCAGATGCCGGACAACGTTGAGGTCGTCTCCGAGGGGCACTGCGAGCTGTTCAACCCCTGAGCGCTAGGTGGTGTGGGGCCGGTAGACGGAAAGGGCCGTGGCCCGGTGGCAACGGCGACAGACAAGCAACCGGGTCGCCTTTCGGAACACCGGGCATCCTGGGTTCGAGCACTTGCGATCGGTCGTGAGCGCGGTCGGCACCTGTTTCCTGGTCTAGAGCGTGAACCGGTACACCGGTGGTGTCGAGTTCCCTTCGACACCCTGGCCGGCGGCGCACGTGACGACGTCATGGGCGATGTCGAGCAGCCTGCGGTTCGTGTGCTTTGAGACGAACACGAGCCGCGCCAAGGCCTCGTCGGGACTGCAGGCGTGGTGGGCCGAGACGATCAGCCTGGCCTCCTCGATCACCACCCCACAGCAGAGTGGATCACCGAGCGCCTGGGCGCGGGCGAGCGCGCTGGCGACGCCGATGCCGCCGCGCCACGCCTGGTCGAGGAGCCTGTCGGAGGCCAACAGCTTCGCATCGATCACATCAAGTCCCCTTCCAAATACGCTTTGGAGCGGGACGGCACAACGGCCTAAGCGTGATCCGCGATGTCGCCTCGTGGACCCTCAGTCTACCCCTGCGCGCGGAAGGGTGGTCAGAGGGCCGGATCCACCGGCGCGTTCGGCGACCGGATCAGCCGCCAGACGGCGCCCGGCGACCGTCGCCAGCCGACGCTCTTTGCCACCTGGATCGTCTGCGATCCCGCGACCGCCACACCGATCAATCCGACCACGACCTGGATCCCCCAGATCACGGCGCGGATGCGGTCGGCCTGACCGCTCGACGCAGCGGTCAGCCAGATCGTGACCTGTGCGATCGGCAGCCAGGAGGCGACCACGAGGCAGACGCCGAATCGGATGCGAAGCGCGCGGGCCCGCGGGTTCTCGATCGGTTCCACGGCCAGCCAGCGTACTGCATCGGGCTGCGCGCCTGGATGATTAGCAGGCCTGATGCAGGTGATAGCCCGGGAAGCGCCGGTGCGCGGCCGCCCACGTGCGGAAGTGCTTGAGGTACCTGGCGCTGAGCTCGCGCCAGGCGCTGTCGTCGGCGCAGTAGATGGTGCTGGCCGTGCCGAAGCTGGAGGCGTAGTAGCCGCCCGTGCTCGAGCCGGCGGCGGCCGTGGGGGTGCCGCCCACGTAGCGCCGGTACGCGGCCACCCAGTTTCGCGCTTCGATGCGCTGCGCCTTGCGCAGTGCGAGCCGCCCCGAGCAGACCAGCTCATGCAGCCGGTTCTCGAGCACGTCCTTGGTGCGGGCGCCCCATCGGCCGGCGTAGGGCTCGGGCCACAGGTTCGCGATCGCGTTCGACCCGCCGATCTCGAGGGACACGAGGTGATCGACCTCGTGGGCATACGGGACGTGCGCGACCCCGTAGCGGGCGTAGACCGCGGTCGCCTCCGCCTGCGGGACGTTTCGCACCGACGCCGAGTAGCCGGACACGCAGATCCGCGCCTTACCCACGGCGAACGCCGCCCCTGGCGTCAGCGAGCGGCGCGGCACGTCAACGGCGGGCACGCCCCGCCGGGTTGCCGCCCGCGGGCGTGCGTGGTGGTGCCGGTGGCGGTGGGCATGGCGATGACGGGCAGGGGTGGGCGCCGTGATCGGACCGCTCTGCCGGGACGACGCCGGCTGCGCGACGCCGGCGGAGGTGCAGCCCGCGGTCACCAGCATCAGCACTGCGGCCGTCCGGTACCTCACCAGTGCGCCGTCCGCTGCGCGATGTCGGCCATGGGCGAATCGTACGCTTGCGGGTGCTAGCCTGGCCGCGCATGCGACGCGAGATCCGGCCCGGCTATGAGCTTGATGACGACCGCGAGCGCGTCGACGTGGCCGCGGTGCACCGGTTCCTCTCGGAGGAGGCCTACTGGGCGCTGGGCCGGCCCTTCGACACGGTGGCGCTGCTGGTGCGCAACTCCTACCGCGTGCTCGGCCTGTATCACGACGGCACCCTGGTCGGCTACTGCCGGGCCGTCTCCGACGGCGCCGTCCACGCCTACCTGGCCGACGTCTATGTGCTCCAGGAGCACCGCGGCCTGGGGCTTGGCGAAGCGATGGTGCGTGAGATGGTGGATTCCGGCGAGCTGGCGAACGCCCGCTGGATGCTGCACACCGCTGACATGCAGCCGCTGTACCGGAAGCTCGGATTCGGAGCTGCCAGCGAGCGGGCCATGGAACGCCAGGCCGGCTGACTCAGCTCAGCGCAGCAGGATCCTGCCGCTGTGGGCCTTCACGGTATCCGAACCGCTGGAAAGCCGTGAGGCCAGCCGGCCGAGCGGCTTGGTGCTGCTGCCGGTGTTGACCACGACCATCCCGTGCTTGAACGTGCGGGTGATGATCGTGCCGTTGACGTGCATCTTGGCCGTCGGACTGCCGAGTTGACCTGCGCGTTTGAAGAAGTCCCACCACTTGCCGGCCTGCTGATCGGTGCCGACGCTGATGCGGTCGCCCCTGCCGTACCCGGACAGGAACAACGTGAAGCCGTAGCGGGCACCCGTCTCGGTGCCGAGCTTCGCGAAGCACAGGCACCTGGTGTGGCGCAGCACGTCCAGCGAGCGGGACGCGGACACGCGCGCGAACATCTCGTAGGCGACCATGTACTTGGCGCCGCGGGCGGCGAGCAGGTTGTTGGCCGCGATCCCCCATTTTCTCGAGGCGTTCGACACGTAGTTGGCGAGGCCCAGTGTCTGCTGCGTCCACCAGCTCAGGCTGACGTTGGGGTGAACGTTGGTGCGGGAGTAGCCGTCGCTGCCCATGGCGTCCAGGAAGCAGAACGACGGGCTGCCGGCACAGTTCTTCACGACCTGCTTGCGCCAGCCGGCGCTGGCCGGATTCATCACGTAGAAGCCCCGCGCCCTGTCGCGAACGCGGGCGCCGCCCGCGGTGTGCATGTACCACGACTCCGGGTACGTGCCGATCCGCGACCGCGTGCCCTTGGTGTAAAGCCCCGTATGCGCGGAGCGGTAGCCCTTCTTCAGCTGCGTCTTCTGGACCGTGATGGTCGGGAAGTGCGCCCGGACGAAGGATGGAGAAGGCGCAATCTTGGGATGCAGGTGCAGCGGCGCGTACAGCCTGTTGAGCACGTTTGCTTGGGCGGCGGCGGGAGCCACCGCAAGAATCGATATGGCCGTGATCGCAATCAACAGGCGTGAACGCATGAGCATCTATCTCCTTGGCTTGGTCGGGCGCAACGCTGGTATCGGTTGCGGATGTCGAGCCTCGGAAGCTCACGGTAGGTGGTGACCGTAAGGGGCATGAATGCCCGATGTACGCGACCGGTAAAGATTCAGCCAAGAGCTTGAGAAGGCGGTCACCAACGCGGACGCCCAGCCGGGCTAGGCTAGGCTACGCCGCGGCGAGGCTCTGCTTCGTGGTGCGGATGCTCTTGTCGAATTGCAATTTGTCGTGTACATTCGTCTCGGAGACGTGGGCACCTCTCGCTCTAGATCCCTGCTTTGCACGGCGGCTGTGGTCGTCGGCCTGCTGCTGTCCGGATGCGCGAGCTCCTCGAGCAACGGTGGTAACTCGGGCGGCGCCTCGTCACCGAGCGGCGCTCACACCGGCACCTACACGCCGGCCAGCGGCACCACCGACACCGGCGTCCTGTTCCCGGTCTACATGAATATGACGGCCGGCTACTCGTTCGACTACCCGGGCGGCTGGCGAGTCGTCCAGGAGGGCAGTGGCGTTCGGATCGCACGCTTCGGCGATGCCGTCACCGTTGTGGTCCGGCCGCGCCAACAGCCACCGTCCTCCAAGGACTACCAGAAGCAGCTCGAGGCCATGCTGCAGCAGCATGACGACAAGCTCATCTCCAGGATCGTTCGGCCCGCCAGCGAGATCACGGTCGGCAAGGACAAGGTCACGATGGCGGTGATCGAGCAGGTGCGGCCGACCGGGCCCGGGGCGGACGCGCCCAAGGACACGCTGGTCGTCAACCGCTACCTGTTCTGGAAGGACGGCAAGCTCCTGCTGCTCTCGATGAGCTCGGTGAAGGGCGTCGACAACAACGACGCCTGGAACCTGATGGCCAACTCCTTCAAGTGGAACTGACCCGGCCGAGCCGCTAGGCTCGGCCGCGTGATCGTCACCGACGCAGTCAGTGGCTACCTGCTCGAGTCGCGTCCGCAGCCCGACGCGCTGCTCCTGGAGATGGAAGAGCACGGCCGCCGGGACGGCATCCCGATCGTAGTGCCTTCGACCGGGGCACTGCTGGGTGTGCTCGCCGCCGCCTGCGGCGCCCGGCGCGTCGTGGAGGTGGGCACCGCGATCGGCGTCTCCACGCTCTACATCGCGCGCGCGATGGCCCCCGACGGTCTGATCGTCTCCTTCGAGATCGACCCCGAGCGCCAGCGGGCCGCGCGCGCCTACCTCGACCGCGCCGGCGTCGGCGAGCGTGCCGACCTGCGGCTTCTCGATGCCGGTCAGGGTCTGGCCGAGCTGGATCTCGAGGCCTGGGACATGGTGTTCCTGGACGGCATCAAGGGCGACTACCCGGCTCACCTCGAGCTGGCGTTGCCGCTGCTGCGAAGCGGCGGGCTGGTGGTTGTCGATAACACGCTCTTGAGCGGCCTCGTGGCGGAGGGACGCGCGGGCGGCGGCTGGACCGAGGACGCGATCGCGACCATGCGACGCGTCAACTCGTCCCTGCTCGAGCGCTCGGACATGGTGGCCGCACTGCTGCCGGTCGGCGACGGGGTGCTGGTCGGGGTGCGCCGGTGAGGAAGCTGGGCGCCGCCGTGTTCCTGGTCGTGGCGCTGGCCGCGCCCAGCCAGGCGCACGCACTCACCCGCAGCACGCACGTGGAAGTGTTCAAGCGCGGTCTCAACCAGGTCGTCGACATGGCGTACGTGCCGCGCTCGACGACGCTGTTCTACACGGAGAAGACCGGCGCGATCAGGGTGATCGTGAACCACAGGCTGCTGCCGACGCCGTGCGTCACCCTAGACGTGGTCAGTGACGGCGAGCGCGGTGCCCTCGGCCTGGTGCTCGACCCGGACTACCGCACCAACCATTACCTGTACGTCTACTTCACGAAACGGTCGCCGCTCCAGAACCGGGTCACGCGCTTCACGGTGACCAACAACCGCTGCAGGCATGCCCACCCGCTGATCACCGGCATTCCGACGGTGGCCGGTTACCACAACGGCGGGCAGCTCTTCTTCCTGGGCAACAAGCTGTTCGTGACGGTCGGCGAGAACCACGATCCGGGGAACGCCCAGAACCTCCACACCCGGCTGGGAAAGGTGCTGCGCTACAACCGTGACGGGTCGATCCCGCGCACCAACCCGATCCTGGGCGGGCGCCGCACGGCGATCTGGTCGTACGGGCACCGCAACGGCTTCGGGCTGACGGCCAAGCCCAACACGCACCGGCTGTACGAGACCGAGAACGGCCCCAACTGCGACGACGAGCTGAACCACATCATGAAGGGGCGCAACTACGGCTGGGGTAACGGCTACGTGTGCGGCACCGACGGCGTGGGGCCGCGGCCGGTGGCGCCGCTGAAGCGCTGGACGCCGACGATCGCTCCGACCGATCCCTGGTGGTATCGGGGTCGCATCAAGCGCATGCGGGGATCGATCTACATGGGCGACTACAACACGGGCACGCTGCGGCGGATCAGGCTGAACCGGGCGGGCACGGCGGTGAGGTCGATCTCGCGCACCTACCGCGCACCGTCCGGGATCATCGATGTCTCGTCCGGTCCGGGCCGGTGGCTGTACTTCGCCACCCAGAGCACGATCTACCGGATCGTCAAGAACTAGGCGCAGGAGCGCGCCGATGGGGGCGGCTGGGATCGAACCAGCGACCAACCCGTTATGAGCGGGCTGCTCTAACCGCTGAGCTACACCCCCGAAGGGCGCGTACCATGGTAAACGGTGACGCGCTTCACATTCCCTTCCAATCGTCGAGGCCGACCGTTCAAACCATCACCGTCGGCGGAACGTAGAACAGATGGACATCGAGCATGGAGAGGGCGTGGGGCACATCATCGCAGACGCCGAGCATGAGATCTTCGACGGGCTGAACGACGCCGACCTGGCCGATCTGGACGACCGTTTTGCCATGGCGACGTTCCGCAAGGGCGAGCTGATCTACTCGCCGTTCGATCGCGGCGAGGCGATGTTCCTGATCGAGAGCGGCCGGGTGCGGCTGTTCCGGAGCGCGGCGGACGGGCGCCAGGTGACGCTGTCGATGCTCGACCCTGGTGCCACCTTCGGGCAGGTGTCGGTGCTGGACGAGCCCATGCACGACGCCTACGCCGAGGCGATGAGCGACTCCGTGGTGCGGATCCTGCGCGTGGCCGACCTCGAGCGCACGATCGGCGAGCACCCGCGGATGGCGCTGAACCTGATGCGATCGCTCTCCGAGCGGCTGCGGACGGCCGAGGACCAGATCGAGGCGCTGGCGTTCCGCCCGGTGCCGTCGCGGCTGGCCGGCAAGCTGCTGGAGCTGATGGACCGGTACGGCAGGGTCACTCCCAACGGCATCCGGATCGACGAGCGCTTCACGCACATGCAACTGGCCGAGATGATCGGCACCAGCCGCGAGACGCTGACGAAGGTGCTGAACGAGATGCGCGACGCCGGCCTGATCGACGTCCGTGAGCGGCTGATCTGGGTGCTCGACGCCGACGGGCTCGAGCGGCTCAAGACCAGCAGCTGAGCGGCGGCAGCGGCCCGCCACTGCACTACACTTCCGTCCAGAACTTCGGACGGAGGATGTCAGTGGCTGAAACCGGAACCATGCGTGTCAAGAGCGGCCTCGCCGAGATGCTCAAGGGTGGCGTGATCATGGACGTGACCAACGCCGAGCAGGCGCGCGTCGCCGAGGACGCGGGTGCATGCGCGGTGATGGCGCTCGAGCGCGTGCCGGCCGACATCCGCCGCGACGGCGGCGTCGCCCGGATGGCCGATCCCACCAAGATCCGTGAGATCCAGGAGACGGTCACGATCCCGGTGATGGCCAAGGCCCGCATCGGCCACTTCGTCGAGGCCCAGATCCTGGAGGCGCTCGAGGTCGACTACATCGACGAGTCCGAGGTGCTGACGCCCGCCGACGAGGCCAACCACATCAACAAGTGGGACTTCAAGGTGCCCTTCGTCTGCGGCGCTACCAACCTGGGCGAGGCGCTGCGCCGGATCGCCGAGGGCGCAGCCATGATTCGCAGCAAGGGCGAGGCTGGTACCGGCAACGTGGTCGAGGCCACCCGCCACATGCGGTCGATCCTGGGCGACATCCGCCGCCTGCAGTCGATGGACGAGAACGAGCTGTACTCGGCCGCCAAGGAGCACCGCGCCCCCTACGACCTGATCCGCAACGTGGCCGAGAACGGCCGGCTGCCGGTGGTCACGTTTACCGCGGGCGGCCTCGCCACCCCGGCCGATGCGGCCATGATGATGCAGCTGGGCGCCGACGGCGTGTTCGTGGGGTCCGGCATCTTCAAGAGCGGCGACCCCGCCCAGCGGGCGTCCGCCATCGTCAAGGCCACCACCCACTTCAACGACGCGGCCGTGCTGGCCGAGGTGTCGACCGGCCTGGGCGAGCCCATGGTCGGGATCGAGATGTCGGAGCTGGGCGAGGACGGTCTGCTGCAGACGCGTGGCTGGTAAGGTCGGAGTCCTCGCCCTGCAGGGCGCATTCCGGGAGCACTGCCGGGCGCTGGCCGACGTCGGCGTGGAGCCGGTCGAGGTGCGACAGGCGGGCGAGCTGGCCGGGCTGGAGGGCCTGGTGATCCCGGGCGGCGAGTCGACGACCATGTCCAAGCTGATGGTCGCCTACGGCCTGGAAGCGCCGATCCGCGAGCTGCACGCCGCGGGCGCCCCCGTCTTCGGCACCTGCGCCGGCATGATCCTGGCGGCTCGCGACGCCGTCGACGGCCTGCCCGACCAGCGTTACCTGGGTCTGATCGACATCGTCGTGCGGCGCAATGCCTTCGGCCGCCAGGTGGCCAGCTTCGAGGCCGAGCTGGCGCTGGCCGGCGATCCCGAGCCGCTCACCGGCGTCTTCATCCGGGCACCCTGGATCGAGTCGGCCGGCGACGGCGTGCAGGTGCTCGCAGAGCATGGCGGCCACGCGGTGGCCGCGCAGCAGGGGTCCGTGCTGGTGACGGCGTTCCACCCCGAGCTGACCGGCGACCGGCGGCTGCACCGGCGCTTCGCCGAGCTGGTGGAGCGGGCGCGCGGGGCGGTGGCGGCATGAGCGGCCACTCGAAATGGTCGACCATCAAGCACAAGAAGGGCGCCGAGGACAAGAAGCGCGGCAAGCTCTTCACGAAGCTGTCGCGGGCCATCATCGTGGCCGCGAAGGAGGGCGGCCCCGACCCGGCCGCGAACGCCTCGCTGGCGGCCGCGATCGCGAAGGCGCGGTCGTACTCGATGCCGAAGGACAACATCGAGCGGGCCGTGCAGCGCGGCGCCGGCAGCGGCGAGGGCACCGACGCGTACGACGCGATCACGTATGAGGGCTACGGGCCGGAGGGCGTCGCGATCATCGTCGAGGCGCTGACCGACAACCGCAACCGCACCGCCGCCGACGTGCGCGCGATCTTCAGCAAGCACAATGCCAGCCTGGGCACGCCCGGCTCGGTGGCTTGGCAGTTCGAGCGCAAGGGCGTGGTGCTGGTGTCGTCCGACCAGCTGGACGAGGACGAGATGGTGCTGCAGGCGGCCGACGCCGGTGCCGAGGACGCGCAGCTGGACGGCGATGTCTGGCAGGTGACCACCGACGCCGGAGACCTGGCGGTGGTGCGGGACGCGCTCGAGGCCTCGGGCGTGCCGATCAGCTCGGCCGAGCTGACCCTGGTGCCCAAGAACACTGTCGCCCTGGACGAGGACGCCGCCCGCAAGCTGCTGCGTCTGATCGACGCGCTCGAGGACAACGACGACGTGCAGGACGTCTACGCCAACTTCGACATCCCCGACGCCGTGCTCGAGGCGGTAGCGGGCTAGGCAGGCACCGGGCGGAACCGCAGCACGTAGCGCACGCACAGGTAGAGCACCAGCGCCGCGACGGCGACGATCGCGATCACGCCGACCACGTGGCTGGCCGAGCCGAAGCGGTCGATCAGGGTCGACACGGAGCTCGAGAACAGGTAGCCGAGGCCGCCCACCAGGATCGCCCACACGGCGGCGCCCAGGGCGTCCGCGAACAGGTAGCGGTGAAACGGCATGCGGGTGCTGCCGGAGACGATCGCCAGCTTGGTGCGAATGCCCGCGATCAGCCTGCCCGCCGCCACCGCGCGGGCGCCGTAGCGCGCCATGAAGACGTGCACGGAGCTGTCCTCGTGCACGCCGAACCGGCGCAGCACGCCGGGGCCGGCGGCGCGCCCGATGCCGTACGCGCAGAGGTCGCCGGCCAGTGCGAACGCCCACGCCACAAGCACCACGAGCGGCAGGCTGAACTCGCTGGAGTTGGCCGCGGCAGCGGCGGCGGCGAGCAGCACGATCTCGCCGGAGGAGGGCAGGCCGAAGCTGTCGCCGAATGCTCCGATCGCCACTCCCAGGTACCCGTAGTCGTGCAGCAGCGAGTCGGCGCTGGGCAGATCGACGTGCTTCAGCACCTGCCAGATCACCAGACCCGCCAGGGCCACGGCCGAGAACGCCGCCGCCAGCCGCAGTACGGGCGGCAGCCACCACCGCGCGGCCGGGCGGCTGATCTCCATGCTATGGACTGTACCGGGGCACGATTCGGACGGCCTTGGCGGCGGGAACACCCGTTCGGTCGCGTCCGCACACGCCGGTAGACTGCGGCCAGATGATCGTGCTCGGCATCGACCCCGGTACGGCCTCGACCGGCTTCGGCGTGATCTCGGCGGAGGGCTCGACGCTGCGCGCCATCGACCACGGCCTGATCTCGACACCGGCCCGTGCGCATCCGTCCCGGCGGATGGGTGAGATCCACAGCCGGGTGGCGGCGCTGATCGAGCAGCACGCGCCCGAGGCGGTGGCCATGGAGGATCTGTTCGTGGGGGTGAACCCACGCGCGGTGCTGTCGGTCGGCCAGGCGCGAGGCGCCGTGCTGGCCGCCTGCGGCCAGGCCGGGCTGGACGCTGCCGCCTATCCACCGGCCGAGGTGAAGGCGGCTGTCTGCGGCTACGGCCGCGCCGACAAGGTGCAGGTGCAGCGGATGGTGGGGGCGATGCTCTCTGCCGACCTGACCGCTGCCAGCGACCATGCCACCGACGCGCTGGCGGTGGCCATCTGCCATGCGGTGCGCAACCGCGGGCGACGTGTGGCCCAGGCGGCGGCGCGATGATCGCGACGCTGCGCGGCAAGGTGCTGGAGCGCGGCTCCGGCCGGATCGTGATCGATGTGGGCGGCGTCGGCTACCTGCTGGCGGCCACCAGCGCCGCGATCCGGATGGCGGTGCCCGACGGCGAGGAGGTGACCCTGGTCACGCACCTGCACGTGCGCGAGGATGCCCTGATCCTGTTCGGGTTCGCCAGCACCGCCGAACGCGACCTGTTCGAGCTGTTGCTGGGAGTGTCCGGCGTCGGGCCGAAGGCGGCGCTGGCGATCGTCTCGGGGTACGCGCCCGACCAGATCCGCCGCGCCATCGTCACGTCCGACCACGCGCTGTTCACGAGCATCACCGGCGTCGGCCGCAAGACCGCCGAGCGGGTCGTGATCGACCTCAAGGACAAGGTCGGATCGCTGCCGGCGACGCAGGTGCAGGATGCCGCCGACCTGCCGCCGGCCGACGACCACACGGCGGCCCGCGACGGCCTGGTCGGCCTCGGCATGTCCGTGGCGGAGGCCGAAGCGGCGCTGCGCAGCATCGATGCCGATCTGCCGGTGGGTGAGCGGATCCGCCAGGCGCTGGCCGCGGGGGCGAGCGCGTGAGCGCCCCTGCCGATCGCATCCCTGATCCGCTGCTCGCCCCAGGCGAAGAGGAGCTCGATCAGACGCTGCGGCCGCGCCGGCTGTCGGAGTTCGTCGGCCAGGAGGCGGTCAAGGAGCAGCTCTCGATCTTCCTGGAGGCGGCGCGGGCCCGCAACGAGCCCTGCGAGCACGTGCTGCTGGCGGGGCCGCCCGGCCTCGGCAAGACGTCGCTGGCCGGGATCATCGCGACCGAGATGAGCTCGGCGCTGCGGATCATGTCCGGCCCGGCGGTCGACCGCAAGGCAGATATGGCCGCGATCATGACCGCGCTCGAGCCCAACGACGTGCTGTTCATCGACGAGATCCACCGCCTCAACCGCTCGATCGAGGAGCTGCTGTATCCGGCCATGGAAGACGGCTGCATCGACATCGTGATAGGCCAGGGCCCCGGTGCGCACTCGATCCGCCTCGACCTGGCGCCGTTCACGCTGGTGGGCGCGACCACGCGCACCGGCCTGCTGACGACGCCGCTGCGCGACCGCTTCGGCATCACGCACCGGCTCGAGCACTACCGACCCGAGGAGATCGAGCAGATCGTCCGTCGCTCGGCGGGCATCCTGGCCGTCGAGATCGATGAGGGGGGCTGCAGCGAGATCGCCCGCCGATCGCGCGGCACCCCGCGGGTGGCCAACCGGATCCTGCGCCGCGTCCGCGACTTCGCCCAGGTGCGCCACGACGGCGTGATCAGCCACGAGATCGCATCCGAGGCGCTGGAGCTGTTCGAGGTGGACGACCTCGGGCTGGAGCGGATCGACCGCGAGATCCTGCGCCGCGTGGCCGAGACGTTCTCCGGCGGCCCGGTGGGGCTGTCGACCCTGGCCGTCGCGATCGGCGAGGAGCCGGACACGCTCGAGGACGTGTACGAGCCCTACCTGCTGCAGATGGGCCTGCTGCAGCGGACGCCGCGCGGCCGCGTGGTCACGAAGGCGGCCTACAAGCACCTCGGGCTGACCGTGCCTGACCGCGACCCGCGGCTGTTCTAACGACACGGTGTCCTAGCGACTCGGCGTTATCGTCCAGGGATGCGTGAGCGCTACCCGGCGATCGAGCCGCAGCAGCACGGAATGCTCGCCGCCGGTGACGGCCACGACGTCTACTGGGAGGTGTGCGGCAACCCGGCTGGCAAGCCCGCCCTGGTGCTGCACGGCGGGCCGGGCTCGGGTTGCAAGCCGTGGCACCGCCAGATGTTCGACCCCGAGCGCTACCGGGTCGTGCTGCTCGACCAGCGCGGCTGCGGACGCAGCACGCCCAGCGCCGGCACGGATCTGGCGGCGCTCGAGGCCAACACCACACCGCACCTGCTGGACGACATCGAGGCGGTACGTGACCTGCTCGAGATCCACCGCTGGCTGGTGTGGGGCGGGTCGTTCGGATGTGAGCTGGCGCTGGCCTACGCCGAGCGGCACCCGGACCGGGTCAGCGAGCTGGTGCTGTGGGGCATCACCACCGGGCGGCGCAGCGAGGCCGACTGGCTGTTCCGCGGCGGTGTCGGTGTGATGTTCCCCGAGCAGTGGTATCGGTTCGCGGCCGCGGCAGGAGACGACGACCCGGTCGCCGGGTACCGGCGGCTGCTGCACGATCCCGACCCGGAGGTGCACCGCAAGGCGGCGCAGGACTGGTGCGCATGGGAGTCGGTGACGCCGGACTGGCCGCCGGCCACCGGCATCGCCGAGCGCTTCCGCGATCCGGCCTTCGCGCTCGGCTTCGCACGCCTCGTCACCCACTACGTGCACCACGATCTCTGGATCGAGGACGGCAGCCTGCTCCGTGACGCCGGCCGTCTGGCCGGGGTGCCCGCGATGCTGATTCACGGCCGGTTCGATCTGCAGGCGCCGCTGGCCTCCGCGTGGGATCTGCACCTGGCGCTACCCGACGCCACGCTGGACGTCGTGAGCGAGGGCGGCCATGCCGCGGGCGGCACGCAGATGCGCGACCGGCTGATCGCCGCCACCGATCGGTTCGCCGGTGTCTGAGCCGGCCGGTGTCTCGGCGCCCGGCCGCCGCCGCATGGCAGACTGGGCAGCCGTGCGCATGCTCCGCCGCCATCGCCAGTGGGCGATCCTGATCACCGCCGCCGTGGGCCTGCTGGTCGCGGCCGGCGCCGTCACGCTGACCGTCGTCGAGAACGTCTCGAAGGGGCCGGCGTACCAGAAGGCCGCCGACTACGTGCGCTCGGGCCGCGGCAGCGGACTCACCCGCATGCAGCTGGGCGCCGTGCTCGGTTTCGGGCTGGCGGTGACCGGGCCGATCAGCGAGAACGGGAACTCGGGCCGGGCCGACCTCAGCTTCGACGTGCACGGGAACTGGCGCAGCGGCCGCGTCAAGATCACCGAGGTCAAGCACGGTTCGCGGTGGTTCGTCACGGGCGGCGTTCTGACCGTGGACGGCAAACGCTTTCAGATGCCATGCGCGCCACCGATCTCGCCTACGAGCTGCCTCCTGAGCTGATCGCGCAGCACGCGGCCGAGCCGCGTGACAGCGCGCGACTGCTCGTCTACGACCGCGCCGGCGGCGCGATCCGACACCGGCTGTTCCGGGACCTCTCCCGGGAGCTGTCGCCCGGCGACCTGCTGGTCGTGAACGACACGCGGGTGCTGCCGGTGCGCGTCCGCGCGCGGCGTGCCACAGGCGGCGCGGCCGAGGTGCTGCTGCTCGAGCCGGCCAGGGACGGCAGCTGGGAGGCGCTGGTTCGGCCCTACCGGCGGCTGCGGGAGGGGGAGGTGCTGGAGGCCGGCGAGATGCGCGTCACGATCGCCGAGCGGCTGGGGGAGGGGCGCGTGCGGGTGCGCGTGTCGGCGCCCGGCACGCTCGAGCAGGCGCTCGCGGCATCGGGCGAGATGCCGCTCCCGCCGTACATCACGGAGCCGCTGAGCGATCCGGCCGACTACCAGACCGTGTACGCGCAGCACCCCGGGTCGGCGGCCGCGCCCACCGCTGGCCTGCACTTCAGCGAGCGCATGTGGGAGGAGATCCGCCGCGACCACGAGGTGGCGGCGATCACGCTGGACGTCGGCCTGGACACGTTCCGGCCGTTGGCCGAGGAGGTGGTGGAGGACCATCCGATCCACTCCGAGCGCTACCGGGTGCCGGAGCCGACCGCCGCAGCGGTGGAGCGGGCGCGATCCGAGGGACGCCGGGTCGTGGCCGTGGGCACCACCAGCGTGCGGGTGCTGGAGACGGTGTTCGGCGAGCATGGGGCAGCCCTGGAGGGACGTACTCGGCTGCTGATCACGCCCGGGTACCGGTTCCGCGCCACCGGGGCGATGATCACCAACTTCCACCTGCCGCGCTCGACCCTGCTGGCGCTGGTGATGGCGTTCGCCGGGGTCGAGCAGACACGTGACCTGTACCGTACCGCCGTGTCCGAGCGCTACCGCTTCTACAGCTTCGGCGACGCGAGCCTGATCCTGTGAGCATCGGCGACTTCGAGCTGGTGGCGCGCGACGGCGGCGCCCGCGCCGGGTTGCTGGAGACGGCGCACGGCGTGGTGGAGACGCCCGTCTTCATGCCCGTCGGCACCAAGGCCAGCGTGAAGGCGCTGCTGCCCTCCGAGCTGCGCGACCTGGGGGCGCAGATCGTGCTCGGAAACACCTACCACTTGCATTTCCGTCCCGGCGCCGACGTGATCGCCGACCTGGGCGGCCTGCACCGGTTCATGGCCTGGGACGGCCCGATCCTGACCGACTCGGGCGGGTTCCAGGTGTTCTCGCTGCGCCACACGGCGGATCGCGTCGACGACGACGGGGTCACGTTCCAGTCCGTTTACGACGGGTCGCGGGCGCGCTTCACGCCGGAGCTGGCGATGCAGGTGCAGCGGCAGCTGGGTTCCGACATCGCGATGGCGTTCGACGAGTGCACGCGCGCCGACGTCACGCCCGAGCAGCTCGCGGAGGCGGTCAGGCGCACGTCGCTGTGGGCGCGGCGCAGCCGTGCGGCGGAGCGCGCGGCCGGGCAGCTGGTGTTCGGCATCGTGCAGGGAGCCACCGACCTGGCGATGCGGGAGCGCAGCGCGGCCGACATCGTTGGGATCGGATTTGACGGCTACGCGATCGGCGGGCTGTCGGTGGGAGAGGAGCGCGGGCTGATGCTGGACACGGTCGCGGCGACCGCCGAGATGCTGCCGGCCGACCGGCCGCGCTACTTCATGGGCATCGGCGATCCGGACGGCCTGCTCGGTGTGATCGAGCGCGGCGTGGACATGTTCGACTGTGTCCTTCCGACCCGGCTCGGGCGCACCGGAAGCGCGCTGGTTCCAGGCGGGAAGCTGAATCTGCGCAATGCGCGCTTCGCCCGCGATGGCGCGCCGCTGGTCGAGGGATGTGGGTGTCCGGCCTGCCGCGACTTCTCGCGAGCGTACATCCGCCACCTGATCACGCAGGACGAGATCACCGGCCTGCGGCTGCTCAGCGTCCACAACCTGCACCAGGTGATCGAGTTGGTGGCCGGCGCCCGCCGAGCCATCGTGGAGGGCCGGTTCGCACGCTTCCGGGAGGAGCTGGCGGCGGAGGCGGCCGGGGCCATCAACTAAACTGATCGCGTGTCCGAGAAGCGTAGGAACTGGCTGATCCTGGGCGTCGTCGTGGCGCTGATGATCGGCTGCGGCGTTCTCATGACACAGCGGAGCTTCCGCCTCGGCCTCGACCTGCGCGGCGGCCTCGAGGTGGTGCTCGACGCGCGCCCGCTGCCCGGCCAGACCGTCAGCCAGCAGGATCTGAACACCTCGGTCACGATCCTGAGCAAGCGCATCGACCCGAACGGCACGCTCAACCCGGAGATCCGCAGCTCGACGAATCCCGACCAGATCACGATCGCCATCCCCGGCGTGCGCGATCCGGCAGCGGTCGCCTCGCTGCTCGTGTCCAGCGGCCAGCTGCAGAGCTTCGACATGTTCAAGTACCTGAACGACGTGTCCGCGGGCACCCAGCCGTACTCGGCGTTGCCTGCCGACTCGCTGTACAGCCTGCTGACCAAGCCCGCGGTCAAGGCTCAGGCCAAGTCCGACGGCGTCGGCTCGTGGGCGCTGTTCGACGCGAACCACAAGCAGCTGGGCAAGGTCGAGCCGCAGCAGAGCCAGGTGCTCGAGGACTACAAGCCGCAGAACCCTGTGAAACCGCCCGGGGCGCAGTTCCTGGGCATCCCCAAGGGCACCGAGGTGGTCTCGTGCGACGCGTCGACCGGCTGCCCGGGTGCCACGGCGACCACCGGCACCTTCTACTACCTGTTCAACCTGAACCAGAACGAGCAGGGCAACCCGAACGTGATCACGGGCGACCAGGTGTCGGCCTCGTCGGACACCGATCCCAACACCGGCCAGCCGATCGTGACGCTGAACTACAAGAACGGCGGCGGCGCCGAGTTCACGAACATCTCGCGGTCGCTGGCCCAGCAGGCACGGGCGGCAGGCATGGCCGACGGCCAGAACAACCCGCCCAAGGGCCTGCCCAACGCGATCGTGGTGGACGGCCAGCTGGTGGCAACGCCGGTGGTGGATCCCGACGAGAACCCGAACGGCATCAACGCCACCTTCAGCGGCAGCAGCGTGATCAGCGGCCTGACCAAGAGCGACGCCGACCGGATCGCGCTCGAGGTGCAGTCCGGCTCGCTGCCGATCAAGTTCACGGCCACCTCCTTCAACAACGTCTCGGCCACGCTCGGCAAGGACTCGCTGCGCAACGGCCTGATCGCGGGCGCGGCCGGCCTGCTGTTCGTGATGATCTTCCTGATCGTCCTGTACGGCTTCCTGGGCGTGATCGCCGACATCGCGCTGATCATCTACGGCGTGCTGCTGGCCGGGATCGTGCTGCTGTGGCCGATCACGATGACCCTGCCGGGGATCGCCGGCACGATCCTCACCATCGGTGTTGCCGCCGATGCAAACATCGTCATCTTCGAGCGCATCAAGGAGGAGGTGCGGTCCGGGAAGAGCATCCGCACCTCGATCGCCACCGGCTACCGGCGTGGCTTCCAT
>Ga0207657_10001914_pt1 | contig 22475 bp, 21 predicted proteins | sample KBSC33metaG_FD_184316 | JGI IMG/M metagenome (GOLD analysis project Ga0207657, IMG submission 184316) | Corn rhizosphere microbial communities from Kellogg Biological Station, Michigan, USA - KBS C3-3 metaG (SPAdes) (version 2) | ecosystem: Host-associated > Plants > Roots > Rhizosphere > Soil ... | reverse complement strand
CTGGCTGCCGATGTCGACGTCGAACCGCCGCTTCGACAGGCTGTCGAGATAGTCGGGATAGCTCTCCCAGTTCCACGGCAGGCCCTCGGTCAGGACCGGGAACGGGATGTCCTCGACGCCTTCCATCAGCCGGATCAGCCGGTCATGGTCGTCCGGCCGGCAAGGCGCGAAGCCGACCCCGCAGTTGCCCATGACGACGGTGGTCACCCCGTGCCACGAGGAGGGCTGCATCCGCTGGTCCCAGGTGGCCTGGCCGTCATAGTGGGTGTGGATGTCGACGAAGCCCGGCGTCACCACCTGGCCGCGGGCGTCGATCTCCTCGACGCCGGAGCCCGCGATACGGCCCACCGCGGCGATCGCGCCATCCTTCACCGCCACGTCCGCCTCGAAGGCGGCGGCGCCGGTCCCGTCGACCACGCTGCCGCCTCGGATCACGAGGTCGTAGGCCTTTTCCATCGTCCGCTCCCTGGAGCTTTGCAGTCTCGGCTGCCTGTCGATGCAGTTTGCCGCCTGCCGCGGGGGGATGGTCAAGCGGCTTTGCGAGACATGCCTAAGGCGGCGAACGGGGCGGTGACAAAGGATTCAGCACCCTTGTTCCCGCCCTGTTAAGCTGAACAAGCTACGCCATGGGCCTCGCGCAAGATCGGTTGAGGGACCCGTCGTGACGCTGAAGACCACTCTGGCTGTCGCCGTCGCGGCGCTTGTCGCGGTGAGCGTGCTCATCCTCCTCGGCCGCGTGGGCCACGCCGAGCCCAAGTCGCAGATCGACCAGATCGAAGTCGGACGCAATTAGCGCTTGGCGGTGACCTGGGGCTTGACCGCCGCCCTGGGTGCGGCCAGCGCCCCGCAGCCCGCCAGCAGCGAACCGTCCGGCAGGGTCACCTCGGCGGAGTAGCTGTACCGCACCTCGCTCACCCCGTCGGAACAGATGCTCGAATAGAGGCTGACCTTGAGGCTGTGCCCGTCGGCCGTCGCGGCGTCCCAGGAGGCCTTGCCCGGTTGAATCACGGCGCCCGGCGCGGTGGCGACGATCTGCGGCTGGCCCGGGCGGTCGAGCGTGAACTGCAGGCCGCGGATCTTCAGGCTCCATGCCGGATCGAGCCCAGCCGCGTCCATCGGGCGGCGGACGTCGATCACCGCGTCGGCCGGCCGCGAGGGCGGCATCGGCTCCTCCGGCTTTCCGCAGGCGGTGAGCGCCAAGACGGAGATCAGCATCAACCGGCGCATGCGTTCATCCTTCAGGATCGGGCGACGCAGGTTAGACTTCTTTGCGATGAATCGTGCGCCCTTCTCGTTCTACGAATTCTTCGCCGGCGGCGGCATGGCGCGCCTGGGGCTGGGCGGGGCCTGGTCCTGCGCCTTCGCCAACGACTTCGATCCCGCCAAGGCGGCGACCTACCGGGCGAACTTCCCTGACGCCGCAGCCCATTTCCACGAAGGCGACGTCTGGAAGCTGGACGCCGCGGGCCTGCCCGGCGAGGCGGACCTCGCCTGGGCCTCCAGCCCCTGCCAGGATTTCAGCCTGGCGGGCGCGCGCGCCGGGCTGGGCGGGGGCCGCTCCTCGGCCTTCTTCGGCTTCTGGCGGCTGATCGAAGGCCTGGCGGCGGCGGGCCGCGCGCCGCGCACGATCGTCATCGAGAACGTCTGCGGCCTGCTCACCTCCCACGGCGGCCGGGACTTCGCAGCCCTGGGCGAGGCCCTGGCCGCGCAGGGCTACCGCTTTGGCGCGCTGGAGATCGACGCGGCGGCGTTCCTGCCGCAGTCGCGGCCGCGGGTCTTCGTCGTCGCGACTCGCGCGCCGCCGCCCGCGCACCTCACCGGCGCGAGCCCGTTCCACACCCGCGCCGTCCGCGCCGCCGCCGCGGCGTTGCCGCCCCGCCTCGCCGAGCGCTGGGTGTGGTGGCGGGCCGCGCCGCCGCCGCGCCGCAACACCGACCTCGCCGCCATGCTGGAGCCGGATGACGCCGTGGCCTGGCATGACGCGGCGCAGACCCAGCGCTGGCTCGACCTCATGGCCCCGCTGCATCGCGCCCGTATCGAGGCGCTGCGGGCCGGCGGCGGGCGCGCGGTGGGCGCGATCTTCCGGCGTATGCGGGTGGAGGACGGCGGGCGCGTGCAGCGGGCCGAGGCGCGGTTCGACGGCCTGGCCGGCTGCCTGCGCACCCCGCGCGGCGGCTCCTCGCGCCAGGTGATCGTGGCCGTCGAGGACGGTGAGGTGCGGACCCGTCTGCTCAGCCCCCGCGAGGCGGCCCGGCTGATGGGCCTGCCGGACAGCTACCGCCTGCCCTCCGCGGCGACCTCCGCCCTGCACGTGGCGGGCGACGGGATAGCGGTCCCTGTCGTGCGCTGGTTGGCCGGGGAGATCCTGGAGCCTTTGCTGGCCGCCGATCCGGCGCTGACCGAGACGCCGCCGCCGCAAATCCTGGCCCGGCGCGCCTGACCTGCGCCTCTTCCAATCCGTCCGGGAAGCCTTAGGTTCGGCGTCACGAAGGGCAGACACCCCCAAAGGACTCCGACCATGGCCGACGCCACCCCCGACAAGGTCTATGACGCCGCGCGCTACGAGCGCGCCGGCCGGGGCAAGATCTTCGATTCCATCCTCGACACCATAGGCGACACCCCGCTGGTCCGCCTGCCGCGCCTGACCGCCGCGCTGAAGCCCAAGGGCGAAGTGGTCGCCAAGCTCGAGTTCTTCAATCCGATCGCCTCGGTGAAGGACCGCATCGGCGTGGCCATGGTGGAGTACCTGGAAGCCAAGGGCGCGCTGAAGCCCGGCGGCATGATCGTCGAGCCGACCAGCGGCAACACCGGCATCGCACTCGCCTTCGTGGCGGCGGCCAAGGGCTACAAGCTGACCCTCGTCATGCCCGAGAGCATGTCGATGGAGCGGCGCAAGATGCTGCTCATCCTGGGCGCGAAGCTCGAACTCACGCCGGCCGAGCGCGGCATGGCCGGCGCCGTGGCCCGCGCCAAGGAAATCGTCGAGGCCACGCCCGGCGCGGTGATGCCGCAGCAGTTCGACAACGTCGCCAACCCGCTGATCCACCGCGTATCGACCGCCGAGGAGATCTGGAACGACACCGACGGCCGTGTCGACGCCGTCATCTCCGGGGTTGGAACCGGCGGCACCATCACCGGCGTCGGCCAGGTGCTGAAGGCCCGCAAGCCTTCCGTGCGGATGATCGCCGTCGAGCCGGAGACCTCGGCCATCCTCTCCGGCGGCCCGCCCGGCCCGCACAAGATCCAGGGCATTGGCGCGGGCTTCGTCCCCTCGATCCTCGACCGCGGCATCATCGACGAGGTGGTGCAGGTGTCCAACGACGACAGCTTCGCCATGGCGCGGCGGGTGGCGGCGGAAGAGGGCATCCCGGTCGGCATCTCCTCAGGCGCGGCGCTCACCGCGGCCTTCGACGTCGCCAGCCGCGACGACATGGCCGGCAAGCTGATTGTCACCATCATCCCGAGCTTCGCCGAACGCTACGTCTCGACGGCGCTGTTCGAAGGGCTGTAGCAATGCTCCTCTCCCTCGCGAAGCGGAGGGAGAGGCTGGGAGAGGGCGGCGCCAACTTCGCCCCACCCGAAGCGTTGGATCGAGGATCGTCGGTCCAACACCGCGGAAGCGCTGCCGTCCAGCCGCCCTCTCCCAACCTCTCCCATGGCGCTGCGCGCCTGAGAGAGGAACAGATCCTCCGCTCGCTTCCGCTATGACCGACGTCTACTCACCTGAGAAACGCTCGGCGGTCATGCGCCGCGTCAAGGGCAAGGACACCACCCCTGAGCTGGCGGTCCGCAAAGCCCTCACGGCGCTGGGCGCGCGCTACCGCCTGCACCGGGCCGACTTGCCCGGGAGGCCCGACATCGTCCTGCCCGGCCGCCGCCTGGCGATCTTCGTCCACGGCTGCTTCTGGCACGGCCACGACTGCGCTCGTGGCGCCCGCGTGCCGAAACAGAACCGCGACTACTGGCTGGTCAAGGTCGCCCGCAACCGCGCCCGCGACGACAAGAGCCGCGAAGCGCTGATGGCCTTGGGCTGGCGCGTCGAGACGATCTGGGAATGCGAGCTCAAGGGCGAGGGGAGCCTCCGCACGAGGCTGACGGACCTTCTCAACTGTCATCCCCGAAAGCCGCGACGGCGGCTTGTCCGGGACCCATAGACTCGAGTTCCGGAGATCAGCCACTGACCATCGGCGCGTATGGGTCCCGGTCTTCGCGTGCCGCGAAACCGGGATGACAGCGGTGGAGGACGCTAAGCGCTCACCACCTCCTCCATCACGATCTCGGTCTTCACCGAATTGGCGATGAAGCAGATGTGGTGGGCGGCGTGGTGCATCTGGTCGCGCTCGGCCGGCGTCGGCTGGCGGCCCTCGTAGGTGATCTGCGGACGGAGCGTCACCTTGCTCACCCACATCTCGCCGTCGTCGCGCTTCTCCATCACGCCCTCGGCTTCGTCGCGGTAGCGGGTGACCACGAAGCCGGCGTCGCGGGCGATGTGCAGGAAGCTCAGCATGTGGCAGGTGTTGATCGCACCGACCAGCATCTCCTCGGGATCGACGGCGCCCGCCACCGACCACTTGTTCCCGACCACATGGGGCGAGGCCGTGCCCGGCGCCTGAAACCCTGAGCCGAAGGTCACCGAGTGGCCACGGCTGTAGCGGCCGGCCGCGAAGTCGCCGCCCTCTTCCAGGCTCCAGTCGGATGTGGCGCGGTAGGTCGCCATCGGGGACTCCTCCGTCAGAATGCGTCGGCCGGGAGCGCCATCAGCGTCTCGGCGCCGGTCTTCAGCTTGGTCAGGCGACCGCCCGTCTCCGGCAGCACGCGGGCGATGTAGTAGCGGCCGACCGCCAGCTTCTCGGCGTAGATCGGGTCGCTGTCGCCGCCGGCGATCTTGGCGAGCGAGGCCTTGGCCATCAGGCACCACATGTAGGCAAGCGCAGTCAGGCCGAAAAGGTGCAGGTAGTCGGTGGACGCGGCCCCGGCGTTGTCGGGGTTGGCGAGGCCGTTCTGCATCAGCCACATGGTGGCTTCCTGCAGCTCCGCCTTGGCCGTGGCGAGGCCCGCGGTGAACGCCTTCATGTCGTCCTGGCCCTCGTTGGCCTCCACGAAGGCGTCGAGCTCGGCGAAGAAGCTCATCACGCCCCGTCCGCCGTCGGCGGCCAGCTTGCGGCCCACCAGGTCCAGCGCCTGGATGCCGTTGGTCCCTTCGTAGATCAGGGCGATGCGGCAGTCGCGCAGGTACTGGCTTACCGGGAAATGCTCCGTGAAGCCGGCCCCGCCGTGCACCTGCATGGCGTCGGAGCAGACCTGGAACCCGCGGTCGGTCAGGAAGCCCTTCAGCACCGGGGTCATCAGCGCCATGTAGTCGTGGCCCTTCTGGCGCACCGCCTCGTCCGGGCTGGCCTCGGCCAGGTCGCCGTGCAGGGCGGTCCAGAACAGGAAGGCGCGGCCGCCCTCGACGATCGCCCTGGCGTCCATCAGCATGCGCCGGATGTCCGGATGGACGATGATCGGGTCGGCGGGGCCGTCGGGGTTCTTCGGCCCGGTGAGCGAGCGGCCCTGCAGCCGCTCCTTGGCGAATTCGGCGGCGGCCTGATAGGCGGCCTCGGCCTGGGCGACGCCCTGCATGCCGACGCCGAGCCTGGCCTCGTTCATCATCACGAACATGATCGACAGGCCGCGGTTCTCCTCGCCGATCAGCCAGCCGGTCGCCCCCTCGTGGCTGATCACGCAGGTGGCGTTGCCGTGGATGCCCATCTTCTCTTCCAGGCCCAGGCATTTCACCGCGTTGCGCTCGCCCGGCTTGCCGTCCTTGTCGGGGATTAACTTCGGCACGATGAATAGGCTGATGCCGCGCGTACCGGCCGGCGCGCCCTCGATCCGGGCCAGCACCAGGTGCACGATGTTCTCGGTCAGGTCCTGCTCGCCGCCGGAAATCCAAATCTTCTGGCCAGAGATCCGGTAGGTCCCGTCGCCCTGCGGGACCGCCTTGGTGCGCAACAGGCCGAGATCCGTGCCGCAGTGCGGCTCGGTCAGGTTCATCGTCCCGCCCCACTCGAACGAGGCGAGCTTGGGCAGGTAGAGGTCCTTCTGTTCCTGGCTGCCGCCGACCTTGATCGCCGAATAGGCGCCGTGGGTCAGGCCGGGGTACATGGAAAACGCCATGTTCGCCGCTGAGCTCATCTCGGAGAAGGCCAGGTTGACCACATGCGGCAGGCCCTGGCCGCCGTAGGCGGGGTCCGCGCCCAGCGCCGGCCAGCCGCCCTCCACGAGCTGGGCGTAGGCCGCCTTGAAGCCCTTCGGCGTGGTGACCGTGAAGTCCGCCTGCCAGTGGCAGCCTTCCTTGTCGCCGACGCTGTTGAGCGGCGCCAGCACCTCGCCGGTGAAGCGGCCCGCCTCCTCGAGGATCTGGTCGACGGTGTCCATGGAGGCGTCGGCGAAAGCCGGCAGGTTGGCGTATCGCTCGAGCTCGAGGACGTCGCGCAACAGGAAGGCGTAGTCGCGCACGGGCGGCTGGTAGGGCATGGCGGTACTCCGGTCGCGACCTTAGACGGTGCGTTCGACCGCCAGGCTACTTTGCTTCGCTATGTTCCACGCCATCGAGCCTGCGGCGCAACATCTGATCGTAGTCGGCGGCGCGCGGCAGCAGGTCCGGGCGGGTCTGGGCCAGGCGCTTTTCCATCGCCTGGCAGCCGGCTTTCAACTGCTCGATGGCGCCGTCGATGTCGATCTTCTGCTGCTCCAGGACGACGATGCGTTCCTGGAACTTGCGTAGCGACTTGGCCGCCTGCTGGGCGCCGCTGTCGTCGGCCTCGTAAAGGTCGAGGATCTCGCCGATCTCGGCGAGCGCCAGACCCACCCGCTTGCCTTGCAGGATAAGCTGCAGGCGGGCGCGGTCCTTGTAGGAATAGACCCGGTTGAGGCCGTCGCGGGCGGGGGCCAAGAGGCCCTTGTCCTCATAGAAGCGCAGGGCGCGCGGCGTGCATTTGAATTCCAGGCACAGCTGCCGGATCGTGAAGGTGCGGTGCGGGCGGCGTAGGTCCGTGGGCATGGGGAAGCTCCTCCCTGGACGCGATGTATGCCTAACAGCCTAGGGCGACCTTTCCGTTTACGTCAAGGTGATCCTCGATCACTTTACGTAAGCTTGGCTCTCCTCTGCCTCCCGTTGCGCGGGGGAGAGGAGACTCAGGCGGCGACCAGGTCGCCCGCCAGCGCCTTCTCGATCAGGGCGACGGTGCGCTCGACGCCGAAGATCGCCACGAAGGAGCCGAAGCGCGGGCCCTGGCTCTGGCCCAGCAGCACCTCGTAGAGCGCTGAGAACCAGGCGCGGAGCGGCTCGAAGCCTGCGGCCTTGCCGACCTCGAAGACCTCGTTCTGGATCGCCTCGGCGTCGGCGCCCGACGGCAGGGCCTTCAGCTTGCCGACCAAGGTCTCCATCGCGCCGCGCTCGCGCGCGTCCGGCGCCCGGAAGGCCTTCGCGGGCTTCACGAAGTCCTCGTAGTAGTTGATCGCATAGCCCGCGAGCTGGTCGAGCACCGGCTCGCTCTGCGGCGTCGCGCCGGGGATATAGTGTTCCAGGAAGCCCCACAGGATGTCCTTGGTCGAGGCGTCGGCCGCCGAGACCAGGTTCAGCAGCAGCGAGAAGCTGACCGGCGAGCCGCGCTCCGGCGGCGCGCCGCGGTGGACGTGCCAGGCGGGATTGTCGATCGCCGGCGCGTTGGTCCCATCGCCGCGGGCGCGGTTGTAGGCGTCGAGCTGCTGGAGATATTCGTCGGTCGCCTTGGGAATGACGTCGAAATAGAGCCGCTTGGCCGACTTCGGCGACTGGTACATGTAGTAGGCCAGGCTCTCCGGCGTGCCGTAGCGCAGCCACTCCTCCATGGTCAGGCCGTTGCCCTTGGACTTGGAGATCTTCTGATTGTTCTCGTCCATGAAGAGCTCGAAGTGGAAGGCTTCCGGCGGCTCGCCGCCCAGCGCCTTCACGATCCGGTTGGACACGCGGACACTGTCCACCAGGTCTTTGCCGCTCATCTCATAGTCGACGGAAAGCGCCGTCCAGCGGGCCGCCCAGTCGGGGCGCCATTGCAGCTTCACGTGGCCGCCGGTCACCGGGACCTCGGTCAGCGTGCCGTCCTCGTCGGGGAAGACGATCGTGCCCTTCTCGACGTTGCGCTCCAGGGTCGGGGCCTGCAGCACCCGGCCCGACTTCGGGCTGATCGGCAGGAAGGGCGAGTAGGTGGCGCGCCGCTCGTCGCCCAGGGTCGGCAGCATGATCGCCTGCACCGCCTCGAACCGCTGAAGGATACGCAGCAGCACCTCGTCCAGCCGGCCGGACTTGTAGGTCTCGGTGGACGACATGAAGGTGTAGTCGAAGCCGAAGCCGTCGAGGAAGGCGCGCAGCCGGGCGTTGTTGTGCGCCCCGAAGCTCTCGTGCTCGCCGAACGGGTCGCGGACGGAGGTCACCGGCTTGTCGCGGTCCTCCTCCAGCATCTCGCGGTTGGGCACGTTGTCCGGAATCTTCCGGAAGCCGTCCATGTCGTCCGAATAGACGATGAGCTGGCTTGGGATGGCGTCCTCGGTGAGCGCGCAGAAGGCGGTCCGCACCATGGTCGGCCGCGCCGCCTCGCCGAAGGTGCCCATGTGCGGCAGGCCGGACGCGCCATATCCGCACTGGAAGATCACCGGCTTGGCGAGGGCCGGCAGGGTCCGGACCGCCTCGTCGAACTTGCCCTGAGCGAACAGGGCCGCGGCCAGGTCGCGCTCGGCGTCGGTGAGGCGCAGGCGCAGGATTCGCTCCAGCAGCAGCCGCGCCTGCTCGAAGGGCCAGCTCTTGGCGTCGCGCGCCTGGCCCGAAAGGCCATGCAGATCGGGTTGGGAAGACATGGCGTTGCGGGTAGCCCCGCGAATGCGCCCGCTCAAGCGGAGTTTTGGTGCGCAAGCCTCCTCGCCCTCTCGCTGCGCCGGGGAGAGGCGTGCGAACCGTCACGAAGCTGCGCTATGTTGGCGGGATGATCCGACGCCTCGTTCCGCTTCTCGCCGTCCTCGCGCTCGCCGCCTGCGCCAAGCCCGCGCCCGATGCGGCCAAGACGCTCACCTTCTCGATCGTCTCCACCGAGGCGACTCAGACGCAGATGCAGGAATGGGGGCCGTTCCTGAAGGACATGGAGAAGGCCACCGGCCTGACCGTGAAGCCCTTCTTCGGCTCCAACTATTCCGCCCTCGTCGAGGCCATGCGGTTCAAGCAGTCGGACCTCGGCTGGTTCACCAACCAGTCGGGGCTGGAGGCGGTGCGCCGGGCCGGCGGCGAGGTCTTCGCGCGCACCACCCATCCCACCGGCCCCGACGGCTACCAGGGGGTAATCATCGTCAAGAAGGGGTCAGGCATCACGCTCGATCGCCTGCTGAAATGCGACCGCACGCTCGACTTCGGCATGGGCGACGCCAAGTCCACCTCCGGCACGCTCGCGCCCAACACCTACCTCTTCGGCCCGCGCGGCATCGATCCGGTGAAGTGCTTCAAGACCGTCCGCTCGGCCAGCGCCGAGGCGAACCTGTTTTCGGTGGGGACCGGCACGATCCCGGCGGCCACCGACAACACACGATCCATGGACCGCCTGGCCGTGATCGACACGCCCCAGGCCAGGAAGGTGATGGACAGCCTCCAGGTGATCTGGACCTCACCGACCATCCCGGAGGACCCGATGATCTGGCGCGCCGACCTCGACCCGGCGATCAAGGCCAAGGTGGCAAAGTTCATCTTCGCCTATGGCGTCGGCGACACCGACGAGGCGAAGCGCCAACGCGCCATCCTGGAGCGCATCCAGACCGGTCCCTTCAAGCACGCCGACAACAGCCACCTCCTTCCGGTGCGCGAGATGGAGGCGACCGGCGAGCTGGTGCAGGCCAAGGCCAAGGGCGACCGCGCGGCCATGGCGGCGGCCCAAGCCAAGCTCGACGCGGTGAAGAAGGAAATGGCGGCTGTGACCAAGTGAGCCTTCTCCCGCAAGGGCGAAGGACTCAGTTATCGCCGCTGAGCAGGAAATGCCCCCGCAGCGCCGCGAAGGGCTGGCTGCGGTCATCCTGCCAGGCCTCGACATGCACATTCGCGATGCGGCGGCCGACCTTGCGCAGGTCGGCGCGGGCATAGGAGGTCAGCGCCCGCCCGGGGCGCAGGTACTCGATGGTGATGTCGATGGTCTTGTGGACACGCGGCGAGGGCTGGGCGACGGAGAGTTGCGCCAGGGCGGTCATCTCCAGGAAAGCCCCGATCACCCCGCCGTGCAGCGCCGGCAGGAAGGTGTTGCCCACCAGGTGCTTGGAGAACGGCAGGATGGCGGTCATCTCCTCGCCCGCCAGTTCGGCGCGCATGCCCAGGAACCGCACATAGGGCACCCGCTGCAGGAAGGTCTCGAGCTCGGCGGCGGCCAGGCTCATGTGCGCGGCCGGTTCAGGACGAAGGCGGCCTGGGCGGTGGCCACCAGGTCGGTGCGGTCCACGTCCCACGCCTCGGCGCGGACGAAGCCGATGGTGCGGGTCAGCTTGTAGCAGTGGGCCTCGGCGATCACGCCGGTGCGCGGCGCGGCCGGGCGCATGTAGTCGATCCTCAGGTCGAGCGTGGCGGTGGAGAACGGCTGGGTCCCGGCGGCGGCCGACATCGCCAGGCCGCAGGTGTGGTCCAGCAGGCTGGTGACCACGCCGCCGGCGATGACCTGGGTGTCCGGATCGCCCACCAGGTCCTCGCGCCAGGGAACCTCGATGGAGCCGCGGGCGACGTCGACGGAGACCAGGCGAAAGCCGAGCGAGGCGGCTTGGGGAACTGTGGCGGCCATGTGCTCGGCCATCTGGCGGATGGCTTCGGGGACTTCGCTCATGCGAGCGGGGTAGGGCGGAAAGCGCCCCGGGGTCAATCGCCACCGGCGCGGCATGAGCGCCGGTGAGGCGTGGGCGCGGAACCGGCCCTAGCGAACGAAGGTGGAGACGTAGGCGATGACGACGGCCATCAGCGGCGTCGCGGCCATGGCGAAGTTGGCGAAACCCAGGAAGGGGGAAGCGGCGTTGGTCATGGTGTTCCTCGTTGGCGTTCGTTGGCGACGCCGGCTGGCGTCGCGACGAGGATCGATATATGCAACGGAGGCCGCGAATACTTGTTAAGTCTTGGTCATGACGCAGATTTAACATGATGACGACTTGGTAAGGTTGCGCCTCCACGTATCGGGCCTAGATGCGAGACCATGATCCGACCGCAGGACCTGCTCTGCCCGAAACCTGAGGGCCTCTACTGCGCTCCCGGCGACTTCTACATCGACCCGGTGCGCCCGGTGGCGCGCGCGGTGATCACCCACGGCCACGCCGACCACGCCCGGGCCGGCCACGGCGCCGTGCTGGCGACGCCGGAGACCCTGGACATCATGGCCGAGCGCTACGGGGCGGACTTCGCCGCCTCGCGCCAGGCGGCCGCCTATGGCGAGGTCGTGCCGCGCGACGACGTGGACGTGATTCTCGTCCCGGCCGGCCACGTGCTGGGCTCGGCCCAGGCGGTGGTGCGCTGGAAAGGCCTGACCATGGTGGTCTCCGGCGACTTCAAGCGCCGCCGCGATCCGACTTGCCCGCCGTTCGAACCCGTGCCCTGCGACGTCTTCATCACCGAGGCGACCTTCGGCCTGCCGGTGTTCCGCCACCCGGACGACCGCGAGGAGATCGCCCGCCTGCTGCGCTCGGTCGCCCAGTTCCCGCAGCGCAGCCACCTGGTCGGCGCCTACGCGCTCGGCAAGGCCCAGCGGATCATCCGCCTGCTGCGCGAGGCCGGCTGGGACCGGCCGATCTACGTCCACGGCGCCTTGGAGCGGCTGAACACTCTCTACGAACGCCATGGCGTCGACCTTGGCCCGCTGGAACCCGCCACGACGGGCAGGAAGCAAGATTTCGAGGGCCAGATCATCCTCGCCCCGCCTTCGGCCACCCAGGACCGCTGGAGCCGCCGCTTTCCCGATCCGGTGACCGCCTTCGCCTCCGGCTGGATGCAGGTCCGCGCCCGCGCCCGCCAACGCGGCGTCGAGCTGCCGCTGGTGATCTCAGACCACGCCGACTGGGACGAGCTCACCGCCACCGTCGACGAACTTCGCCCCGGCGAGCTTTGGATCACCCACGGCCGCGAGGAGGCGCTGGCGAGATGGGCGGAGATGCACGGCGTGCCCGCCAGGGCGCTGGCCCTGGTCGGCTACGAGGAAGAGGACGACGACTAGGTGCGCGCCTTCGCCGAACTCCTCGACCGGCTGTCGCTCACCGGGTCGCGCAACGCCAAGCTGACCCTGGTGCGCGACTACCTGCGCGAGACGCCGGACCCCGACCGCGGCTGGGCGCTGGCGGCGCTGACCGGCGACCTCGCCTTTGACGCCGCCAAGCCCGCCTTTATCCGCAAGGCCGTGGAGGCGCGCATGGACCCCCAGCTGTTCTGGTGGTCCTACGACTACGTGGGCGATCTGGCCGAGACCGTCGCGCTGGTCTGGCCGGCGCGGCCGGGCGCCAACCGCGAGCCGGAGCTGTCCGAGGTCGTCGATGCGCTGCGCGGCGCCACCCGCGCCGAGGTGCAGCGGCTGATCGAGGGCTGGCTCGACGCCCTGCAACCCACCGGCCGCTGGGCGCTCTTGAAGCTGATGACCGGCGCCCTGCGCGTCGGCCTCACCGCCCGCCTCGCCAAGCGCGCGGCGGCCGAGATGGGCCCAGAGCCCGTGCCGGTGGCCGAAGTCGAGGAGATCTGGCACGCGCTGCATCCGCCCTACGAGGACCTCTTCGCCTGGCTGGAGGGCCGTTCGCAGCGCCCGTCGTCGGAGAACCCCGGCCGCTTCCGGCCCGCCATGCTGGCCCAGGCGATCGACGAGGCGGCGGACTTCGCCAAGCTCGACCCCGCCGACTACGCCGCCGAGTGGAAGTGGGACGGCATCCGCGTCCAGGCGGTGAACGAGGGCGGGGTGCGTCGGCTCTACACCCGCACCGGCGACGACATCTCCCGCACCTTTCCCGACATCGTGGACGCGCTCAGCGCCGAGGGCGTGATCGACGGCGAGTTGCTGGTCATGCGCGAGGGCAAGGTCGCGAGCTTTGCCGACCTGCAGCAGCGGCTGAACCGCAAGGCGGTGGACGCAAGGCTCCTGGCGGCCTTCCCCGCCGCCATCCGCGCCTATGACATCCTGGCGGAAGGGCCGGACGACACCCGACCGCTGAGCTTCGCCAAGCGCCGCCAGCGCCTGGAGGCCTTCGTGGCCAGGGAGAAGAGCCCGCGCATCGACCTGTCGCCCATCCAGCCCTTCGAAAGCTGGGCCGAGCTTGCGGCCCTGCGCGCCGCCCCGCCGCCTGGCGATCCGCAGATCGCCGAAGGGCTGATGCTCAAGAGGTGGGATTCCATCTACGAGGCGGGCCGCCCGAAGGGGCCGTGGTTCAAGTGGAAACGCGACCCGTTCCTGATCGACGCGGTCCTGATGTACGCCCAGCGCGGGCACGGCAAGCGCTCGAGCTTCTATTCCGACTACACCTTCGGGGTGTGGACGCTGGACGACGGCGGCGCGCGCATGCTGACGCCGGTCGGCAAGGCCTACTTCGGCTTCACCGACGAGGAACTGAAGCAGATCGACAAGTTCGTGCGCGACCACACCGTCGAGCGCTTCGGGCCGGTGCGCTCCGTGCGCGCCGAACCGCATATGGGCCTGGTCTTCGAGGTCGCCTTCGAGGGGCTGCAGCGTTCCACCCGTCACAAGTCCGGCGTGGCCATGCGCTTCCCGCGCATCAGCCGCATCCGCTGGGACAAGCCTCCGGGCGAGGCCGACGAACTCGCCACCCTGGAGCGGATGCTGGCGCAGATGGAAGGCGTTTAGCCGCCGCTGGCCCCGAACCCCGCGGCCCCAAAGCGAACCCGGCGCCCCAAATATGCGGAAGCCCCGGCCGAGGTGTGACGTCTCGAGCCGGGGCTGTCTCTCCGGCCAGCCACTGGAAAGCTGGCCGTCGAGGTAATCGCAGGTTACGCGCCATGCGGGCCCGGGGCGGCCTTGCATGACGCAGCAACCCTAGCATCGAGGGGGGATGGAGACAAATCGCACGCGTGCGGACACGGCGCGGCCCTTGACGCTCTCCTTCGTCAGGGCCGCGCTCGGCCGGATGCAACACGCCATTTGGGCTCTGGAAACGCGCCGCATCGCCGATGACCGGTTGAGCTCGTGTAAGCCCTTGGGTCACGGCAATGACGTTGCAGGCCGGCCCATTCCCTAGGTCGGCGCGAAAAAAACTTCAGTAGGCCGCGTAGAGGGTGATCCCGAGGGTCGTGGGCCGTTGCGGCGTGATCTGGCGCGCCTGGCTCGGGTTGAACTGGTTGCCGAAGGCGAAGGTGTCGCTGAAGGCGTTGGTCGGGTTGGTCAGGAACACCTGGGCGCCTTTCGAGCCGTGCCGCAGTTCGACCAGCAGCTTGGTCCGCACATAGCCGCCCATCTCCGGGAAGCCGGTCGAGAAGACCACGTGCGAGCGGCCGACGTAGGCGGTCTCGCCCGCCAGCCGCACCTGCCAGCCGTTGGCCAGCGGCCGCTCGTAGCTGACGAACGCCCCGCCGGAGAAGGGCGGCGCATTGGGCAGGCCCTGAATCAGCACCGAGAGGAAATTGAGGTTCGGGTTTGAGGTCTTCGTCTGGGTGTAGCGGCCGTTCACCTCGAACGAGAAGCCGTTGTCGGCGCGGTAGCCGATCTCGGTCTCGAGCCCCCGCACGTCCGCATCGCCCGCGTTGGTCGTGTAGGGGATGCCGGATTCCCGGTACTGGTCGGTCTGGATGTCGGTCCAGCGGTCATAATAGACCGCCGAATTGATCGACAGGCGCTTGTCGAAGCCCTGCAGTTTCAGGCCGACCTCATAGTTGCGCAGCCGGTCCGGCGCATAGATCGCCTGGACCTCGGGCAACGGTTGCGGACCGCCGGAATTGAAGCCGCCCGCGCGGTAGCCCTCCGAATAGACGGCGTAGACCAGGTTTCCGCCGGGCAGTTCGTGCTGCAGGGAAATCTTCGGGGCGAAGCTGCTGAAGCGGGCGGAGCGGTCGAGCTCGCGCGGCTGGAAGCTCTCGATCTCCGACTCCACGTGCGAGCGCGTGTGCGTGGAGATGGTGAAGACCCGGCCGCCCACCGCCAGGGTCCAGCCGTACGGGAAGGCGTAGGACGCCTCGCCATAGGCCGCGACCTCGTCGATCTGGTCATGGCGATTGTCGCTATAGGCCGTCTCGTCCGGGCCGGCGGCGGGGTGGGCGATGAAGGCGGTGGGCGAGTGCTCGCGCGTGCTGGCGCCGTAGAGCCCGACGAGCCACTGGAAGGGGCCTGTCCCGCGCGAGGTGAGATAGAGGTCCTCCACCAGCATGGTGGTGCTGGTGCGCTCGAAATAGGCCGAGGTGACCGCATCGCGGGTGAACTCGTCCTGCGAGGGGGTGGCGTCGTAGAGGCTGCCGTAGGCGTGCTCAACGACGCCAGTCGACGAGGTGAGCTCGCCCCAGCTCCACGACCGCCGGACCTGGGCCGTCCACAGCGAGATGTCGTTGGTGTGCGGCTCGCGGATGCGGTTGTCCCGCGTCAGGCCCAGGCCCTCGGTCGTATATTGGGTGTCGTCCGAGCGCAGGTGCTGGTCGGTGGCGGTCAGCAGGATCGTCCAGTCGTCGGCCGGCTCGATCAGCAGCGAAATCCGCCCGCCCTTGCGTTCGGTCCGGTTGGCGTCGCGTTTGCCTAGCCGCACGTCGTCCAGATAGCCGCCGTCGATCTGGTCATAGGCGGTGATCCGCAGGCCGAGCCGGTCCTCGCGGATCGGCAGGTTGACGTAACCCTCGACCGCGCCGCTCGGCGCGCCGCGGTCGGTCAGCGCGGCCGTCAGGCTCGCCTCGGCCGACATCTCGTGCAGGTTGGGCTTGTTGGAGATGATCCGGTAGATGCCGCTGAGGAAGCCGGCGCCGTAGAGCGCGCCCTGCGGCCCGCGCGCGATCTCCACCCGCTGCACGTCGGCGAGCCGCAGGTCCGGGTCGGGCGCATTGTAGTTGAGCGGGATGTCGTCGAGGTAGGTGGCCACGGTCGAGCGGGCGCGCCCGGTGTAGGCGCCGTCCGACAGGCCCCTCAGCAGCAGCTTGTCGCGCGCTGGGCCGAGGTTGGTGGACAGCATGCTGAGCCGCGCCGCGCCCTCGGCGGCGTCGCTCGCCCCGCTGGGGTAGAGCTCGGAGCCGCTGACCGCGGTGATCGCCACGGCGAGCTGGCGCGGGTTGCGCACCCGCTTGGTCGCCGTCACGAGCAGTTCGGACACCGCGGGCGGGACCACCACGGGCTTGGCCTCCGCCCGGGGCGCCGCCGAGACCTGGATGGTGTTCGGCGCGATCTCCTTCCAGGTGCAGGGCGCGCCGGCCAGCACCCGGTTCAGCGCCTGCTCCACGGTCAGTGAGGCCGCGACGCCGCTGCGCGAATAGCCGGCGCAAGCCGAGGCGCCGACCAGGGTGATGTTGGCCTGCTGGGCGAGGTCGAGCAGCGCCTCGGCATAGGGCTTGGGCTCGATGCGGAAGCGCACGAGCACGGGCGCAGCCTGCGCCGATCCCGCGCAGCCCACCACCATCGCGGCAAGCGCAGCCACGGCCGCGAGTTCCCGACGCCCCAGAATTGTCTTCCCGCCTTATTTGCGAAGCAGCAAAAGCCCCTGGGCGGAAGGTACCGTTCTAATGGGCAGCATCAAGGACAGTCGCATCATCACCGACTTGGGATCGTCCAGGACGATCACGCCGGTGATGGGAATGTGGCCGAGTTCCGGATCGCCGATCTCGATCTGCTCGGGGAATTGCCGGTTGAGGTCCGCCACGACCTCGCTCAGCGGCTCGTCGCGATAGACGAGGCGCCCCGCGCGCCAGCTGAAGGCCTCGGCGGGATCGACGACCCGCGCCTGCTCCACGCCGGCGGCGCTGACGTCCAGCCGCTGGCCCGGCGTCAGGGCATAGACGCGGTCGGCCGACGCGGACGGCCGCACCTCGACCTTGCCGCGCGCGACTGTGACGGAAAGCGCCCCTCTGCGGTTGCGCACGTCGAACTGGGTGCCGACCACGCGCACCATCCGGCCGCCGGCCGCGACGGTGAAGGGGCGCGACCTGTCGGCCACCACGTCGAAGATCGCTTCGCCCTCGTCGAGCGCCACGCGCCGCTCGGAGCGTTCGAACATCACCCGAAGGCGTGTCTCGGCGTTGAGGTCGACCACCGAGCCATCCGCCAGGGTGAACCGCTGGCGCTGGCCGCGGCCGGTGACCAGCGCCTGGACCGCCGGCCCGCTGGTCAGGGTCGGCAGGACGATGGCCGCCAGCCCGGCGGCGATGCCGACGCCGCCCGCGCCCACCAGCCAGCGCCGCGACGGTCCGCGCGCCGAAGCCCGGCGCCGCGCGAGGGAGGCCAGTTCGGTCTGCACGCCGACCGCGGCGGACTCGAACTCATGCCAGACCGAGAGCGCCGCCTGATAGGCCGGCCGGTTCTGCGGCGCGGCGTCCAGCCATTCGTCGAACGCCAGCCCGTCGCCTTCGGTCACGTCGTCGCGCGAAAGCCGCGCCAGCCAGGCGGCGGCTTCGTCTATCGCGCGATCCGAAAGCGTCGGAATACTGGTCATCGGTTTAACGGCCCGGTCTGCGCCGACTGCGCCAGACAACCCTTGAGACGGCGCCGCAGCCCCGCGTCCCTAGGTCCGCGCGGAAATTCCCGCCCGCTCATGGCGCCAGCCTGCGCGTCAGGGCCTTCATGGCCGCCTGGATGTGCTGCTCGACCATCTTGCGGGAGACCCCCATCGCGTCGGCGGTCTGCGCCTGCGTCAGGCCTTCCAGCTTGTTCAGCCGGAACGCGCGGCCCATCTGCGGCGGCAGGGCCGCGACCGCCTCGGCGAGCTGGCGCGTGCGCTCGCGGCTAACCATCGCCTGATCGGCCGCCGGTTCGTCCACGACGTCCTCGCCGCCCAGCGTCGGGCGGGTGTCGTCCCGCCACTGGTTTTCCCGGCGCAACGCCCGCTGCTGCGACCGCGCCTGGTCGACCATCAGGTTGGCGGCCATCCGGTAGAGCAGCGGCCCGGGCGCGCGAACCTCGGCGCCCGGATCCAGCGCGGCGACCTTCACATAGAGGTCCTGGACCAGATCCTCGGCCAGGCTCATCGACCGCGTCCTGGCCGCCAGGAACAGGACCAGGTTCTGCCGCTTGTCGAGGAAGGCCCGGACCAAGGGGCTGTCGTCGCCGGCGCGGTTGGACGACTCGGAGGACGCCACGGACGGTTCTCATTTCCCAATGGCGACGCACGATCGCGAAGCCTGCGGTATGGCTCAGCGCGCGCCGTTAGCCAACTGCGGAAGCCGCCGGCGGCAGCAGCGCCTCTGCGGCCAGGAACTGCGCCAGATCCCCACCGGGGAACAGCACCCCGCGGATGCCGGCCCGCAGCGCCGCCTCCAGGTCCGAAGGCTTGTCGCCCACCAGCACGGAAGCTCCCTTGTCGATCGGCCATTCGCTGAGCGCGCGCAGGATCATGCCCGGGTTCGGCTTGCGGTCCGGCGGGTCGGGATGGCGATAGGTGTCGAGCGGCGCGTCCGGGTGCTGCGGCGCGTGGTAGAAGGCGTCGATGTGGCCGCCGGCCTGCGCCAGGTCCTGCGCCATGCGCTCGTGCAGGGCATGCATGTCGGCCTCGCTGTAGTAGCCGCGGCCGACCCCGGACTGGTTGGTCACTACGATCACCAGCCAGCCCGCCCGATTGTAGGCCGCCACCACCGCCTTGGCCCCTGCGATCCAGCGGAAGTCCTCCCAGCGGTGGACATAGCCCTGGTCCTCGTTCAGCACCCCGTCACGATCGAGGAACAGCGCGGGGCGACGGGGGCTGGCTGGCGGGGTCTCAGGCACCCGGCGATTATAGCTGCGCACGGGGCGCCGAGGCGATTTCAAAAAGCCCGGATAGCCGTTTAAGGTCCGCCGGCCAGCTTCGGAGGCATCCATTTGCCCGCGTCCCCGCCCGCCGTCCTGACCCTCGACGACCTGCGGGTGGACTTCGATACCTACGACGCGACTGTCCAGGCGGTGCGCGGCGTCTCGCTGTCGATCCCCCGCGGCGAGACCCTGGGCGTGGTCGGCGAGAGCGGCTCGGGCAAGAGCCAGACCTTCATGGCGGTGATGGGCCTGCTGGCCCGCAACGGCCGCGCCTCAGGTTCGGCGAAGTTCCTGGGGACGGAACTCCTGCGCCTCAAGCCGCGCGAGCTGAACCGCATCCGCGGCTCGAAGATGACCATGATCTTCCAGGACCCGCTGACGGCGCTCACCCCCCACGTGCGCGTCGGCGAGCAGATCGCCGAGCCGCTTCGCCTGCACCTGGGCCTCTCCGACCGCGACGCCACTGCGCAGGCGAAACTCTGGCTCGAGAAGGTCCGCATCCCCGACGCGGCCCAGCGCCTGCGGCAGTATCCGCACGAGCTTTCCGGCGGCATGCGCCAGCGGGTGATGATCGCCGCGGCCATGGCCGGCGGGCCGGAGCTGCTCATCGCCGACGAGCCGACCACCGCGCTCGACGTCACCGTGCAGGCCGAGATCCTCGACCTGATGGCCGAGCTGCAGCGCGAGACGGGCGCGGCCATGGTGCTGATCACCCACGACATGGGCGTCATCGCACGCCTCGCCGACCGGGTCTGCGTGATGAAGGACGGCGCCTATGTCGAAGAGGGTCCGGCCGCCCAGATCTTCGCTGAACCCAGGACCGGCTACACGCGAGCTCTGCTGGACGCGATTCCCCGGCTCGACCGCGACGGCCGCGGCGGCCGTCCGGTCCTGGCGCCGGTCGAGCCCGACGCGCCGGTGGTGGTCGAGGGCCACGGCGTGAAGGTCTGGTTCCCGATCCGCCAGGGCTGGTTCGGCGCGCCGAAGATGCTGCGCGCCGTCGACGGCGTGGATTTCCAGGTGCGCCAGGGCGAAACCCTGGGCGTGGTCGGCGAGAGCGGCTCGGGCAAGTCCACCCTGGCGCGTGCGGTGCTGAACCTGATCCCGGCCAGCGAGGGCGCGGTCACCCTGATGGGCCGCGACATCACCCACGCTGCGCGCGAGGCCATGCGCAAGGCGCGCAAGGATCTCCAGATCGTCTTCCAGGACCCGCTGGCCAGCCTCGACCCGCGCGTCACCATCGGCGACTCCATCGCCGAGCCGCTGCAGGTCTTCCGCCGCGACCTGAGCCGCGCCCAGCGCGACGCCGAGGTGGCCGCGATGATGGCCCGCGTCGAACTCGACCCTTCGCTGATCAACCGTTACCCGCACGAGCTGTCGGGCGGCCAGAACCAGCGCGTCGGCATCGCGCGCGCCATGATCCTGAAGCCCCGCCTGGTCATCTGTGACGAGGCGGTCTCAGCCCTCGACGTCTCGATCCGCGCCCAGATCATCGACCTCTTGATCGCGCTGCAGAAGGAGATGGGCCTGGCGATGATCTTCATCAGCCACGACCTGGCGGTGGTGCGCGAGATCAGCCACCGGGTCCTGGTGCTCTATCTCGGCCGCGTCGTGGAGACCGCCGACCGCGAGCGGATCTACAAGGCGCCGCAGCACCCCTATACCAAAGCCCTGCTGTCGGCGGCGCCGATCCCCGACCCGGCCATTGAGCGCACCCGCAAGCGCGTGAAGCTCATCGGCGAGCCGCCCAGCCCGACCGATCCGCGCGCCGCCCTGCGGTTCCTGCCCTCGCGCCTGCCGGTCGACCCGAGCGCTCCGGTCCTGCCGCCGGCGCTGACGGAGGTCGCGCCCGGCCACCTGGTCGCCGAGTTCGATCCGCCCGCCGAAGCAGCCTAGAAGCCGAGCCATGGCGAAAATCACGCCCGTCCTGATGTCCGGCGGCGCCGGCACGCGGCTCTGGCCCCTCTCGCGCCGCGCCCGGCCCAAGCAGTTCCATGCCCTCGGCGGCGAACGCACGCTGATCCAGGACACCGCCCTGCGCTTCACGGGCGAGGCGTTCGGCCCGCCCACGGTGATCTGCAACGCCGCCCATGCCGAGCTGGTGCGTGAGCAGCTGGCGGCGGTGGGCGTCACGCCGCGCGCCCTGATCCTCGAGCCGCAGGGCCGCAACACCGCCGCCGCGGCCGTGGTCGCCGCCGGGGCTGCGGAGGCCGACGAGCTTGTCCTGCTGCTCAGCGCCGATGCGCGGGTGGGCGACCCCGCCGCCCTGCGCGGGGCGATCGCGCTCGGCGCGCCTGCCGCGGAGGCCGGCGCCTTGGTGATCTTCGGCATCACGCCCACCGCGCCGGAAACCGGCTACGGCTACATCCGCGCGGAGGCGGGCGAGGGCGCTGTCCGCAAGGTCGCCGAATTCGTGGAGAAGCCGGACCTGCCGACCGCCCGGCGCTACCTGACCGACCCGGCCTACAGCTGGAACGCCGGCATCTTCCTGTTCCGGCCCGACGCCTTCCTGGCCGAGGCGCGGCGCGTCGCGGGCGAACTCACCGCCGCCGTCGAGCTTGCCCTGGCGCAGGCGCCGCGCACCTCCGGCGTGATCCACCTGGGCGAAGCCTTCCGCCAGGTCCCGTCCGCGCCGGTCGACGTCGCGGTTTTCGAACGGACCGACAAGGCCGTGGTCGTCTCCGCCGACATCGGCTGGAGCGACGTGGGAACCTACGGTGCGCTCTGGGCCGAGGCGGCGAAGGACGCGTCCGGCAACGTCGTCCAGGGCCCGGTGATCGCCGCCGACGCAACCGACTGCCTGGCGCTCTCGGACGGACCGGCCGTGGTGCTGGCTGGCGTCGAGGGCCTGGCGGTGATCGTCGAGAACGGGGTCGTCCTGGTCACCCGCAAGGACGACCCGGCGGCGGTGCGGACAGCGGTGGAGGCGGTCCGCCAGGCCGGCCGCGAAGACCTGCTTTAGCTGCTGCATTGCAGCAGGGCCGGGCCGCCGTTAGGTTGCCCGCCTTTTCCAGACCCCCTTTCAGGACTCCGGGCGGCACAATGACCCTTGCATTCGACGACATCCTTGCGGCCCGAGACCGGCTGCAGGGTCACATCGAGCGCACGCCCTGCCGCCGCTCGCGCACCCTGTCGGAGATCACCGGGGCCAATGTCTGGGTGAAGTTCGAGAACCTGCAGTTCACCGCCGCCTACAAGGAGCGCGGCGCGCTGAACAAGCTGCTGCAGCTCACCGACGCCGAGAAAAAGCGCGGCGTGATCGCCGCCTCGGCCGGCAACCACAGCCAGGGCCTCGCCTACCACGCTGCGCGCCTGGGCATCCCGGTGACCATCGTCATGCCGCGCGGCACGCCCTTCGTGAAGGTCCAGCAGACCCGCGCCCACGGCGCCGAGGTGGTGATCGACGGCGACGGCTATGACGAGGCCTCGGCCCACGCCATGACCTTGCGCGACGACCGCGACCTGGTCTTCGTCCACCCGTTCAACGACCTCGACGTCATGGCCGGCCAGGGCACGGTGGCGCTGGAGATGCTGGAGGACGCGCCGGACCTGGAG
>Ga0207657_10001913_pt1 | contig 22483 bp, 23 predicted proteins | sample KBSC33metaG_FD_184316 | JGI IMG/M metagenome (GOLD analysis project Ga0207657, IMG submission 184316) | Corn rhizosphere microbial communities from Kellogg Biological Station, Michigan, USA - KBS C3-3 metaG (SPAdes) (version 2) | ecosystem: Host-associated > Plants > Roots > Rhizosphere > Soil ... | reverse complement strand
AAAGCTCCAGAACTGGAATTGCCCCACACGAAACGGGGCGCTTCTCAGCCGGTTAGGCTGCACGCCCCTCATGGGTTGGCGCGCCCGTAGCAGCGGGTGGGGGGGAGTGCAACCGCTTCGCGCGCGCGAGAATTGGTTTGACCGCAATCCACGGGACGCGGAGTGAATTGCCTGAGCGTAAACCCGCTCCATGACCTACCGAATCACAGGATTGGATCCCGAGCCGTTCCGGCCGCTTTTCTCGCTTTCCGACGAGCAGCTGGAGAAGCGCGGGATGGTGCGGATGACGGTCACCGCGGAGCCGGGCTTCCCCTGCAGGGTCAGCCTTGTCGACCGCGAAATCGGCGAACAGGTGATTCTTCTCGGCCATGCCAGCCACGATGTGGCAAACCCGTATCGTGCCACTCACGCGATCTTCGTCGCTGATGCCGAGCAGGGGGAGTATGTGGACGAAGTGCCCCCGGTGTTCGGCCCTCGAGTCCTGTCGCTTCGCGGCTTCGACAAGGACGGGATGATGGCCGACGCGCTGCTGACCCGGGCCGGGGAGGCCGAGGAGGGTATTCTGAAGCTGTTTGGTCGGCCCGAGATTGCCTATATCCACGCACATAATGCCGCTCGCGGCTGTTTTTCGGCGAGGATCGAGAGATGCTGATGATTGCCGACCAGGAAGCCTGGGCCGCGTTCGAGCGCCGTGACCGCAGCTGGGACGACCGAGTCATTGGCGCTGTCAAAACCACCGGCATTTACTGCAAGCCGAGCTGCCCGGCGAAGCGGCCGAAGCGCGAGAATGTCGAATTCTTCGCATCAGGAGAGGAAGCCAGGAAGGCGGGCTATCGCGCCTGCCTGCGGTGCAAGCCCGACGAGGTGGGCCGCGACCGCGAGGCGGTGGCGAAAGCCGCGAAGCTGATCGAGGCCGCCGGAGAGGCACCGACTCTCGACCAACTGGCGAAGGCTGTGGGTTACGCGCCCCATCATTTCCAGCGGCTGTTCAAGCGTGATCTTGGGGTTTCGCCTGCCGAATATGCGCGCGGGATTCGGGCGAAGCGCGCGCAGCAGCACCTCAAGGAGAACGGGCGGGTGACGGACGCCATTTACGACGCCGGCTATTCGGCTCCGAGCCGCTTTTATGCCGACGCAAAGGAAAGGATGGGCATGACTCCCTCAGCATGGCGCGACGGCGGCCGCGGCGAGACGATCCGCTGGACCAGCTTCGACAGCCCGCTCGGGCCGATGCTGATCGCGGCGACATCGAAAGGCATCTGCCGACTGACGTTCAACGACAGCGAGAAGTCGCTCAGGCGACTGTTCCCCAAAGCGACGATCGTCGAGGACGAAGGCGGGATGCGCGAGCTGGTGGAGGGGGCGCTGACTGCGATCGAGCGCCCGGCCGCCGCTCCGGACCTTCCGATCGACGTCGCCGGCACCGCGTTCCAGGAGGCCGTGTGGCGCGAGCTGCGCAAGATCCCGCTCGGCGAGACCCGCAGCTATGCCCAAATCGCAGCCGCCATCGGCCAGCCGAAAGCAGTGCGGGCGGTCGGCACAGCGAATGGCGACAACCACGTTTCCGTGCTGATCCCCTGCCACCGCGTGATCCGCAGCGACGGGACGCTGGGAGGCTACGGCGGCGGGCTTCCGAACAAGAAGAAGCTCCTCGCCGCGGAAGGAATCACCCTCGAGCTCGACCTTTAATTGTCGTCCTTCTCATTTTTGGCTTGCCAGGAATCGAGCAGGGTCAAGGCCCTGGCGGAATCCCCCGAGTTGATGGCCTGCAGGATGTCCTCTGCAGTATCGTGGAAATCGCGCGTGTGCGGATCGGAGGCGAGGGGCGCAAAATCCGCCTTGGCCTCGGTGAGCCGGCGATCGAGCAGCAGCTGGCGCACGGCAAGCAGGCGAAGCTTCCGGTTCTGCGGCGACAGCACGAGCGCATAGAGAATTCCCTTGATCGCGCTTTCGGTCGGCGCCGCGCCTGATTGCTTGTAGGTCTTGTAGAAGAGCATCAGCGGCTCGGCATTTTCCGGATCGACATGGTTGGCGCGAGCGAACCATCCGCGAATGGCGTTCCAATCGACAGAGGCGGGATTGGCCTTGCCCGCGTCCATTAGAGCGCGGCCCTTGTAGATGAGTGCATGGATGTTCGTCGGATCCAGCGCGATAGCCTGATCCGCCGCCGCCGAGGCCGCTGAATAGTCGTGCGCCTCGTCTTCCGCCTGTGCGAGTGTCGCGAGCACAGTGGCGTCATTTTGGAATCGCCCCGCGATCCGCCGCGCCTGGCCCGCGACTCGATCCGCCGTGGCGCGCGACACGCCGAACGCCAGCTGCATCTGGACCGGAAGGATCGCTTCCTTCGCTTCAGCGAGCGGATGGATTTCGATCGGACCGATCTTCGATGAGTCGGTCTGCACGACGATCGCGCTCAGCGACTTGCGTCTCGCATATTCATCGAGATCCCGGTCGAGCTTGAGCAGGTCCCCGAACGCCGCTTTGGCAGATTCCAGCGGCGCTTTACCGGACTGGATGCCGCCGATGTAGCGATCGAGCTGGCCTTTGCGGGATGGTTCGAACGTCAGGTAATGGGTGAGCAGCCAGCCACGCGAATACAGCAATTCCCATTGCCAGCCGTTCAGCGATCGATAGCTGTCGCCGACGAGGGCCGAGACCGGCAGGTCGTGATCCGGAGCATAAATGCCAGCCGACCGGTGATTTGCAGCCGAACCCAACGTGACCTTGCCATTCGAGTCGATGACCGCCGTCGACAAAAACTCGGCGAAACCCTCGACCAACCAGGGCGGGTAATAGCTGGAGGAGTCCTGAAGCATCAGGTGATGCGCATATTCGTGAAAGAAGACGATATCGGAATCGATTTCGCCAGGCCCATGGGGCTTTGCCTTGGCGACAAAGGCGTAAGCCCCGGAATCGCGAGTCCCGTAAAGTCCGAAGATGCCCTCGCCAGTCTCCAGGAGCTTCGAAAACGCAGCGACGTCCTTGAAGACATAAATGGTTAGGCGCCCAGTGTCGGTCACCGGAGGGTCGGCCATGTTGCGGGCGCTTCGCACCGCCTGGTCGAATTGCTCCAGCCTGAGCGCATAATCGCGCAGCTCGGCCGGGCTTTCGTCCGCGTAAATGATGAAATGCTTGGTCTTGGCACTTTGCCATTCGGCCAAAGCGGGTGTGCTCGCGGCCCAAAGAGCCACGGCGGCGAACATTGGACGCAAGACCATTTTCCCCCTCCCGAGGAGCGCTCTCGGCACGCGAGGCAGCAATAGGGCTTGCGATCCGCCGGTGTCCACGCGTGCCCCGAATACATGTCTTGAATCAACCGGCCGAAAATCCGATTTAGCTGCAGCCATGGCCTTCGATTTCCGCAAGTTTCTTACAAGCTCCCGGTCCGGGTCCACTCAGCGCGAACGTGCGCTGGCCGACTTCCGCCGGATCATGATCTGGATCGCGGTGATCGCCGTGGTCATGGTGGCTGGCTCGCTGCTGTATCTCGGCCTCACCGGCGATCTCGACGCGAACCTCGTCATCGCGACCACCCTCGGAGTGTTCTTCTCGGTGCTGCTCGGCTCCGGGCTGTTCGCGGCCGCCTTCTTCAGCGACAAGAGCGGACACGATCAGTCTGTTTCCGACGCGACCACCCACGAAAATCCTGACCGAGTTCCCTAAAGGAAGCTGTACGGGTCGACGTCGACGCTGACTCGGACCTTCGGCCCCCAATCCACTTTGTCCAACCAGTCGCGGATCATGTCCTGCACGTCGAGCATTCGCTCTGCGTGGACCAGCAGGCGCTGCCTGTGCCTGCCGCGAAGCATCGCCAGCGGCGCCGGCGCCGGGCCGAACACCGCCATTCCCTCCACCTTCGGCGCGGCATTGCCGATTCGCCGCGCGACGCCTTCGGCTTCCGCTGAATCCTCGGCCGAAACTACGATCGCAGCGAGACGCCCGAACGGCGGCATCGCCGCTTCGCGCCGGGCTTCGGTTTCGGCTGCGTAAAAGCCTGGAGCATCCCCCGACACGAGGGCGGCGATCACGGGCGCTTCCGGATCGTGGGTCTGGACATACACACGCCCCGGCTTGTCGGCGCGACCGGCGCGGCCCGCGACCTGCTGGATCTGCTGAAAGCTGCGCTCTGCCGCGCGAAGGTCGCCGCCGGAAAGACCGAGATCGGCATCGACCACTCCAACTAGCGTCAGGTTCGGGAAGTGATAGCCTTTAGTGACCAGCTGCGTGCCGATGACGACGTCGATCGCACCGGCTTCCATGGCGCCAACGAACTCGGCCGCCCGAAGCGGCGACCAGATGGTGTCGCTGGTGACGATCGCCGTCCGCGCGTCGGGAAATAGCTCGGAAACCTCATCGGCGATCCGCTCGACGCCCGGACCGCAGGCGACGAGGCTGTCTTCCTCGCCGCATTCGGGGCAGGCGCGCGGCGGCGGCATCACATGCCCGCAATGGTGGCAGGCGAGGCGGTGCATCAGCCGGTGCTCGACCATCCAGGCGGTGCAGTTCGGGCATTGGAAGCGATGGCCGCAGTGACGGCACAGGGTCAGCGGAGCGAAGCCGCGGCGGTTGAGGAACAGCAGAGACTGCTCGCCGCGCTGCAGGTTCGCCTGGAGCTCGTCGACCAGAGCCGGAGCGAGCCAGCGGCCGCGCGGCGGCGGATCCTTGGTGAGGTCGATCGGGCGGATATCGGGGAGGGTCGCGCCGGCGTAGCGGCTGGTCAGCGACAGCTCGCGGTAGCGGCCGACCTCGACCATGTGGCGGCTCTCGATTGGCGGAGTCGCGGTCGACAGGATCACCGGAATGTCCTCGAACTTGGCGCGCATGACCGCCGTGTCGCGGGCGTGATACTGGACCCCGTCTTCCTGCTTGAAGCTCGGCTCGTGCGCCTCGTCAACGACGATCAGGCCGAGGTTGGGGTAGGGCAGGAACAGCGCGGACCGGGCACCCACCGTCACTTTCGCCTCGCCCGACGCGATTCCTCGCCATGCCCGCCGCCGCTGCGACGAGCGCAGATCGGAATGCCAGGCGACCGGCTCGCAGCCGAACCGCGCCTCGAACCGCTTCAGGAACGGCTCGGTCAGCGCGATCTCTGGCAGGAGAACGAGCGCCTGCTTTCCCTGGCGAAGGCACTCGGCGATCGCCTCGAAGTAGACCTCGGTTTTGCCCGAGCCGGTGACGCCATCGAGGAGGACCGGGTCGAAGCCGCTCCCGATCGCGCCTGCCAGCGATTTCGCGGCAGTGCTCTGCTCCACGCTCAATTCGGGCGGAGCGAAATCGGCATCGGGGCAGGCGAGGGGCTTGTCGGCGGTGACCTGCACCGGCTCCAGTGCGCCGGCATTGACCAGGCCTCGAATCACCGAATCGCTGACGTCCGTATGGGCGGCAAGCTCGCGGATCGTGCCTTGGCGACCTTCGATGGCGGCGAGCGCCTTCTCGCGCCGCGGAGTCAGGCGATCGGGCGCCCGGCCGGTGGGCGCATATTCGGTGAGCTGGCGCGGCCCTTCCAAAGCGGCCGACGATGGAAGCACCATCCGGAGCACCGAAGCCGCCGGCGCGAGATAATAATTGCTGGTCCACTCCACCAGACGCCGCACCGGTGCGGGGATCGGCGGCACGTCCATGACCGAGACCAGCGGGCGAAGTCGGTTGTCGCCAACCTCCTCGGTCTGAAGCCGATCCGGTTCCCAAACCACGCCGATCAGCTGGCGCGGGCCGAGCGGCGCGACAACGACGGAGCCCGGCTCGATCGCCATCGCGTCGGGCACGCGATAGTCGAGCGGCCCGAGGGCGGCGTTCAAGGTAACCACACGGGCGCGGGAGAGGCTCATTTCGCGCGAAACGCAGCGAATGCAGCGAGCCTACGCGCGCGCGCTCGTGAGCGCCTGTTCGAGCGGAGGATCTCAGTGGCGCGGCTGCCAATCATCGGCGCCGCTTAAGCACAACCGACCTGCAGTAGGACAGTGGGTCCCGGCGTCTCAGCGCTGCGTCTGGCGGGTCGCGGTCAGGGAAGGGCGGTTCTTCCGCGCGGAGGGAGGAACGAAGACCTTGTCGCTGTGGGTTAGTATCTGCTTTGGGTGGGCAGCAGACTTGAGAGCTTTCCGGCCCCGCCTGTCCGGCTCGCCATGCTCCAGGGGCGCCACGCTCGAAAGGCCTAATATGTGCGCCGTCGACGATGCGTTCAGTCGCGGCGCGTCGACGCAGGTCTGTAGCTGATCGCCCGCGCCGTGCTAATGCCGCCGGTGCTTCGCTGGAACCGGATCGAAAACAAAAGTCCCTCCAGCCATGCATCCACTCCCAGCGTGAGCGGCCTACTTGCCCCGCTTCTTGCGGTGGCTGTCGAGGTCGAGGACGGCGGATTCCTCGTCGCCTTCGGGCATCAGTCCGAGCCGGCGGGCGACTTCCTGATACGCTTCCTCGACTTTGCCGAGGTCCTGCCGGAACCGGTCCTTGTCGAGCTTCTCGTTCGACTTCAGGTCCCACAGTCGGCAGCCGTCGGGGCTGATCTCGTCGGCGAGGATGATCCGGGCGTAATCGCCGTCCCAAACGCGCCCGAACTCCAGCTTGAAGTCTATGAGCCGGATCCCGACCGCCGCGAACATGCCCGACAGGAAGTCGTTCACCCGGATCGCCATGTCGGCGATGTCGTTCATCTCCTCCTGGGTCGCCCAGCCGAAGCAGGCGATATGCTCGTCGGAAATGAGCGGATCGCCGAGCGCGTCGTCCTTGTAATAATATTCGATGATCGTGCGCGGCAGCTGCGTGCCTTCCTCGATCCCCAGCCGCTTCGACAGCGATCCCGCCGCAACGTTGCGGATCACGACCTCGATCGGAATGATCTCGACCTGCCGGATGAGCTGCTCACGCATGTTCACTCGGCGGATGAAATGGGTGGGAACGCCGATCCCCGCGAGCGAGGTGAAAATGTGCTCGGAAATGCGGTTGTTGATCACGCCCTTGCCGCTGATCGTCCCGCGCTTCTGCGCATTGAACGCGGTCGCGTCGTCCTTGAAATATTGGATCAGGGTTCCAGGCTCGGGACCCTCGTAGAGGATCTTGGCCTTGCCTTCGTAGATTTGGCGGCGACGAGCCATGTCGGGTGATACGCTCCAGCAGAACAGGATGAAGCGGGGGCTATAGGGCCTGTCCTACCCAAGTGGAAGCATCGGGAAGAGTATGAGGAGCGCGGGGCGTGCGAACCCGCGCTCCTCATCTCGTGTCAGGCGCTTCGCCGCCTGCGCCGGCGCACGAGCCACGGCGCCTCATATTCGATTCGGTTCAGCACCTCGAATGCGTGGCTCGCGGCGGTGCCGATCTCCCGGAAAATGCGGCCAAGCCCCGCGTTCAAATCGGCACGGCCCGCCTGGTAAGTCCGGTCGAAAATCTCGTCGATCATCTTGAAGGCCTCCTTCAAAGCGCCACCGGAAGGTCGTCGGTGGCGTCGTTGGCAGGGATTCGGAGCGCTTCCTCGACGGCCCGGAGACGGCGCTCGGAATCGAGCTTGCGCCAGGGAAGGAAGCGGACTGCTGGGCGCGAGGCGGCGGCAAGGGCCGCCTGCTCCGCGGGGCCGTTGTCGACGAACAGCCCCCGATCGAGGCCATAAGCCATGTAGGTTTCTCCTTTCGTGTTCCGCCGGCGGAGGGGGCTTCATCAGGGGGAGGAATGGGCTCCGCCGGCGGTGTGACTCTTACCTACGGACTCGGGGCCTGTGTCGCCAATCAAACACTCGACAGAGGCGATAAATTGGCCTTATGAGGCGGCGATGCGAAAGCTGCCTCCGCTCACCGCAATTCGGGCCTTCGAGGCGGCTGCCCGAAACGAGAATTTCACCGCCGCCGCGGCCGAGCTCGGGATGACCCAGGCGGCGGTTTCCTACCAGGTGAAGGCGCTCGAGGAGCGCATCGGCGCGCCTTTGTTCGTCCGCGAGAAGGGGAGGGCGCGCCTGACGCCGCTCGGGCAGCGGCTTCTCCCGGCGTTGAGCCAGGCCTTCGATGCGATCGAAGCGGCGTTCGAATCCAACCGCGCGGAGGACGAATCGCTGTTGACGATCACGACCACCGTGACGTTCGCCAACACCTGGCTGGCGTGGTGTCTCGGCGCGTTCCAGATCCGCCATCCCGACCTTGCGGTGCGGATGACCACCGGCAATGAGGTCATGGACCTGCGGGCCGGCTATGCGGATGTCGGAATCCGCGGCGGCACCGGCGACTGGGAGGGACTGGAGAAGCATTTGCTCGTTCCATCCGATTTCACGCCGCTTGCCAGCCCCGCCTACGTCGCGGACTCGGAGCGATCGCTGGGGCGCAAGCTCGAGCCGAAGGACCTGCTCGATCTCAATCTCATCACGCCCGAGGACGATTGGTGGGTGCAGTGGTTTGCCGATGCCGGCCTGACAATGGACGGCGGGACCAAGCGGCGCGGAGTGCGCCTCGACAACCAGGCGAACGAAGGGCACGCGGCGATGGCGGGGCTGGGGATCGCCTTGCTCACCCCCTTCTTCTGGCAAAATGACATTGCCGAGGGCCGGCTGGTGATGCTCTTTCCCGAGCTAAGCTCGACCCGCGGCTGGTCCTATTGGCTGGTTTATCCGCCGGAGCGGCGGATGGTCCCCAAGATCAAGCGTTTCCGCGAATGGCTGATCGCGGAGATCGCGAGGTCCCGAACGATGGGCACGCAGAAGGTCGAAGCCGCCGCCGCCGAATAACGTCAGCACGATCTACCCCGGATCTTGTTCGCGGGACGAAACTTTTTCCCGCTGATGCGCCGTCGCAGGGCGCGTAGGCGTAAGGGGAGTTTCGATGCGGCGAGTCCTTGCCGCCAGCGCGCTCAACCAGATTACCTCGACCAATGTCGGCCAGCTCATGGCGGGTCCGGACTTGCTCATGACGCGGTCAACGCGCGCGACGGGCGGCCGGTTAAGCATTCTTCGCGATGCCGAGGTTTGGTGGAGCCGAGGGGGATCGAACCCCTGACCTTCGCAATGCCATTGCGACGCTCTCCCAGCTGAGCTACGGCCCCACATCCGGACGTGATCGCCCGCGCCTTTAGGCGATGTTTTTACCGGCGCAAACGGGAAATCTGGATCAGCTTTCCTCGTCTTCGTCGGTCTTGGTCACGCCGAGATCGTCATCGTCGGTTGCAAGGTCAACCTCGTCGTCCGCGCTCGGCTCTTCATCCTCGTCGATGGCGAGCTCTTCGGCCTCGAGATCCTCGTCCTTCTTTTCCTTCGGCTCCGCTTCGCGCGGGTCGAAAGGCATCGGCTGCTTCGACTTCAGCACCGGCTCGGGAATCCACTCGGTGCCGCACTCGATGCAGTGCACCGGATCCTCTTTGCCGAGGTCGTAAAAGCGGGTCGCGCATTTGGGGCAAGTACGCTTCGTACCCCATTCGGGTGTGACCATGAGGTCTCTAGCTCCATTCAGGATGTTTTCGCGCCGGCTTTCAAACGTTGACGGCAGCAAGCGGCGGGCGCCTTGCCATAGGCATAAGCCACTGTCAAAGCGCGCCGCTTGAACAACCGCTCATCATCGAATGAAGGCCCGCGGCGAAGCATCGTCATCGCCGTCGACGGACCCGCAGCAAGCGGCAAGGGCACGATCGCCCGTGCGCTCGCAGCCCACTACAGGCTTCCGCACATGGACACGGGCGCACTGTATCGGGCCGCGGCGCTCAACCTATGGCGGTGGGGCGGGGACCCGGCAAGCGAGTTCGAGGCCGTCCGCGCCTGCGACGACAGCACATCCAATCTCGAGGACCCGGAACTAAGAAGCGAGCCCGTTTCCAGGATCGCGTCGAGAATCTCGGCCTATCCGGCGGTTCGCGAAGCGCTGCTTGAGCGGCAGCGCGCCTTTGCGGCACAGGAGGGCGGGGCGGTTCTCGACGGCCGCGATATCGCAACCGTCATCGCGCCGCAGGCCGATGCGAAGCTGTTCGTCACCGCCTCGCTAGGCGTTCGGGCGCAGCGGCGGGTCCGCGAGCTTCTCGAGCGCGGGATGCCGGCGCACTTCGAGGACGTCCTGCTCGACCTCAAGGCGCGCGACGAGCGCGATTCGACGAGGGCGGCCGCGCCGCTCGAGCAGGCGGCGGACGCGGACCTGCTCGACACGAGCGAGCTGGCGATTGAGCAGGCGATCGCGAAAGCTATCCAGCTCGTGGAGGCGCGGCTTGCAAGGGCGACGACGGATCAGGCTTAGCTTTCTTGCTCAAAACTCCGAGTCGCAAGAAAGGTCATGGTCAACAGCCATTTACGGTAACCATTCAATTCGCCTGGGATCGTATTTCGTGACGAAATCCTCCCGTGGATCGGGACTGGAGCGACCGATCAGGACGAAAAGAAGAAGGACGACGAAGAAAAAGGCGTCGTTGACGAGTTCCCGCTCTATGGGGGGACGACGCGACGACCATCGACACAGGCGTGACCAGCGGCTCCGATCCGACCGCCTGGGATCCGATCGGAGTCGACCGCGTCCCCGACAGTCCGGGCAATTCGGAAAGCATCGGAAAGCCCTAGGCGCGGCGCCTTGCTCGAACGGAGGACTGGAACCAGTGGCAAGCGCCCGCCGCGCTTGCTAGCGAGCGGGAATGGTCGATTCCCCGTCAGATTCCTTCATTGAAACGCCGTTCGATGCCGCCCTTTCGGAACGCTATCTCGTCTATGCGCTCTCGACGATCACCGCGCGCTCGCTCCCCGACGTTCGCGACGGCCTGAAGCCGGTCCACCGCCGGCTCCTGTGGGCGATGCGGCTGCTTCGACTCGATCCGGCGGGAGCGTTCAAGAAATCCGCCCGGGTCGTCGGTGACGTCATCGGCAAATATCACCCGCACGGCGACGCCTCGGTTTATGACGCGATGGTCCGGCTCGCGCAGGATTTCGCCCTTCGCTATCCGCTTGTCGACGGCCAGGGCAATTTCGGCAACATCGACGGCGATAATGCCGCGGCCTACCGCTACACCGAGGCTCGGCTGACCGCAGTGGCGATGGCGCTGATGGCGGGAGTCGACGACGGCACCGTCGATTTCCGGCCAACCTACAATGGCGAGGAGGAGGAGCCCGAGGTCTTCCCCGGCCTGTTTCCCAACCTGCTTGCCAATGGGGCGAGCGGGATCGCTGTCGGGATGGCGACGTCGATCCCACCGCATAATGTCGGCGAGCTGATCGAGGCCGCTGTCAAGCTCATCGACGAGCCCAGGACCGACGACCGCGACATCGTCGCGATCGTCAAGGGCCCCGACTTTCCGACCGGCGGCGTTCTCGTCGACGACCGGCAGACCATCGAGCGAGCCTATGTCAGCGGCCGCGGCAGCTTCCGTCTGCGCGCCACGGTCGAGCAGCAGAAGGAAAAGGGCGGCGGCTGGCATCTGCTGGTGAGCGAGATTCCCTACGGCGTTCAGAAGGGCAAGCTGATCGAGCAAATTGCGGCGCTGATCGCTGACAAGAAGCTGCCGATCCTCGCCGACGTCAAAGACGAGAGCACCGAGGAAGTGCGGCTCATCCTCGAGCCGAGGAGCCGAACCGTCGACCCGGAGCTTCTGCTCGAGAGCCTCTACCGAATGACCGACCTCGAGGTGCGTTTCCCGCTCAACCTCAATGTCCTCGACGAGAATCGTACACCGGTCGTCATGAGCCTCAAGGAGGCGCTCGCCGCTTGGCTCAAGTTCCAGATCGAAGTGCTGGTGCGCAAAAGCCAGGTGCGGATCGGCAAGATCGACGACCGCCTTGAGCTTCTCGACGGATTCCTGATCGCTTTCCTGAACCTCGACCGGGTCATCGAAATCATTCGCAGCCAGGACGAGCCGAAGCCGACCCTGATGGCCGAGTTTTCTCTGGCCGAGCGGCAGGCGGAAGCGATCCTTAACATGCGGCTGCGCAGCTTGCGGCGGCTCGAGGAAATGGAGATCGGCCGTGAACGCCACGCGCTGCAAAAGGAGCGCGACGAGCTCACCGCTCTGATCGAAAGTCCTCGCAAGCAAAAGAACCGGCTGAAGAAGGACCTGGCGGCGATCAGCGACAAATTCGGCGACGAACGGCGGACCCGGATCGAGGAATCCGCTGTTGTGCGCGAGATCGACTGGTCGGCGATGATCGAGAAGGAGCCGATCACTGTCATCCTTTCCCAGCGCGGCTGGATCCGCTCGATGAAAGGCCATGTCGCACTCGAGGAAATCGACCAGCTCAAGTGGCGCGAGGGCGACGGGCCCTTCATCCAGTTCCACGCTCAGACGACGGACAAGCTCGCCTTGTTCGGCGACAACGGTCGCGCCTACACGCTCGCCGGCGACAGGCTTCCCGGCGGCCGCGGGTTCGGCGAGCCGGTCCGGCTCCAGATCGACCTCGAGCCGGAAGCGGAGATCGTCAACCTGCTCGCCGTCGGGCCCGGAATGAAGTTGCTCCTGGCGTCGAGCGACGGCCGCGGGTTCATTGCCTCGGGCGAGTCGATTCTCGCCGAAACTCGCAAGGGCAAACAGCTCGTGAACCTTCGCCCCGGTGCGAAACTGGCGGTGGTCCGGCCGATCGGCGAGGGCGCGGACACGATCGCCGTGGTTGGCGAAAACCGCAAGTTGCTGGTGTTTGCGCTGTCGGACCTGCCCGAGATGGCACGAGGCCAGGGGGTAATGCTCCAGCGCTATCGCGACGGCGGCCTTTCGGATGCGATCACCTTCCGCCTGTCGGATGGACTGAGCTGGAGCCTCGGCGGCGAGCGCGGCCGGACCCGTACGGAGAGCGATCTCACGGCCTGGCGCGCTGCTCGAGGAGCGGCGGGGCGGATGCCGCCGCTCGGCTTCCCGAGGACCAATCGATTCTAGCGCGGCGGCTTGGCGCTGCGGCCGTTTACCGTCTGTTGGATACATTGAATTAACCGCTCTCGTTCATAGCAACGTGCATGCAGGCTGCGGAACAGCGTACGGGATGCCGAACCCGAGCGCGCGGGAGCGACGCGTCCGGACTCGCGGCTGCAGTCGCTGCCGGCGGCGATCTTGCCCTGCTCAGCGCGCTTCCGATCGCTGCGGCGGTCGTCGGCCGCGACGATGATGGCAAGCCCAAGGTTCTAGCGCACAACTCACGATTCGTGGACGCCGTTGCCCGGTCAACCTGCGCGGCCACCGAGTGGAACGACGCCGATTGTCTGAAGGCCGGACCGATTGCCGAGTTGTTCGAGAGCTATTTTGGCGATCCGTGCTCGGCGGGCGAGCTCGACCTCAAGGACGGCGACGGGGTCGCGGCGCGATTCCTCAGGATCAAGCTTGCCCCGCTTCCGCCGGAGCCAGGGTCGGCCGAGCGCTGCCTGATGAGCCTTGTGGACCGGACGGTGGAGGTCCAGGCCGAGCGGACCCTCAGGGCCGAGATGCTCCGGGACAGCCTTACCGGGCTTCCCAACCGGCTTGCCTTCACCGAGCAGATCGAAAGCGCCGGCGAAGGCCGCCAGGCCGATCTCCAGCACGCCGTCCTCGTCGTCGACGTGCTGCGGTTCAGCCGGATCAACGAGAGCATGGGCAGCATTGCCGGCGACGAGCTTCTGATCACCTTCGCCAGGCGGCTGATGTCGGCGCTTCGCGCCGGCGACGTGCTTGGCCGCACCGGCGGCAACGAATTCGGAATCCTCGTGTCGCTTCGGCGCGGAATCGAGGATGCGCTGACTGCGGCGGCGCGAATCCAGGAAGTGATGTCGGCGCCGTTCCATATCTCGGATCTCGATATCCGAGTGGAGTGTGCGATCGGGGTCGCGCTGATGCAGCGGGGTCAGGACGCTGAAGAGCTGTTCCGCAACGCGCAGTTCGCGGTCAAGCAGGCCAAGCACACCGGCAAGCCGCAGATTTACGAGCCGAAGGAAGCGAGCGCTGCCAGGCGCCGTTTTTCGATCGAGACAGAGCTTCGCCGGGCGCTGGACAAGGACCAGCTCCGGCTCTTCTACCAGCCGCTGATCAGCCTCAAATCGGGAGAGGTTTCAGGATTCGAGGCACTTGCGCGCTGGTCCCATCCCGATCGCGGCGAAATTTCGCCCTCCGAATTCATTCCCGTCGCCGAGGAATCCGGGCTCATCCTGCAACTCGGCCGTTGGGCAATGGACAAGGCGACTCACACGCTCGCGGAGTGGGACAGGAAGGCGGGGGAGGCGCTCCCCTGCTACGTTGCGGTCAATCTTTCGGCGATCCAGCTTGCCCGGGACGACGTGCCGGGGCTGGTGGCGGGAGCGCTTCATTCGAGCGGCCTTTCCGGCAACCGGCTGACGCTCGAGCTGACCGAGAGCTCGATCGTTCAGGACCCGGCGCGGGCGACGCGCGTGTTCGACGCGCTCAAATCGCTCGACGCGACCGTTGCGATGGACGATTTCGGCACCGGCTATTCGAGCCTCGCTTATCTGCAGCGGCTCCCGATCGACGTGCTGAAGATCGACAAGAGCTTCATCTCGGGGATGATGATCGATCCCGACGCCGTGGCCATCGTGCGCGCTGTCCTGAGCCTCGCCGATGCGCTCGGCATGACGACGACAGCCGAGGGCATTGAGACGGTCGAGCTGGCGACGACTCTGGCGACGCTTGGCTGCGCCCATGGCCAGGGCTTCTATTTCGCTCGGCCGCTCGAGGCCAAAGCCGCGCTTGAATTTTGGAAAGCGCGCCGCCGGATCGCTTGACCGGCCCTGGCCGTGGCCCGTTGATCGCCGAGCGATGTTGCAATGCAGCGCAAATTGCTTTCATGGGCGTCGGCATGCCCATCGTTTCCGCTGACGAGCACCCGCGGCGGCTCGCCGACTATAGCGCCGACTACCGGATGCTCATCCTCGCCGCGATGGCGATCGTAGCCGGCACCGGCGGCGCCTTCAGCGCCTGGGCGCTGATCAAGCTGATCGCCTTTGCAACGAACCTGTTCTGGTACGGGGACTTGTCCTTCGCTCCGGCGACGATTGCCGGTCGTGGCCCACTTCTGCTGCTTGTGGTCCCGATTGCGGGTGGCCTGATTGTCGGGCTGATGGCGCGCTATGGGTCCGACAAGATCCGCGGCCACGGAATCCCCGAAGCGATCGAGACCATCCTGTTCGGCGAAAGCCGGCTTTCGCCCAAGGTCGCGATTCTCAAGCCGATTTCCTCGGCGGTTTCGATCGGAAGCGGCGGCCCGTTCGGAGCCGAAGGCCCGATCATCATGACCGGCGGAGCTATCGGCTCGCTTTTCGCCCAGCTGTTCAAGTTGAGCGCCGCGGAGCGCAAGACGCTGCTGGTCGCGGGCGCGACGGCGGGCATGACCGGCATTTTCGGCACGCCATTCGCGGCCATCATGCTTGCGGTCGAGGTTCTTCTCTTCGAATGGAAGCCGCGCAGCTTCGTGCCGGTGGTGACGGCGGTACTGGTCTCGTTCGCCTGGCGCCCTTTGCTGGTGGGCTCGGGCCCGCTGTTCCCGTTTGGGGCCCTGACTCCCACGGGAATCGAGCCGGTCGGGATCGCTGCGGTGCTCGGCGTCATCATGGGGCTCGAGGCGGGCCTGCTCTCCTTCATCCTGTACAAGATCGAAGACGGCTTTCACGCCCTTCCGATTCACTGGATGTGGTGGCCCGCGATCGGCGCAGTGGCCGTCGCCATCGGCGGAATCCTCGACGTTCGGGTGCTTGGCGCCGGCTACGGCAGCATCCAGGCGCTTCTGGAGGGGAATCTCGTCGCCAAGGCGGTGCTAGTGCTCCTTGTCGTCAAAGCCGTCGTGTGGCTCGTCGCACTCGGATCCGGGACCTCGGGCGGAATCCTTGCGCCGTTGCTGATCCTCGGTGGCTGCGCCGGCTTCCTCATCGGCCAGTATCTACCCGGCGATCCGGGCTTCTGGGCAATGATCGGCATGGCCGGGGTAATGAGCGGCGTCATGCGCGCGCCGATGACGGGCGCGCTTTTCGCCGCCGAGCTGACCGATCACCTCTCCGCTTTGCCCGAGACGATTGCCGCAGCGGCGGCCGCTTATGCGGTGAGCGTGCTGATCATGAAGCGATCGATCCTGACCGAGAAGATCGCCCGCCGCGGCCGCCACATCCTTCGCGAATATACGGTCGACGCGCTGGAATTCCTCCAGGCAGGTCAATTGATGACAAAGGACCCGGCGACGCTTCCGGGAACCATGGCGATTCCCGACGTGCTCCAATTCTTTTCGGAGAAGGCGCAGCATCGCTCCTATCCAGTCGTCGACGACCAGGGGCGGCTGCTCGGCCTGGTGTCGCGCACCGACGCGCTTCGGTGGCAGGTCGGCCATCGCGCCGAGGGCCGGCTTGTCGATCATCTTTCGGATGCTTCGGCCCAATATGCCTATCCCGATACGCCGACCGGCAATGTCGCGGACATGATGGTCGAAACGGGGGTCGGCCGAGTGCCGATCATCGATCCGGTGACGAAAAAGGTGGTTGGAATCGTATCGCGCCAGGACCTGCTCAAGGTGCGCTCGACCCAGGAGCGAGGGGAAAAGGTGCGCTCGCGCGGTGCTCCGCTGCCGATTATTGGTAATCGGCCGTGACGTTGAAGGTCCCGACATAGGTTCCGTCGGCGGTCGTCGAATTGATCGTGATCGCGCCGCCGATGGGGATGTTGGTACCGGGATTTCCCGAATTGCCGAGCTGAACGGTGGCTGGCGCGTCAGGGGTCAGCGTCAGCGTTTTTGACGGGTTCGCCTGGTTGACCATCGTCACGTTGGGGGCGCTGATGACGATTGTCTGGCTGTTGGAGCCGGAGACCTTGTAGATTGCCACCTGGGTCGCACCGGAACAGGTGAGGGGGGCCGGGCAGGTGAGCCCCCCCGTCCGCGCCAGGCGAACCGTGGCTCCCGACCATGTGCCGGGACCGAGCAGGATCGTTCCGAGATCGAGATTCTGGACCGACTGGATCGCCAGCGGCTTGACCACCTTCGCCTTCGCCTGGGCATTGATGGTCGCGGCCGCTCCGGGCGCGTCGAGGCAAATCGCGACGGCGGCTGCGACGGCAGCAATGATCCCACGGCGCAGCCCCACTTCTTCGCCTCCGCTCGCGCGAGCATGCGGAAGATGGTCATCCCGCAATTAACCAAAGTGAAGTAGCGGCGGGCGGTTGAGACCGGGTTAACGGCGGTTTTGCAGGGCCTCGGACACGATGGCATCGAACTCCGGCCCGGTGGGGAAGCCGGCGGCGATCCATCGCTCCTCGATGGCGCGAAGTGTCCGCGAAACCACTGGACCTTCGGGCAGGCCCCGCTTGATCAACGCGCCGCCGCCGATCGGCAGCCGAGGGGGGGTCCAGCTGGCGATATTAGCAGCATCCCGGGCGCGGCCGGCCAGCAGGAGCCGGTCCACGGCGCATTCGATGCCGTTCCGGTAAGCGGTGGCACGAGGGTCGGAGACGACTGCCTCCGCCGCACAGCCGATGCGCCTCCTCGCCCGGTTCGAGAGCTTCAGTCGAGCGGCGATTGCTCCGGCGAGCTGCGGGTCGCGCGGAAGCAGCGCGGACAGGCGGCGGAACGGATCGGGCGCAATTCCACCGTCGTGTTCGGCGTCGACCAGGGCGTTGAGCGCCTTCCACGAGGCCGGCTCGATCTCCGGGATCACCGGCTTCAGGACTGCGCGATCGAGCATGATCTTCACCGTCGGCGCCGGATCGGCGACAGCCAGCAGCTTCAGGAGCTCGTCGGCAATTCGCTCTCTCGACAGCGCCATGAGATCGTTGGCGCGGGCGGTGCAGGCGTCAAGCGCGGCGATATCGGGGTCGCCGCGGCCGAACCGGGCGTGGAAGCGGAAGAATCGCAGGATCCGCAAATGATCCTCGGCAATCCGCTCGAACGGGTCGCCGATGAAGCGGACGTGGCGTTGCTCGAGATCGGCGAGCCCGCCGAAATAATCGAATATTTCGCCACTCACCGGGTCGGCCATCAGCGCATTGATGGTGAAGTCCCGCCTCGCCGCATCCTCTTTCCAGTCATCGGTGAAAGCGACGGTCGCGTGGCGGCCAAACGTTTCCACATCGCGCCTCAGCGTGGTGATCTCATAGGGATGGCCGTCGCTGACCGCCGTCACCGTGCCGTGTTCGAACCCGGTCGGCACGGCTTTGAGGCCCGCCGCCTGGAGCCGTTCGACAACCTCGTCCGGGCGCAGGCGAGTGGCAAGATCGACGTCGCTTACGGGAAGGCCAAGCAGATTGTCGCGAACCGCGCCGCCGACGTAGCGCGTCTTCCCTTCGTCGATTGCGAGGGCGTCGAGCAGCTTTGCCATTCCCTCTCGGCGGCGCCATTTCTTCGCGTCGATCTTCAGCTCCATTGCAGCCGCCGCGATAAATTAACGAGCATCGCCGCGGTCGCTCCCCAGATTCGCCTGCCGTTCCATTCGATCTGCCAGTAGCGGCGCTCGTGCCCGCCGAAAACCGCTGTCTCGAGCTTCTGGTGAGCGGGGTCGAGCAGATATTCGAGCGGCGCCTCGAACCATTCCGCCACCTCGGGCTCGTGCGGCGCCAGGTCGAGTTCGGGCGGAACGATGGCGATGACCGGGGCCACGATGAAGCCGGTAACGGTGCGATAATCGTCGAGACGGCCGACCGGCTCGGCAGCCGACGGGTCGAGCCCGATTTCCTCCTGGGCCTCGCGAAGCGCGGCGGCGATAATGGCTTCGCCGGGATCGATGCGACCGCCGGGGAAGGCAATCTGTCCGGCGTGGGTCCGCAGATTTTCGCGCCTGACGGTGAGCAGCACGCCCGGTCGATCCCGGTCGGTGATGGCGATCAGGACCGCCGCTGCAATCGAAGCGCTGGCCCGCAGCTCCGGCAGATCGCCGACGATCGGCGGGCCGGCGGCCGGGCCGTCCAGCATCCGGCGAATCCGTTCGGCGAGTCTCATGCGTCGCCCGTCAGCTGGAAAAAGCATCCGTCGCTCCAGATCCCCGGCGGATCGCCGTCCTCGTCGAGCGCCATCCGGGCAATGTCATAATAGACCGGCCGCGACAGCTCGGCCTCGAGACCGTGACGGACGGATACTCTGGGGGAGAGGCCGTCGCTGGTCTCGACGATCGTCAGCGGGTGGTCGCGCCCGATCAGCACCGCGTCGCCGCTGTCGAGGGCGAGCCAGATGCGGCGGTTGCAGCCGGCATCTTCGTTACGCATGTCCACGGCCCGGAATGCCGTGCCGTCGACGTCGACCGCCAGTTTTTCGCCGGGAGTTACGAGGACATGGCTGCCGTCGGGCTCGCGGCGCAGAATGGTCGAGAACAGCCGCACCATCGCCGCACGGCCGATCGGGCGGCCATCGTGATACCAGGTGCCGTCGCGGGCGATGCGCATGCCCGAATCGCCGCAGCGAGGAGGATTCCACTTCTCGACCGGGGGAAGCCGCCGCTCGTCGATCAGCGCCTGGAGTTGCGCAAGCGAAACTCCCTTGAGGTCTATCGGCGGTTGGCTCTCCGGCATTGGCGCTGGATTGCTTCGCCCCGCGGGCAATGACAACTAGGCAATCATGATGAAAGCCCAAACAGCCATCGTCACGGGTGCCGGCAAGCGCATCGGCGCGGACATCGCCGCGGCGCTCGTCGAGCGCGGCTGGACCGTGCTCGCCCATGTGCGGCGGGAGAGCGACCAGGTGCCCGCTGGGGCGAAAGCCGTATCCGCCGAGCTCGCGGATCCGGATTGCGCAGAGAAAATCTTTGCCGCTGCCGATAGGCTCCCGGCGGTACGCCTTCTCGTCAACAATGCAGCGCGCTTCGCGTGGGACGGATTTGGAGAGCTCGACGCGGGAGAATTCGATGCCCACATGCATGCCAATGTCCGCGCGCCGGTCCTTCTGATGCAGGAAATGGCCAGCCGTCACGCCGGCGGCGACGCTCTGGTCGTCAACATGGTCGATTCGAAGGTGATTGCGCCCAATCCCGACTTCCTCAGCTACACGCTGTCCAAGCAGGCGCTTCTGGCGGCGAGCGATCTTGCCGCAAGGGCTCTCGCCGGCAAGGGAATCCGGGTAAACGCGATCGCTCCCGCGCTGATGCTCAAGTCGCCGGGCCAGAGCGACGAGAATTTCCGGGCAATGCACGAGCACAATCCGCTCGGCCGCGGCGTCACCTCCGCCGACGTCATTGCCGCGATCGACTATCTAATTGCCAGCCCCGTCGTTACCGGCGAGCTGCTCACCATCGACGCGGGCCAGCGGTTCGATCCGCCGGAACGCGACGTTCAGTTCCTGGAGACCTGATGGACACGCCGAAACTCGACGGGCTGGTGCCCGATGCTTTGCGCCCGAAAAGCGCCAAGATCCTGCTCGATTCCCTCGAGGTGATGGCCGATATCGGCTTTCACGATTTCGAGATCGGGGCGCCGCAGCGAATCCTGGTCACGGTCGAGGTCTGGCTCGACGATCACAAGGCGCCTGCCGACGACGATCCCGGCGGCGCGTGGGATTACGACCATGTCCGCCGCCAGGTCATCGAGCTCGCGGGAGCGCGCCGCTACAATCTCCAGGAGACGCTCGCCGAAGCGATTTACCTCCGTCTCGCCGCCATGCGCGGGGTAAAGGCGCTCCGGGTGACGACGTCAAAGCCGGACATTTACCGGGACGCCAGAGGGGTTGGCGTCGAAATCGCATCGTTTAAAGGCATGGAGCCGGGGATTTGACGGACGTTGGCCCGCTGGAACAAAACCGCTTGCACCGCACTTGAAGCGGCAATAAGGAGGCCCGCTTGCTGCCCATGTGACCTTAGTACATGGGACGCGTTCCTGATCCTGGCGACGGGGCTGAATGGGGAGGCCCGGTCCGACCGTGGAGTTCACGGCGTCTCGAGGAGAATTGTGGGTTAATGTCTTACGCCCAGAAGAAAGAGCTTAGTGGCAATCGGACGCTGGCGATCATCATCGTCGCGATCCTTCAGTTCACGCTCGGATATGCGATTGTCACCGGTCTCGCCTACAACGTGATCAAGCACGCGGCCGAGAACCTGAAGACGTTCGACGTCGAAGAGCAACCGCCGCCACCCGAGCAGCCACCGCCACCGCCTCCGAAGAACGTTCCCGAGCTTCCGCCGCCACCGGTTGCGATGAAGCCGATCGTGGAAACGCACATGGAGGCCTCGCCACAGATCGTGACGATTCCGACGCCGCCTCCGATGCACATCGAGGCTCCGCCGGCACCGCCAGCGCCACCGCCCGCCAAGGTAGTCAGGGCGCAGAGCGCCAAGGGGAACCTGCTCAACCTGTTCTCGTCGGAGGATTATCCGGATTCGGCGTTGCGCTCGAACGCAGAGGGATCAACGACGGTCCGTCTGTCGATCGGTAGCAACGGTCGCGTAACTGGCTGCGACGTCATCAGTTCCAGCGGCCATTCCGATCTCGACAATGCGACGTGCCGCATCCTGACGAGCCGTGCCCGTTTCACTCCTGCAAGGAACAGCGACGGGACTCCGACAAACGACACGTACACGCAAAGGGTGACGTGGCGACTTCCCTCCGAATAACGGTCATTCATCAAAGGAAAGTAACGAACAATGGCAACTCCCGCAGCAGCTCCCGCAGCCGCCAACCCTTACGGCCTGTTGCCCGCCCTTGAGCAGGGCGGCATCATTGCCTGGTCGGTGTTCATCATCCTGGTCGGCATGTCCGTCTTCTCGTTCTACATCCTCTTCACGAAGCTGATGCAGCAGCAGAAGATCATCAGCCAGGGCCGCAAGGTCCGGTCCGGGTTCTGGAACTCGCCGAACCTTCGCGAAGCCGCGACCAAGCTCGACCAGAAGAGCGCCTATCGCGCGATCGTCGACGACACGCTCCTCGCGCAGGAACAGCACGGCAAGCTGACCGATCCGATCGATCAGCATGACTGGATGGCCAACAGCCTGGCGCGCAGCCAGGGTGCGATCGGCGCCCGTCTCGGCGAAGGCCTCGCCTTCCTCGCGACGGTGGGCTCGACTGCACCGTTCATCGGTCTGTTCGGTACCGTCATCGGCATCTACCGCGCGCTCATCAAGATCGGCGCTGCCGGCCAGGCGTCGATCGACGCGGTCGCCGGCCCGGTCGGCGAGGCGCTGATCATGACCGCTCTCGGTCTGGTCGTCGCCGTCCCGGCGGTGCTCGCCTACAACTGGCTCGTCCGCCGCAACAAGTCGATCATGGAGGACCTCGCGGCCTTCACGAACGACCTGCACGGATACGTCATGTCCGGCGGTTCGGTTAAGCCGCGCTTCGGCCCGGAGAAGACCTCGTCGGGCTCGCGCAGCGGCACGTCGACGACGACCGCAGGCAATCCGGCCGGCCGCCAGCCGGTCCGCACCGGCGCCACGCAGACCGGAGCAGAAACTCCGACGGCGTAACGCAGTCGAGCGACCGGGCGGGCGCGTTGCCGGCCCGGTCTTCGACCGCCCGACAAAGATGAAGGCACACGATCAATGGCAGTAAGTGTAGGACCGGCCGAAGGCGAAGAAGAAGCCATGTCGGACATCAACGTCGTTCCTCTGACCGACGTGATGCTGGTGCTCCTGATCATCTTCCTGATCACGGTCCCGGTGGTCATCCAGAACGTGCCGGTGAAGCTTCC
>Ga0207657_10001911_pt1 | contig 22493 bp, 21 predicted proteins | sample KBSC33metaG_FD_184316 | JGI IMG/M metagenome (GOLD analysis project Ga0207657, IMG submission 184316) | Corn rhizosphere microbial communities from Kellogg Biological Station, Michigan, USA - KBS C3-3 metaG (SPAdes) (version 2) | ecosystem: Host-associated > Plants > Roots > Rhizosphere > Soil ... | reverse complement strand
CGACGTTCGTCGACGAGGCGGCGTCGCTGACCACGCCGCGGCCGCCGACCACGGAGCGCTGCGTCGAGCTCAACCGCGGCCCGTGGCTCGCGGCGCGGCCGGCTCTCCCCCGGCTCGACGATCCCGGCGACGCGCTCGTGATCGACGCGCGGCAGGTGGACGACTTCGTCGCGGGCCACGTGCCCGGCGCGATCAGCGTGCCGGTCAGCGGAGAATCGTTCTCGACGAAGGCAGGCTTCGTTGTGGAACCGGGTGAGCGCCTCGTGGTCCACGCTCGAACCAGAGACGAGGCGATGGCCGCAGCGCGTTCGTTGTGGAAAGTCGGGATCCTCGAGGTCGGTGGCTACGTCCTCGAGCCCAGCGCCGAGGAGACGCTCGCGACGGTCGACGTCGTCGAGCTCAAGCAACTGCTCGACGCCGCGGCCGACGTCCAGGTGGTGGACGTGCGCGAGGCGTCCGAGCGCGACACCGGCTACATCCCCGGCTCGCGCAACATCCCGTACCGCCTCCTCCGCAAGTTGGGCTGCGGCGCGCTCGACCGGTCGAAGCCGGTCGTCACCGTGTGCGAAAGCGGCCCTCGTGCCGCAATCGCCGCGTCGCTCCTCGCCCGCGAGGGCTTCGACGCACGCGCGGTCTCGCCGGGCGGGGTCGCCACGTTCGACGGCGACGTCGTCTCGTTCAGGCGCTGCGGCGGTTGATCGACTCGATGTAGTAGCCGTGCTCCTCGAGCGCGGCGACCAGCGTGCGGCAGTGCTCATCGTTCCGCGTGATGATCGTCAGCTCCACCCCGGTCTCTGCGACGTCGAGCCCGAACCCCTCGCGGCGATGGTTGACCTCGAGGAGGTTCCCGCGCTCCTCGGCAACGAGCTCGAGCAGTTTGACGAGCCCGCCCGGCCGATCGGGCACACGGGTGCGGAGCACGAGGTAGCGCCCTGCGCGGGTCAGCCCGTGGCGCACGACGGAGACGAGGAGCGTGGCGTCGATGTTCCCGCCCGAGAGAAGCGCACACACCTTCTCGCCGTTCGCCACTCCGTGCAGGAGCGCCGCCACAGACGCCGCTCCGGCACCTTCGACGACGAGCTTCGACCGCTCGAGCAGAAGCGTGATCGCCTCGGTGATCGCGTCGTCGTCGACATGGACGATGTCGTCGAGCAGCTCGTCCAGGATCGCCATCGTCAGCTCACCGGGGTGTTTGACGAGAATGCCGTCCGCGATCGTGCCCCGATCGGTCTTGCCGGCCTGCACGCCCACGATCCGGACGCCCGGGCGGAGCGCACGCAGAACGGTCGCGATCCCGGCGGCCAGGCCGCCGCCGCCGATCGGGATCAGGAACGTCGTCGCATCGGGTAGGCGCTCGACGAGCTCGAGACCAAGCGTTCCTTGGCCCGCGATCACGAGCGGGTCCTCGAACGCGTGCACGAAGGTCGCGCCGGTCTCCTCGGCACGCGCCGTCGCCGCCGCCATCGCATCGTCGAACATCGCGCCGGTCAGGACGGTTTCGGCACCGTAGCTCTGCGTCGCCTCGACCTTGGCCATCGGCGCGTCCTGCGGCATGAAGACGGTCGCGGCGATCCCCAGCTCGCGTGCCGCCCACGCGACAGCCTGGCCGTGATTGCCGGCGCTCGCCGCCATCACACCGGCGGTGCGCTCAGCCTCCCCGAGCGTGGTGAGCTTGTTGACGGCGCCGCGGACCTTGAACGAGCCGGTGCGCTGGAGGTTCTCCGCCTTCAGCCACACGCGGCCGCCGGTGAGCTTCGACAGCGTCTCGGATCCGTAGACGGGCGTGACGCGCGCGCGGCCGCCGAGCCGCTCGCGCGCGGCTTCGACGTCAGCGAGGGTGGGTGCCGTCGGCGGAATCAATCTTGAACACCTTGTCGAGGATCTCACGGACTGCGGTCAACGGGTCGAGCCGGCGGGCCTGTACATCTTCGAGGAGCCGCCGCAACTCTGGGTCTTCCTGCACCTCTTCTTCGAGGTGGCGGCGTGCACGCGAGGACGCGACCTGGAACACCTCCGTCGCCAGGTTCCGGCGGCGGCGCTCCTCGAGCTCGCCTTCCGCCTCGAGCCAGGCGCGATGCTCCTCGACCTTCTCCCAGAGGGTGTCCACGCCCTCGCCGCGCATCGCCTCGGTGAGGACGATCGGCGGGCGCCAGCCGTCGGACGGCCCGAGTGAGAGCACCTGCCGCACCTCGTTCAGCATCGCCTTCGCCATCGGGTGATCCATCTTGTTGATCGCGATCACGTCGGGGATCTCCATGATCCCGGCCTTCAACGCCTGGATCGAATCGCCGGAGCCCGGCATCAGGACGAGCACGACGGTGTCGGCGATCGAGATGATCCCGACCTCGCTCTGGCCGGCGCCGACGGTCTCGAGGAACACGACGTCCTTCCCCGCCGCGTCGAGAACGAGCAGCGTCTGCAGCGTCGTCTCGGCGAGGCCGCCGAGGTGCCCGCGCGTCCCCATCGAACGAATGAACACGCCCGGATCGAGGAAGTGATCGGTCAGGCGAATGCGGTCGCCGAGCAGCGCGCCGTGCGTGAATGGGCTCGACGGGTCGACCGAGACGACGCCGACTTCGCGCCCGTCCGCCCGCACCCGGCGGACGAGGGCCGAGACGAGACTCGACTTGCCGACGCCGGGGGGCCCGGTGAGACCGACGGCGTGCGCGCCGCCGGTGGACGGGTACACGTCGCTGACGACTTGATACGCAAGCGGGTCGCCGTTCTCGACGAGCGTGATCGCGCGGGCGAGCGCGCGGCGATCGCCCGCGCGGAGCGCCTCGACGAGACGCTCCCGCGTCCATTCGCGGCGGGCGGACATCGTCAGGCGGGCACCTCGCGCGCCCGCAGGCGGGAGGTGTCGGCGCGAAGCAGCGCGACAACGACGAGTGCGCTGCCTGCAGTGAAGCCCGCAGCGACGACGTACGTCCACCGGGCGCCCACAGCTTCCGTGAGCGGTGCCGAACTGGCTTGTGCGAGCCCGAGGAACGCGGTCTGCAGGCTGATGATGACCGTGAACGCGCGTCCACGAAGCCGGTCGGACGTGTAGCGCTGAACGATGAGGATGGTCATCGGGAACGCCAGGCCGTTGCCGAACCCGGTCATCGTCATCGAGGTTGCCGCAACCCAGATGTTCGGCGCGGCGGCCGCGCCGAGGATGCCTACGGTGAGCGGGACAAACGCGAGCGCGTAGATGTTGAGCACGTTGTGCCGCTCGAGCAGGAAGCCGGTGATGATGCTGCCTGCGACCAGCCCGACACCGGATCCGGTCCAGAGCAGCCCATAGCCGAAGCCGCGGCTGGAGCCGAGCGACCTCGTCGCGAGAAAGATCTCGCTGACGTTGACGAGCCCCGACGCGATGATCGTCAAGCCGAAGCCGAACAGCGCGATCCGCAGCGCCGTCGAACGAAACGCCGTGAATCCCTCACGGAGGTCACGCCAGTGGCCGCGCGAGATCCCCTGCTCGCTTTGCAGGAGGCGGCCGGGAATGCGGAGGAGCAGAATCGCCGAGAAGAGGAACGTCGCTGCGTTCATCCAGTAGACGACGTGGGAACCCGAAAGACTCACGAGGACACCGGCGATCAACGGGCCGATCGCGGCGGCGAGCCATTCGGTGCCCTGGAGGAGGGTCGTCGCAGAATCGAGGTCCCGCTCGTCGACGAGGTTCGGCGCACCGGCGAATACCGCAGGCCGGAAGAACGAGTCGGCAACGCCGGAGATCGCCGCGAGCACGATCATCGTGCTCGGATGGTGGGCGAAGGGCAGCAGTGCGAAGACGACGAGCCGCGCGACGTCGGAGCCTACGATCAACGTCTTTCGTGACAGACGGTCGATGAGGGGCCCGACGAAGAGGCCGACGAAGATCTTCGGCATGAACGTGACGAGGAACAGCAGCGCCACCCACCACGTCGAGTGCGTGCGGGCGTCGATGTCGGCTGTAAGCGCGATCGTGGTCGCGTACGTTCCGATCGCGGATCCGAGCGTTGCGGTGAACAGCAGCCGGAACATGCCGTTCCCGAAGACGGCCGCGCGGCTGCGGATGTGGGCCGACCCGGTCACGCAGTTCCCCGCTTCGGCGCTGAGCCTCCCGCGAGCGTACGGCTCATGCGAGGGCGCGTCCGAGGGCGCCCGCGAACTCGTCGAGCTCGTCAGGAGTGCCGACAGACACACGGATCGCGGTGGGCGACCCGAACCCTGCGAGCGGTCGCACGATCACGCCCTCCAAGAGAAGGCGCTCGAATAGCTCCGCCGCATCGCTGCCGACCTCGAAGTAGACGAAGTTGCCGACCGACGGCACCGGCTCGAGCCCGTGCTCGGAGAGGATCTCGGTGAGCCGCTCGAGGCCTTTGGTGTTGATCGCACGGCGCCGCTCGATCTCGGCGCCGCCGTCGATCGAGGCAAGCGCGGCGACCTGCGCAGTCGTCGTCAGGTCGAACGGCCTCCGCACCTTCGTCATCGCAGCGATCACTTGCGCAGGCCCAACCGCGTAGCCGACGCGTTGGCCGGCGAGCCCGTAGATCTTCGAGAACGTCCGCAGAACGACGACGTCGCGCCCGGCCTTGAAACAGCGCTCGACGGCATCGGGGTAGTCGGGGCGATCGATGTACTCGAAGTAGGCCTGGTCGACAACCGTGATCACGCGCTCCGGCACGCGGTCGAACCACGCGTCCAGCTCGTCTGTCGTGTTCATCGTCCCAGTCGGGTTGTTGGGATGGCAGATGTAGACGATCTTCGTGCGCGGCGTGATCGCATCCGCCAGCGCATCGAGGTCGTAGCGGTGGTCGCGCAGCGGCACGAGGTGCGCATGAGCGCCCTGCTTGCGCGCGTAGATGACGTAGCTCGGGAAGGACGGCCAGCCGCAGACGATCTCGTCGCCCGGGTCGAGGATCGCCTGGCTCAGGTAGTCGATGCAGCCGTCCGCACCGGCACCCGCGCACACGTTGGCGACCGGCACGCCGTGTCGCTCGGCGAGTGCGTGGTGCAACGCATGCGCCCCGCCGTCCGGATAGCGGTTCAGGTCGGCCGCAGCCTGCGCCATCGCCTCGAGCGCCGCAGGCAGCGGTCCGAACGGTCCTTCGTTGGACGCGAGCTTGATGACGTGCTCGAGGCCGAGCTCGCGCTGAACGTGCTCGATCGGCCGCCCCGGCTGGTACGGGCTCAGCCCGTTGACGCTGGCGCGAAAGAACGAATCGTCACGATCTGCGGCGACTTTCGGCACGTGGTCACCCTATCGCCGTCACCCGCCGAACCGCGATCCACCGTACCCTGCTGCTGTGCCCGAGCTCGGTCTCTTCCCGCTGCCGATCGTCCTTGTCCCCACCGAGCGGATCCCGCTCCACATCTTCGAGCCGCGCTACCGCGAGCTGATCAGCGAGTGCCTCGAAACTGACGGTGAGTTCGGGCTCGTGCTCGCCACCGGCGACGGAGCCGTGCACGAGATCGGGACGCGTGCGCGCGTCGCCGCGCTTGTCGAGACCCTCGACGACGGAGCGATGAACGTCGTGGTCGAAGGCGGCGACCGTTTCCGCCTGCTCGAGCTGACGGACGGGCGCTCGTTCCAGACGGGTCTCGTCGAAGACGTCCTCGACGACGACGAGCCGGTCGACGAGGACGATGCCGAGCGTGCGCTCAAGGTCTTCCGTGAGCTCGCGACGGTTGCAGAGAGCGACGTCGACATCCCGGACGCCGACTCGCCGGATCTCGTGTGGGAGCTCGCGGCGCGCGTCGATTTCGGCGTCGAGCCGAAGCAGGAGATCCTCGCGTCGACGTCGCCGCCCGAGCGAATGCGACGGCTGGGGGAGCTGCTGCAGATCTCACTCGACGCGGTCCGCCTCGAACAGGCGCTCCGCGAGCGCGCCGGTCAGAACGGCAAGGTCACGCCGCTGAACGGCGACGGGTCGCACTAAAAGGTGGTCGGCCAGCCGTTCCGCGTGAAGCGCTCGCGCTCGCGCTGCTTCGCATAGTCGACGGCGTCGCGGACGTTGAGTGGTAGCCCGTATCCGCGCAGGAACGGTTCCGGCGACGTTTCGATCTCGAACTTCCAGAGCGCGTAGCCGACGTCCTCCATTCGTGGGCCGGGGTGGGCGTTGTCGAAGTCGATGACGAAGCAGGGGACACCGTCGACCCAGATCAGGTTCCACGGACCGAAGTCGCCATGGCAGACCACCTCTGATCTGCCGGCGAGATCGATCCCGGCAACCGCGTCGTGGTAGCGGCGGAGGAGCGTGCCCGCAGCGGCCAGCTGACCGTCGCTCCAGGTGAGCCGACGGGTATCCGAGAACGTTTCACCCTCGAGAAAGGTCAAGACGTCACGACCTTTCTCGTCCAATCCGAGCCAGCGCGGTGCTGCGTCGAATCCGACAGAGCCGAGGTGAACGAGCACGTCGCGCATCAGTTGGGTCGCGTGGGTCGGAGGCCGCCGGACGGTGTCGCCGACCCGCACGACGCCGTCGGTCGACCAGCCGCCGCCGAGCGGAACCTCGTCGCTCATCCGACGACGACGCCGTCACCACCGCGCCGCGCATCGCCCGCTGCGGCGAGGCTGCCATCCGGCAGGACCTCGACGGCGTTCGTGCCGCCGAAGTAGAGATTGCGGCGGCGCCAGCGGACGAGGTTCTTCGACCACTCCTCGACCAGATCGAGCTCGGCAGGGTCGAAACCGCCCTCGCAGTGGACGTGCGCGTCCTCGACGTGGACGCGTGGCGCATCGATCGCTGCTGCGACCCCGTCGCCGTGCACGAGCACGTTGACGATCACCTGCATGATCGCGCCGCGCAGCCGGACCGAGCCGGCGCTCCCGAGGACGAGCCGCGGCCGTCCGTCGGCGAGCACGACGGTCGGGGCCATCATGCTCGTCAGCCGGTGGCCGGACTCGGCCGGCGCGCCCGCGACGAGGTCGTACTCGCCGAGCATGTTGTTCAGCTGCATGCCGGTACCGGGGACGATCACGCCCGAGCCCGAGCCGGTCGACGAGGAGAGCGACGCCGCGTTCCCGTCGGAATCGACGGCAGAGACGTGGGTCGTGCCACCGGCAGGCGTCTCCTCGCTCGTCCACGTTCCCTCGGCGATGCGCGCGGCCGCCTCCGCGAGCATCTCGTCCGCGAGCAGCCGCTCCTGGAGGCCGCCGGCGTGGAGCGCCTCCGCGAACGCGTCATCACGCACGCGGGTCTGCTCGCGCATCACCTGGGCGAGCGCACGGATCGCGGCGGCCGTCCCGCGGCCTCCCGCCCCGGTCCGCTCCAGAAGGGCGAGCCCGTACGCGATGAGGATCCCGCCGGACGACGGCGGCGGGTTCGAGATCACCTCGTAGCCGAGATACGGCACGCGCACCGGCTCTCGCCAGATGACCTCGTACGCGGCCAGGTCGGCGACCGTGAGGCGCCCGCCACCCTCCTCCACCGTGCGGGCGACCTCCACGGCCAGCTCGCCGCGATAGAGCGCAGCGGCACCTTCGTCGGCGATCCGCTCGAGCGTGACGGCGAGATCCGGCAGGCGGAGGAGGTCGCCGGGCTGCAGCCGCGAGCCGTCGGGCCGGCTGTAGAGGCGGCGCCCTTCGGCGGTATGGCGGAGGATCAGGTCGAGAATCGCGTGCAGGTGCGCCTGGGGCCGCGTCAGCTCGACGCCCTGGCGGGCGAGCTCGATCGCCGGCGCGACCACCTCGGCCCACGGGAGACGGCCGTACGTCTGGTGGACCGCCTCCAGACCGGCGGTCGTCCCCGGCACCGCGCATGAGGCACCGCCGATCCGGAAGATCTGGGTCGTCTCGCTGTCGCCGCCGAAGCCGACGTCGATGGCGTGCATCTCCGCGCCTTTCAGCTCTGGGCGCCCGAGACCTGGCGTGGCGACGAAGAAGTCCGCCACGCGCGGGGCGCCGGCGCGGGGCGCGACGAGCGCGAACCCGCCGGCGCCCGGGCCGGTCAGCGGGCTCTCCGCGACCCAGCCGGCGAAGCCGGCCGCGACGCAGGCGTCGACGGCGTTGCCGCCCTCCTCGAGGACGCGGGCGCCCGCCCGCGCGGTCAACGCGTGACCGGCTGCGATTGCACCCTTCATGAAACGGCTTTGCCTGTCGATGAAGGAGAACCGTGCATTGCACTCCGAATCTTCACGATTTCGGCACTAACTGGAGGCAAGGTTCTTGGTAGTGAGTCATGAACGCACGATCATGCGCCTCTCTCGCCCGACCTTCACGCTCGTGCTGGCCGGCGCCGCCGCCGCAGCTGCCCTCGGCGCCCTGTCGCTTCCGCTGCTCGGCCACCATCTCGCCTCGACGTTCCACGTCCTCACCGACGCGAGCCGCCCGTGGCTCTTCGGCTCGTTCGTAGCCTTCCTCGGCGCATTCGCCTGCACGGTGGGTGCGTGGCGATCGGCACTTTCCGCCGCCGGTGCGCGGCTCTGCCCGAAGCAGGCCGCAGCGCGGCTCGGGATCGGCTCGATGGTCAACGCGTTCACGCCGGCGAAGCTCGGCGATGCGGTCAAGATCACGCTCTGCGCGCGCGCGATCGACGCGCCCGACCGAATGTGGACGGCGACCGGGACGTACACCGCACTCGCCGCTGCTCGATCGCTGACGCTGGCGGGGCTCGTCGTCGTCGCCAGCGCCACGCATGCGCTTCCGATCTGGCCGGTGTTCCTCCTCGTCGGCTCCGCCGCCGTGGTCGCGCTGATCGCGGTCGCATCGACCCGCTTCCGCAGCCACCACCGCATCGCGAGCTTCCTCGCGGGTGTATCGGCACTCGCGAAGGACCGCCGTGCACTCCGCGGCGTCGCGCTCTGGACGATCGGCATGCAGCTCTTCCGCCTCGCCGGCACCGTCGCCGCGGTGTACGCGTTCGGTCTCCCGCATCCGCTGCTCGCCGCGCTCGTCATCCTCCCCGCGCTCGACCTCGCCGGAGCCGTGCCGCTGACGCCGGGCAGCTTCGGGATCGGCGGCGGCGCTGTTGCGGTCGCCCTCGCGAGCCGAGGGATCGGGATGACGGACGCACTCGCGACCGGGCTCGCCATCCAGGGTGTCGAGACAGTCGTCAGCGTCACGTGCGGGTCGCTCGGGCTCGCCTACCTGATGCAGCCGAGCGAGCGCGTCACCCGGGCAGCGGTCCGCATCGCCGTCGTCGGCGCGTCGGCGGTGCTCGCCGCGCTCGTCGGCGTTTTCGTGATCGACCTCTTCTAGAGCTAGAGATCGCGCAGGAACGCGGGCGTCTCGAGGTCGCCCGACCCGCCTGCGGAGATGAACGACCGCTTGCCCGCGCGGCCGATCCCCGTCGCGACGACGGTGATCCACATCTGCCCGTCGAGCCGGTCGTCGATCGTCGCGCCGAAGATGATGTTCGTGTCATCGGTCGCCGCCTCGCGCACCGCCTCGGCCGCCTCGTTCACCTCGTAGAGCGTGAGGTCGCTGCCGCCGGCGATCGAGAGCAGGATGCCGCGCGCACCGGTGATCTCGGTCTCGATCAGCGGGCTGCGGATCGCGCGCTCGGCAGCCTCCTTGGCGCGGTTGTCGCCGGTCGCGTAGCCGATTCCCATCAGCGCCGAGCCCGACTCCGCCATGATCGTGCGCACATCGGCGAAGTCGAGGTTGATCAGGCCCGGGTTCGTGATCAAGTCGCAGATGCCCTGGACGCCGTGCCGGAGCACGTCGTCGGCGATCCGGAACGCCTCGAGCATCGACGTGCCGCGGTCGAGCACTTCGAGCAGTCGATCGTTCGGCACGACGATCAGCGTGTCGCATGCTTCGCGCAGCGTCTGCAGCCCTTCGTCGGCCTGCTTGCGCCGTCGTGTGCCTTCGAACTTGAACGGCATCGTCACGATCCCGACCGTCAGCGCGCCGAGCTCGCGCGCGATGCGTGCGACGACGGGGGCCGCACCGGAGCCGGTGCCGCCGCCCTCGCCGGCGGTGACGAAGACCATGTCGGAGCCGCGCAGTGCGCGCTTGATCGTGTCGTAGCCGTCCTCGGCCGCCCGGCGGCCGATCTCCGGGTCCGAGCCGGAGCCGAGCCCCTCGGTGAGCTCGCTGCCGATATGGATCTTCGTCGGCGCGTCGCTCGTTTGGAGCTGCTGGATGTCGGTGTTGACCGCGACGAAGTCGACCTGCGTGATCCCGGCGTCGATCATCCGGTCCAACGCGTTCAGCCCGGCGCCGCCGACGCCGACCACGCGAATGACGGCGAGGTACGAGGCGCTGTCACGGCTGCGCTCGAGGCGGGCCGGCTGGTCGGGCAGCGGCTCGAGCCACCGTGCGAGCGGCCGGCGCTCCTCCGCCGGAGGCTCGGTGGCGGGTGCCGGAGCGACGGCACGGATCGGCGTCGGTTCCGGCGGTTCGGAGCCGGCCTTTGTTGCCGGCGAAGGCTCGGGCTCGGTCGGCAGTTCCTGCTGCTCGTGCTTCTGGCCGCGCTGGGCGGCTTCGGTCGCCCGGAAGAGCTCCGCGAGCGGGCCTTCACGCATGCTGGCGCGATTTCTCGCCACTGAGCACCTCCTTCGCCAAGTCGCGATACATGGCAGCAGCCTCGCCGGACGGATCGTAGGCGAGCACGGAGGCGCCCTTCACCGGCGCCTCGGCGAAACGGATCGTTTTGCGGATGCGCGTGTTGTAGACCAGGTGCCCGAAGTTCTCGCGCAGGATCTCGTCCGCCTCACGCGAGTGCGTCAGGCGCTTGTCGTACATCGTCGGCACGATCCCCATGATCTCGACGCGCGGGTTCAGGTTCTCGCGCACCATCGAGAGCGTGTTCTCGAGCTGCACGAGCCCGCGCAGCGAGAGGTACTCGGTCTGCACCGGGACGATCACACCGGTCGCCGCGACAAACGCGTTGACGGTCAGGAGCCCAAGTGAGGGCGGCGTGTCGATGAAGATGTAGTCGTAGCGATCCTTGATGGGCGCCAAAGCTTTTTCGAGCGCGCGCTCGCGGCCGATCTGGCTCGACAGAGCCATGTCCGCACCGGCGAGGTCGATCGACGAGACGGCCACGTCTGCCTCGCACGTGTGGATGACGTGCTCCATCGGCAGCCGGTGGACCAGCACGTCGAACATCGACTGCTCGATCGAGTCCGGGTTCAGCCCCTGCGACATCGTCAGGTTCCCTTGCGGGTCGAGGTCGATGAGCAGCACGCGGTACCCCGACTCGACGAAGGCCACGCCGAGGTTGAGGGTGGTCGTCGTCTTGGCCACGCCACCCTTCTGGTTGGCGAGGACGATCACCTGCGCTTCGGCAGGGGCCGGCATGCTCGCAGGGCGAACATTCGGGCGCGGGAGAAGGCGCGCTAGACCCATCAGTACCCCCGTTTCGGGTCGCTCTACTGCATTCCTTCACTCTCCTTCCGAAGTTTCTGAACTGCCGCCCGAGCGCGGGCGTCGCCCTCCGCTCTCGCCCATGCCTCGGCCTCCGGAACGAGGAGACGCAGCTCGTCGAGCACCGCCGCCGGCTGCGCCGCCCCGCGCAACCGCTCGATCCGCTCCAGGCGCCGAAGCACCGCGTCCGTCTCGTCCATGCATCGACCGTAGCCGGGGGCACGTCACATGTCTGTTCCAGCTCTGTGCCGAATGTGCGACGAACAGACGGCCGTTACGCGACGCGCAGAACGGACTGCGGCCGCGGCCGGAGACCGAGCAGCGTCTCATCGAGCGCCTCGACCAGCTCGGCGCGCGTGCCGTGCATCAGCACCTCGACGAGCGCGCGGCGAACGGCGTCGTTGGCGACACGGTCGAGACGCTCGGCGTTGAGCCCTGCGACAAGATCGCTGCGCTCGTTCGTCTTGTCGGCGAGCAGCACCGCGGTGCGCATCGCGGCGCCCCAGAGACCGCCGTCGGCGCCGAACAGGCAGGCGATCGCCTCGCGAAGCTGGCCGGACCGGAACGGCTCGTCGGAGAAGAGAGACAGCTCCCAGCGGTCGAGCGCCTCGGCGAGCTCGCGATCCGCGTCGGCGAGCGTGAGTCGTTCGCGGAGATCGGCAGCGAGCTTCGCACGAACCTTGTCGAGCCGGGCGGGCTCGCCGCGAGGCTCGGTGGCGGCAATCGGCAGGAGCGGCGCGACGCGGAGCGGGCGAAAATCGAGGCGCTCGAACACGACCGGGCCGGCTGCGATCGCGCCGGAGGTCGCGAGGCGAAGCGCCGTCACCGCGTCCGCGAGCTCGGCGGCCGCGTCGGGCGGATCCGACTCGTCGGGCGCGAGCTCGCGCCGAAGCTCGAGGACGAGCAGCCGGTCGACGTCGCGGCCGAACTCCGGCGGCATGAGTCCGAGCGCTTCCGGCCACAACTGGGAGATCTCGCCGCTCTCAGCCGGACGAAGCCTGATGTCGCCGCCGAGCTCGGCGTCCGAGCCGGCGGACAGTCCCACGACGGGTGCGAGCGCGACGTAGGTCCGCGCCGAGCCGAAGAGCGTGTGCTCGAGATCGGCGTACGCGCTGTCGAACGCTTCGTCGTGCCAGTCGAACCCGCCGCAACGCTCGGCGGTCCACGTCAGCATCGGCAAGAGAATCGAGCGGAAGAGCGCGTCGTCGTTCGTCTCGGCGAGTCCCGAGTGGGCTCGAGCGAAGATCGCCGCCGCCGGCTCGCGCCGCAGATCCTCGATCGCGTTGCGCGCGTCGGGCAAACGCCGGAGCGTCGGCGCCTGCTCCTCGACGAAGCCGCGCACGAGCGGGCGATACTCGTACAGCGACGGCCCGTGTTTCGTCGCGTGCTCTTCGAACGCGAACGGGACCTGAGCTCCGCGCTCCGCGGCGAACGCAGCGAGGCAGAACGCGCGCAGCGACTCGTACAGATGCGGGGCGCGCAGCACGCAGACATCTACGCGCCGCGCGGGTCCATCCCTGCCTGGCAGCCGGGGCACCAGTACGCGGTGCGGTTGTCGTCCCCGAGCCCCCATGACGCAATCGAGCCCGCGCAGCGTGGGCACGGCTGCCCGGCGCGGCGATACACGCGCCGAGCTTCGCGGCCGTCGTCGAGCGACGCGCGCATGAGCGCGGCGGCGGCCCCGAGGGCGCGGCGGCGGTCCGGCTCGGGGACGTCGTGGAGCTTCAGCCACGGCGAGAGCCGAACCTCCCAGAGCGACTCTGCGAGCCACATGTTCCCGATCCCCGATACGAGCGACTGGTCGAGCAGCGACTCGCCGAGGCTGCGGGTGTGGTCCGCAACGCGCAGGCGCTGCAGCATGTCCTCGAACTGCGGCGGGCGCGCGAGGATGTCGGGGCCGAGGCGACGGAGCGCGCGGTCGTGCAACTCGAGGATCGGCCCGTTCCAGAGGACGCCCTCGACGCGATCGCCGCGCAGCACGAGCCACGGGCTGCCGACACGCCGCTCACCCCGCGGTCGCACCGACCATCGGCCCGACATGCGCAGATGCGACCGAAGGACGACGGCTCCCGAGAACCGGAAGCGCAGGTTCTTGCCGATCGCCTCGACCGACTCGAGCGTGCGTCCGTCGACCGCCTGGGCCACCCGCGTCGCCCGGCCGCGCGGATTCGGCGACTCGGCGGAGATGGATTGACCGACGAGCGCCTGGAGACGACGCGCCGCGCGGTGCAACGTGTCGCCCTCGGGCACGTTTCCACGGTAACGAGATCGGCGAGACTGTGGCCGTCGTGACTCGTGGAACACGCACCCGCTCCGCCGCCGCCGGCGCCTGTGCCGCCGTCGTCTGGGCGGCCGCGGAGCCCATCGACCGCCGCCTCCTTCGCAACGACTACTCGGATGTCGCCCTCCTTGGCAAGGCGGTGACGCGATCGCGGGCGTGGCCGGTCGTCGGGCTCGCCCTGCATGCGGCGAACGGCGCGGTGTTCGGGCTCGCCTATCACGAGCTGCGCCGTCGGCGCGCCGTGAGCGCGGTGCGGGTCGCGCTGACCGAGCACCTCGCGCTGTTCCCACTCGGCGCCCTCGTCGACCGGCACCATCCGGCTCGCGGCCAGGCCGGCGTCGAGCGCGTGTTCGGTGCGCGCGCGTTCGCGCAGGCGACGTGGCGACACCTCGTCTTCGGCGCGGTCCTCGGCCGGCTCGCCGACGAGTGATTCCGTCAGTCGTCCTCGCGCCTCTCGCCGGCGGGCCGTCGACGCCGGAGCTCGCGGCCGCCGTCGCAAATGCCGGCGGCCTCGGATTCGTCGCCGCGGGTTACTTGACGCCGGACGAGCTCGCGACGCGCCTCGAACAGGCCCGCGCGCTGACGGACGGGCCGCTGGGGGTCAACCTCTTCGTGCTCGAAGAGCGGCCCGTCGACGACCAAGCCGTCGCGACGTACGCGCGCGAGCTCGAGGCGGAAGGCAACGAGGTCGGCGAACCGCACTTCGACGACGATCGCTTCGCCGAGAAGGTCGCGGTCGCGATCGACGACAAGGTCGACGTGATCTCGACCACGTTCGGACCACCGCCGGCCCAGCTCGTCGAGGCGGCGCGCGCCGCGGGCATCGCTGTCTGGGCGACCGTGGCGGGCGTCGAAGATGGCCTCCGCGCGGTTGCCTCAGGAGCCGACGTGCTCGTCCTCCAGGGAAGCGAGGCGGGCGGGCATCGAGCGAGCTTCGACGATGCGGACGAAGGCGATACGCCGCTGCTCGAGCTGCTCGCGGCGCTTGGCGATGCCGTCGACGTGCCGCTCGTCGCATCCGGCGGCATCGCCGACCGCACCACGGCTGATGCTGCGCGCTCCGCCGGCGCCGTTGCCGTGCAGGCAGGGACAGCGTTTCTCCTCTGCCCCGAAGCGGGCACGAACGCGCCGCACCGCACAGCCGTTGCACGCGGAGGGCCGACCGCGATCACGCGCGCGTTCACCGGCCGCCGCGCACGGGGAATCGTCAACGGCTTCATGCGCGACCACCCGGATGCGCCGTCCGCCTACCCGCACATCCACTACGTGACCGCCCCGCTTCGCGCCGCCGCGCGCGCGGCCGGAGACGCCGAGCGGATCAACCTCTGGGCGGGCACGAACGTCTGTCTCGCCAGAGAACGGCCGGCGGCCGATCTCGTCGCCGAGCTACGCCCGTAGCACCGCGCGCCGCGGGCCGGCCAGGAAGCCCGCCTCGACGAGCAGCGGCATTGCCTCGCTCTCGACCACCGGCTCGCCGTCGAACCGCTCGACGGCCAAGCGGGACAGCCGTCCCGAGCGAACGTGTCCGACGAGCGCGTCGACGGCGGGGCGAAGCCACGACTCGTCGGGATCGCGCAGCGGCGTGAGCGAGCGACCGCCGCGCTCGACGTAGAGCACCGCCTCGCCGCCGAGCAGCACGACAAACGCACCGGCGACCCGCGCGGCGCGCGCACCTGCGCGTTTCGGCCACGGAAGCGCACCTCCGTACGGCTGCGCAGGATCGGCGGCGGCGAGCACCAGCGCCTCCGGCTGCTCGGGGCGCTCACGCAGGTCGCGCAACCGCTCCACCGCACCTCCGAGCGCGAACTGCGCACCCCCGAGACCTTCGACGAAGTACCCGCGCCGGCAGAGCCCAAGGGTCTCGAGCGCACGCAGCTCGGCGTACACGGCGCCGTACCCGCCTGGGATGCCCTCGGCGCGCACGCCGTCGCGCGTCACGATCCCTTGCCGCTCGAGCAGAAGCTCGGCGAGCGCGCGTCGGTCGTGGGCACCACTGAAGAGCCGATCGGTGCGCGACCAGCGGCCGGCGGTCGCGGTCGGCCCGTGGACGCGGCGCCGCGAGAACCGGCGCGGCCGACGCTCCTGCTTCGGCACTCCGAAACGGCGCGAGGCACGGAGCGGCGTCCAGGCGTCGTTCGTGACTTCGCCCGACCACACGAGGTCCCAGAGCGCCGGTAGCGCATCGGCCTCCTCGAGGCCGGTCTCGGCGAGCAGTTCGTCCCAGAAGACCGCGCCCTGGAGTGCCCGGCGCAAGGCGTCGTGCTGGGGCGACTCCGGCGCCGGCGACGCGGGAACCCGGCCGAGCGCCGACGCGTCCTCACGGAAGTAGAGCGCGACGCGATCCTGGCCGGCACCGACCCAGACGACCTCGCCCGAGGCCGTCAACCCGTCGAGATGCTCGGGCCGGTAGCCCCGAACACGGCGCGGCAGCACCTCTGACTCCCAGAGCGCCACGGGAAGCGGCAGCGCCTGAAGAGGTACTAGCGCTTCGCGCAGCGAAGCGCCCCGACCGATCCCGTGCCACCCCGGGGCGAAGCGTGCAAGCGCCTCCTGCTCGACCGGCTCGACCTCGCGACGGAGCGCGGCGAGTGACGCGCGCCGCAGACGGCGAAGCACGTCGGGATCGCACCACTCACGCTCCGTCCCACCGGGGCGAAGCTCGCCGCGCACGAGCAGCTCGTCTCGCTCCAGCTCGGCGAGGATGCCGCCGACGTCGCGGCCGAAACGTGCGTCGGCCTCGCCGGTCGTGAACGGCCCGCGTCCTTTCGCGAACCGGAGCACGAGCTGCCGCAACGACTCAGGCCCGCCCTCCAGGAACGCATCCGGCAGCCCCGACGGCGGCATCGCGCCGAGCGCGTCGCGGTAGCGACCCGCATCCTCGGCCGCGACCAGCCGCTCTTCGCCGGCGATGCGCATGAGAACAGCGCGGCGCTCGGCGAGCAGCGGCGCCGCGAGCTCGCGGTCGTACTCGCCGGCGCGCAGGTCGCCGCGGATCCGAAGCTGATCGTGTAGCTGGTCGGGGCTCGTCGGCGAGCCGCGCAGCTGGCGCTCGACGTCCTCGACCGCGTCGCGGTCGAGGAGATCCCTGAGCTCCTCCTGGCCGAGCAACTCGCGCAGGAGGTCGCGGTCGAGTGACAACGCCTGCGCCCTGCGTTCGGCAGGCGGCGTGTCGTCCTCATACATGTAGGTCGCGATGTAGTCGAAGAGCAACGACGCCGAGTACGGCGACGCGCTCTGCGTCTCGACCTCGACGAGATCGAGCTCGCGGGTTTGCAGCCCCTGCAAGATGCCGCGCAGGGCGCTCAGGTCGAACACGTCCTGCAGGCACTCGCGGTACGTCTCGAGAATGACCGGGAAGCTGCCGTACTTGCGTGCAACACCGAGCAGCGACTGCGCCTTCAGCCGCTGCTGCCAGAGCGGGGTGCGTGCGCCGGGCCGGCGGCGCGGGATCAGGAGAGCGCGCGCGGCGTTCTCGCGGAAGCGCGCGCCGAAGAGCGCGGTCTCCCCCAGCTCGGTGACGACGAGATCCTCGACTTCCGCGGGGTCGATCGCGAGCTCCTCGATCGGCGGCGGAGCGTCGGCCTCGGGGAAGTGCAGCGCGATGCCGTCGTCCGACCAGATCGACTGCGCATCGATGCCGTGTGCGTCGCGCAGCCGCGCAGCGATCGCCATTGCCCACGGCGCGTGCACGCGGGCGCCGAACGGCGTCAAGATGCACACGCGCCAATCGCCGATCTCGTCGCGGAAGCGCTCGACAAGTACCGTCCGGTCCGAGGGAACGACGCCGGTGTGGCGTTCCTGCTCTCGCAGGAACGCTAGAAGGTTCGTAGCCGCTCTTCGCTCCAGGTGGAAGTCGTCACGGAGCCGCACGCTTGCCTTCTCGTCGCTCAAGGCGACGAGCTCGCGCGAGGCAGCGCCGATCTTCTGCCCGAGCTCGTACGGACGGCCGACGCCCTCGCCTTTCCAGAACGGCACCGCGCCGGGAAGCCCCGGCGCCGGCGAGACGAGCACACGATCGCGAGTGATCTCCTCGATGCGCCACGTCGACGCGCCGAGGAGGAACGTCTGGCCGGCACGCGCCTCGTAGACCATCTCCTCGTCGAGCTCGCCGACGCGACCACCGCCGTCGACGAGGAACACGCCGAAGAGACCGCGGTCGGGGATCGTGCCGGCGTTCGTGACCGCAAGCCGACGCGCGCCGTCGCGCGCGCGGATCGTTCCATTCGTGCGATCCCAGACGATCCGCGGCCGCAGCTCGGCGAACTCGTCGGACGGGTAGCGCCCGGCGAGCATGTCGAGCACGTTCTCGAACTGCGCGCGCGACAGATCCCGGAACGGGTACGCGTGCGTCACGAGATCGAAGACGTCCTGACTTGCGATTTCGGCGTCAGCCGAAATCGCAACGACCTGCTGCGCCAGCACGTCCAGCGGATTCGTCGGGATGCGCGTCTCCTCGATCGCGCCTTCGCGCATCGCGCGCGCGACCACCGCGCTCTCGAGCAGATCGGCGCGGAACTTGGGGAAGATGCGGCCCTTCGACACGGCACCGAGCTCGTGCCCGGCGCGCCCGATGCGCTGGAGGCCGCGCGCGACCGACTTCGGCGACTCGACCTGGATCACCAGGTCGACGGCGCCCATGTCGATGCCGAGCTCGAGGCTCGAGGTGGCGACGAGGCACGGGATCCGGCCGGCCTTCAGATCCTCTTCGACGAGCACGCGCTGCTCGCGCGCGAGCGAGCCGTGGTGGGCACGCGCGATCTCGTGGCGCGGGCCGTCGTTGCCCTCGTTCGCGAGCTCATTGAGCCGAAGGGCCAGCCGCTCCGCGAGCCGCCGGTTGTTGACGAACACGATCGTCGAGCGGTGCGCCTGCACGAGCCGAAGCAGCTCAGGATAGATCGAGGGCCAGATCGACTGCGCGCCGAGCTCGGTGCCGGCGTCCATCTCCTGCCCGTCGGCCGGCACCGGATACGACAGCGACGCGGTCGATCCGAGCTCGCGCATGTCCTCGACCGGCACGACGACCTCGAGGTCGAGCTCCTTCCGCGTTCCGGCATCCACGATCGTGATCGGCCGACCTCCAGACACGAACTGCCCGATCTCCTCGATCGGCCGCTGGGTGGCGGACAATCCGATGCGCTGAAACGGCTCATGAACGAGCGATTGCAGGCGCTCGACGGAGATCGCAAGGTGCGACCCGCGCTTGACGCCTGCAATTGCGTGCACCTCGTCCAGAATCAGCGTCTCGACACCGGTGAGCGTGTCGCGAGCCTGCGACGTGAGCATCAGGTAGAGCGACTCGGGCGTGGTGATCAGGATGTCCGGCGGCTCCTTGATCAGCTCGCGCCGTTCCTTCGCCGGCGTGTCACCGGTGCGGACCGCCACGCGCACCCGCGACTCGAGCCCGGCGAGCGGCCCGCGCAGGTTGCGCTCGATGTCGTAGTTGAGTGCCTTCAGCGGCGAGACGTACAGGACGCGCAATCCGTTGCCCGGCGACTCGCTCAGGCGGTCGAGTGCGTAGAGGAACGCCGTCAGCGTCTTGCCGCTACCCGTCGGTGCTTGGATCAGGACGTGCGCGCCCGTCGCGATCGCAGGCCAGCCGAGTTCCTGCGGCGGCGTCGGCCCGGCGAAGGTGCGCTCGAACCAGGCCCGCGTGGTCGGTGAAAAGACACTCAACGGATCCACTCCGCCAGGTTACTCGCGGGGTGTTTACTCGGCGCATGACCTATTCGATCCTCGGCCGCGACCCCGAGACGGGCGAGCTCGGCGTCGCTGTCCAATCCCAAGCGTTCAACACCGGAGCCGCCGTGCCCTGGGCGAGACCCGGCGTCGGTGCAGTCGCGACGCAGTCGTTCACCGACCGCCGGTACGGCTTCCGCGGGCTCGAGCTGCTGGCTGCGGGCGCAACCCCGCAGGCGGCTCTCGACGAGCTGCGCGAGACCGACACGCTGACCGGTTTCCGTCAAGTGGCGTTCATGGACGCCTCCGGCGCAACCGCCCAGTGGACCGGCGGCGACTGCATCCCGTACGCCGGGAATGCCGCCGGTGAGAACTGGTGCGCGCAGGGGAACATGCTCGCGGCGGACGCGTGGATCGCGATGGGCGAGGCGTTCACGTCCGCGAGCGGCTCGCTGGCGCAGCGGCTGATGGCAGCCCTCGACGCTGCCGAGGCCGAGGGCGGAGATTTCCGCGGCCGCGGCGGCGCCGGGATCGTCGTCGTCCCGGCGGAAGGCGAGCCGTGGGACCGCGTGGTCGACCTGCGCGTGGAGGACGGCGACGACTCGCTGGTCCAGCTCCGGCGGCTCCTCGGGCTGGCGGAGGGCTACCGGCGCGCGAATGACGCGCGGCCCGCGTCACCGGGGGCTGCAGAGGACGGCCTTCCCGACGGATACGTCCACTTTCTCCGCATCCTCGATGCGGCCGGCAGCGGCGACCCGGTCGAGGCGCGGCGCCTGCTCGACGAGGCCGTGGCCGAGCAGCCGATGTGGCGCGAGGCCTTCAGGCGCTTCGCCCGCCATCCCGAGCTGACGATCCTCCGGGACGTCGTCGAATAGTCCGTTTCCGCAGGCAGCAGCAACCCGATACGGTCTTCACGTGCCGATCAAGCCGGAAGAAATCGATCCGAGCCAGCTGAAGGTTCGCTTCCGCGGCTACAGCCGCAAAGCGACCAACGACCTGCTCGAGCGCATCGCGCTCGACTACCGCCAGGCCGCCCGCGCGCCGGAGGCGTTCGCCCGCGAGTCCGCGTGGCTCAAGTCGCGGATCACCGAGCTCGAGGAGCAGGCCGGCGTTCACGAAACCGAGGTGCAGCGGCTCCGGCAGGTTGTGAACGAGCACGCGGAGCGTCAGGGACTCGTCGAGGCGATGCTCCTGACCGCGCAGCGGACGGCGCAGGAGATCAAGGACATCGCCCAGCAGGAGGCGGACGAGATCCTTCGTGCCGCGCAGCAGCAGGCCGTCGCCCTGGAGCGGGAGGCGCGGCACTCGATCCGCCAAACGACTGCGGAGCTCGATCGCCTCCGCACGCTGGAGTCCGACCTGCGCACCCGGCTCCGCCAGACGCTCGAGGCCGCGCTCGGAGATCAGTAGTGCCGGCACCAAAGGCGCTCTATTTCACCGACGACCCGAAGGCATGCGAGCTCCTCGCACAGGAGCCGTTCGCACTGCTCGTCGGGTTCGCGATCGACCAGCAGGTGACGGTTCAGAAGGCGTTCGCCGGGCCTTACGTCCTCAAGGAGCGAGCCGGGACGCTCGACCCGCGCGAACTGGCGGCGATGGATCTCGCCGACGCATTCGCGACCAAGCCTGCGATCCACCGGTTCCCGGGCGCGATGGCCCAGCGCGTTCGCGACCTCGCGGCCGTCGTCGCGGACGAGTACGACGGGGACGCAGCACGGATCTGGCGCGACGCGGCCGACTCGAAGGATCTGCGCAAGCGGATCGCGGCGCTGCCGGGCTTCGGCGAGATGAAGATCAAGTCGCTCAGCGCGGTGCTCGCCAAGCAGTTCGGCGTGAAGGCGGCTGAAGAGATCGCACCGGACCACCCGACGCTCGGCGACGTGACGTCACCCGAGGACCTCGACCGGTATCAGACGTGGAAGCGTGCCTACAAGAAGGCCGCGCGCGGTGCGGGTGTCTGACACCGAAGGTGTCTGACACCTTTTCGGCTTGTAGGATCGGCCTCCGATGGCTGCAGCCGACCCGCAAGACCTGAAAAAGGTCCCACTCTTCTCGGATCTCGACAATCGGCAGCTGAAGAAGCTCGCAGCGCGGTTTCGCGAGCGGACGGTCGGCCCCGGGACGAACGTGACCACAGAGGGTGAGATGAGCGGCGTCGGCTTCTTCGTCGTCGGGAGCGGCGAAGCGTCCGTGAACGTCGGCGGCAAGGACGTCGCGACACTCGGGCCCGGCGACCACTTCGGCGAGATCGCGCTCGTGAGCGAGGCGGTTCGTACGGCAACCGTGACCGCGACGACCGACCTACGGTTGCTCGAGATCCCGTTCTGGGACTTCCGCGACTTCGCGCACGCGAACCCGGACGTGACCTGGAAGCTGCTCCAGCACGTCGTCGCCCTGACCCAGGGGCGCTAGCGGCGGCGCGCATCGAGGCGCAGGCGGGGCACCATCAACGCCGCCTCACTGACGACGCCGAAGTGCATCTTCGAGGTGCCGCGGACGCGATCGCGAAAGATGATCGGCACCTCCCGCACCCGATAGCCGGCGAGGATCGCCTCGTACGTCATCTGGATCTGGAAGCCGTAGCCGCGCGCATCGATCGACCGGCCGAGCAGGTACTCGAGCACGCCGGAGCGAAACGCCTTGAATCCGCCCGTGAGATCGTGCACAGAGATGCCCAGCACGAGTCGGGCATAGAGGCAGCCCCCTTTGCTGATCGCCTGACGGACCAGCGGCCAGCCGACGACTCCGCCACCCCGGACGTAGCGCGACCCGAGCGAGAAGTCGGCGTCGTCGAGCGCTGCCAGCAGAGAGGGAATCATCGCGGGGTCGTGCGAGAAGTCGCAGTCCATCTGCACGACCACCTCCGCTCCGTCGTCGAGGACGCGACGGAACCCGTCTCGGTAGGCGAGGCCGAGACCTTCCTTCTGCGCGCGCCGCAGCACGCTGACGCGGGGCTCGTCTCGGGCCCGCTCGTCGACGATCTCCGCCGTTCCGTCGGGAGACGCGTCGTCGATCACGAGGATGCGGCCGTCGATGCCGTTCTCGTCGAAGACGCCGAGCACCGCATCGAGCATCTGGCCGACGTTCTCGGCCTCGTTGAACGTCGGCAGGCACACCGCGACGCGCGTCATCCGCGGAGCTCCTTGAGCGCAGGCCCGAGCGGTTGCGAGCCGCGCAGCACGGGCTCGAAGATATCTCCGCGTTCAGCGACCCGTCGGAGCGCCACGTCCATCGTGAAGTCGCGCGGCCGCACAT
>Ga0207657_10001909_pt1 | contig 22499 bp, 21 predicted proteins | sample KBSC33metaG_FD_184316 | JGI IMG/M metagenome (GOLD analysis project Ga0207657, IMG submission 184316) | Corn rhizosphere microbial communities from Kellogg Biological Station, Michigan, USA - KBS C3-3 metaG (SPAdes) (version 2) | ecosystem: Host-associated > Plants > Roots > Rhizosphere > Soil ... | reverse complement strand
GCCGCGGACGGTCTGCAGCATCGGCCGGTCGAAGCCCTTGTCGATCTTCGAGCGCAGGCGCGAGATGTGCACGTCGATGACGTTGGTCTGGGGGTCGAAGTGGTATTCCCAGACCTTCTCCAGCAGCATGGTCCGCGTCACCGACTGGCCGGCATGGCGCATCATGAACTCCAGGAGCTGGAACTCGCGCGGCTGCAGGTCGATCTCCTTGCCCTGCCGATGCACGGCGCGCCCGATCAGGTCCATCTCCAGCTCGCCCACCCGCAGCAGGGTCTGGACCGAGCCGGTCTCGCGCCGGCGTGCGAGCGCCTCGACGCGGGCGATCAGCTCGGCGAAGGCGTAGGGCTTGACCAGGTAGTCGTCGCCGCCCGCCTGCAGGCCCGCCACGCGGTCTCCGACTTCGCCGAGGGCCGAGAGGAACAGCACCGGGGTCTGGTCGCCTTCGCGGCGCAGGGTCTCGATCAGCTGCACCCCGTTCATCTTCGGCATCATGCGGTCGACGATCATCACGTCGAACTCGCCCGCCCGCGCGGCGGCCAGCCCCTCCTCGCCGTCGGCGGCGCGGGTGCAGGCGTTGCCCGCCTCGGCCAGGCCGCGCTCCATGGCCTCAGCCGCCTCGCGGTCGTCTTCGACAATCAGGATCCGCATCGTTTCGTTCGCCCCCGCGAAGCTTATCCGGCCGCGAGCTTGAGCGGCAGGAAGGTGGTGCGGCCCTGGCGGAAGACGCCCACCAGGACGCCGGTGCGGCCCGCCTTCTTGGCGGTCTCGACAGCGGCGGCGACATCGGCGGCGCTGTTCACCGTGTGTCCGCCCGCCTGAACGATCACGTCGCCGGGGCGAAGCCCCTTCTGGCCGGCGTCGGAGGCCTGCTCGACCTTCTCCACCAGGACGCCCTTCAGCTCGGGCGGCGCGTTCAGCCGCCGGCGGGTCGCCTCGTCCAGCGGGGCGAGCGCCATGCCGAGCACCGACGGGTGCGGCGTGCCGGGCACGGCCGGCGTCGCGCGGTCGCCGCCCGGGCTGTTGTCGTTCGTCGCCAGGTCCTTTTCGGCCGGCCGCACGCCGGAGCGGACCTCGACGGTGCGATGCTTGCCGTCGCGAATGACGTCCAGGCGCAGGGTGTCTCCGGGCTTGCCCTTGGCGACTTCGCGGGTCAGCTCCGAAGAGGTCTTCACCGGAACCCCGTTGATGCCCACGACCACGTCGCCCGGCGCCAGGCCGGCGCGCGAGGAGGGGCCGCCGGGCACTAGGTCGGAGACGATAGCGCCCTTCTGCGAGCCGAGCCCTTGAGCCTCGGCCATATCGGGCGTGAAGTTCTGGATGGTGGCGCCGATGTAGCCGCGCTGGATCTTGCCGCCGGAGATCAGCTGCTTGGTCACCGAGTCGGCCACCTCGGCCGGAATGGCGAAGCCGATGCCGACCGAACCGCCCGACGGCGAGAAGATCGCCGTGTTGACGCCGATGACCCGGCCGTAGATGTCGAACGTCGGGCCGCCGGAGTTGCCGCGGTTGATGGGCGCGTCGATCTGGATGTAGTCGACGAAGGTCTCGCCGATGTCACGGCCGTAGGCGGAGATGATCCCCGCCGTCGCCGTGCCGCCCAGGCCGAAGGGATTGCCGACCGCGATCACCCAGTCGCCGACCCGAGGCTTGCCGGCGTTCTCGAAGTTGACGAACGGGAAGTTGCTGCGCGAACCCTTGACCTTGATCACGGCCAGGTCGGTGCCTTCGTCGCGGCCCACGACGGTGGCGTCGAGTTCGGTCTCGTCCTTCATCACGACCTTGATGGTCTCGGCGTTCTCGACGACGTGATTGTTGGTGACGATGTAGCCGTCCGGCGAGATGAAGAACCCGGACCCCGCCGACTGCTGGGTCGGAAGCTTCGGCTGGCCTCTCTGGGTGCGTCCGCCCTGCGGCGGCGCGGCGCCGCCGTCCTCGTCATCGTCGCCGCCCTGGCCGCCGCGCGGCACGACGTCGAAGGGGAAATTCTCGAAGCCCGGGATCCGGCGAAGGGCGCTGGCGTCCACGCGGCTCGTCACATTGATCGAAACCACCGCGGGCGAGACGCGGTCGAAGATGTCCGCGAAGGACATCGGCGCGCCGGGCGGCGGGGCGAAGATCGGCGCCGTGGAGGCCTTGATCAGATGCCCCTGGTCGGCGTGGGCCTGCGGCAAGCGCATGCCGGCGCCGGCGACGGCGGCGGCCATGACGCCCGCGCCCGCGACAGCGCCCAGGAGATAGCCGGTCTTCTTCGAGGTCATATGCCTTCTGTTCCCTGTGCGCGCCGGATGGGGAGGCGACGCGCCTCACAAACCTAGGTTCGATGCACGAGAGCGCAACCGCTCTCAAGTTACGTTTAGGTCACCCTGCGTTCGTCAATCCGACGGATGTAGGGCCTTATCATGTCAGGCGGAATCGCTTTGCGACAGGCGCCTCACGCGATCGGCTTCCTCAGGCGATAGCTCGGCATCGGCGGTTCGGTTCCGCAGGCGGGCCACCAGCAGGCCGCCACCCAGGATCACCACCGCGAAGGGCCCGCCCCAGAGCGCCAGGTTGACCCAGGAGAAGGCCGGCGTCAGCAGCACGAACTCGCCGTAGCGGTCGGTCAGGAAGCGCTTGATCTGCGCGTCGCTGTGGCCGAGCCGCACCTGTTCGCGGACCACCTGGCGCAGGTCGTGGGCGAGCTCGGCCTCGCTGTCGTCGATGGATTCGTTCTGGCAGACCAGGCAGCGGACATCCTTGAAGATCGCCCTGGCGCGCGCCTCCTGCGCCGGATCCGGCAGCCGCTCGGCGGGGTCGGAGGCCGCGCCGATGCAGATCACCCCGGCCAGGGCGGCGGCGAGCGCGCGGAGCCTCACGCGGGCTGCTCCCGCCGCTGCGCCACGCCCAGCCGCAGCCGGCGGTCGGACAGCGAGACCACGCCGCCCAGCGCCATGATCACCGGGCCAAGGAAGATCAGCGTCGCCCAGGGGTTCCAGTAGGCGCGCACCAGCCAGACCGGCGTCGTTCCGGCCGGGCCGACCGCCTCGCGCCGCTCGCCCAACACCATGTAGAGGTGCGAGGCGCCGCGATAGCAGAGCGCCACTTCGGAGGTAGTCTGGCCGCCGGCCGGATAGAAGCGCCGCTCCGGCTCCCCGACGCAGACCGGCTTGCCGTCCTTGGTGGCGCGGATGATCCCGCGCTCGGCCTCGTAGTTGGGCCCTTCGACCGGCCCCACCTGTTCCAGAACCAGGTGATAGCCGCCGACGTCCAGCGCCCCGCCGATCGGCAGGGTTTCGGCGGACTCGGCCTTCCAGCCGAGCTCGAAGCAGGCCCCGAGCACGAAGACGCCTAGGCCCAGGTGCGCCAGTGTCATGCCCCAGGCGCCGCGGGGCAGGCCCGTGAGCCTACGCCAACTGTCGGCGGCCGGAACACGGAACGCCCGCGTGCGCTCGAGAAGCTCCGCAGCCGCGCCGGCGATCAGCCACGCGCCGATGGCGATGCCCGCCGCGCCCAACGCCTTGTGCGGGCTGACCAGCGCGATCGTCAGGAGGCCGCAGCCCAGCGCGATCAGCGCGGCGATCCACAGCCGCTGGCCGACGCCGGCAAGGTCGCCGCGCTTCCAGGCGAGCAGCGGGCCGGCCGGCAGTAGGATCGCCAGGGCGGCCATGAGCGGGGCGAAGGTCAGGTTGAAGTAGGGCGGCCCGACCGAGATCGCCTCGCCCGTCATGGCCTCGCGGATCAGCGGATAGAGGGTGCCCAGCATCACGGTGGCCGTGGCCGCGGCCAGCAGGATGTTGTTGAGCACCAGGGCGCTCTCGCGGCTCACCGGAGCGAAGAGGCCGCCCTGCGCCAGCTTCGGCGCGCGCCAGGCGAACAGGGTGAAGCCCGACCCCGCTGTCACCGCCAGGATGATCAGCAGCAGGACCCCGCGCTTGGGGTCGACAGCGAAGGCGTGGACGGAGGTCAGGACCCCGGAGCGCACCAGGAAGGCGCCCAGCATGGAGAAGGTGAAGGCCGCCAGGGCCAGGAACAGGCTCCAGCCGGCCAGCGCCCCGCGCTTTTCGGTGACGATGGCGGAGTGCAGCAAGGCCGTGGCGATCAGCCAGGGCATGAAGGAGGCGTTCTCCACCGGGTCCCAGAACCACCAGCCGCCCCAGCCCAGCTCGTAGTAGGCCCAGAAGGCGCCGAGCATGATCCCGATGGTCAGGAAGCTCCAGGCGGCCAGCGCCCAGGGCCGCACCCAGCGGGCCCAGGCCGCGTCCACCCGCCCCTCGATGAGGGCCGCGACCGCCAGCGAGAAGATCACCGACATGCCGACGTAGCCCGAGTAGAGGAACGGCGGGTGGAAGGCGAGCGCCGGGTCCTGCAGCAGCGGGTTCAGCGAGGCGCCTTCGACCGGCACCCTGTCGAGCGGCAGCCGGGTCAGCGGGTTCGAGGCGAAGACCGTGTAGGCCAGGAACACCGCGCCGAGCGTCCCTTGGGTGGCCACCATGAGGGCCTTCAGGCCCTTGGGCAGTCCCCTGCCGAGCGTCGCGGCGGCGGCGCCATAGCCGGTGAGGATCAGGCACCAGAGCAGGATCGAGCCCTCATGGCTGCCCCAGGTCCCGGCGACCTTGTAGAGCATCGGCTTTGCGGTGTGCGAGTTGGCCGCGACGTTCGACACCGAGAAGTCGGAGGTGACGAAGGCGTGCACCAGGCATGCGAAAGCGACGGCGACGCCCAGGAACGAGGCGACCGCGGCGCCTTCCCCGGCCGCGGCCAGCACGCTGGAGCGTCGGATGCGGCCAGCCGCCGACAGCCCCGCTTGGGCGATGGCGCAGGCGAGCGCCAAGATCAGCGCGAAGGAGCCGAGTTCGGCGATCATGTCGTGGGTTTCGCCTTTGCGTAATCCGGCTTGGCATAGTCGGGGGTCGAGCCGTCGCCACGCCACTCACCCTGCTTCTTGAGCTGTTTGGTGAGTTCGCGCGGCATGTACTTCTCGTCGTGCTTGGCCAGCACCTGCCTGGCCTCGAAGACCCCATCGCTGCGGAAAGCGCCCACGGCGACCACGCCCTGCCCCTCGCGGAACAGGTCCGGCAGATCGCCCTGGAAGGTGACGCGGTCGCGCGCCGTGCTGTCGGCGACGACGAACTCGACGCGCCCGTCGGAGTGCTTCTGGACGCTGCCCATCTGCACCAAGCCGCCCAGCTGAACCGAGCGCCCGGCCGGCGGCCGCGCCTGAGCGGCCTGCGACGGGGTGTAGAAGAACGAGATGGAGTCCCGCAGGCCCCAGAGCGTCAGCCCGACCGCGAGCGCGAGCACCGGCGCGATGGCCGCGATCAGCGTCAGCCGCCGCCGCGCCTTCGGGGATTTCGGCAGCCAGCTCATTTTCCGCCGTCCGGCTTCATCGGCTGAGCCGCCGCGGCGTCGGCGAGCTCGGCCAGCACATTGGGCTTGTCCGCATAGCGGGCGCGGGCGGCCTGCAGGGCTGCGTCACGCTTGCCGGTCTCGCCCAGCACCGCATAGGCGCGGACCAGCCGCACCCAGCCGGCGGGATCGTCGGGGCTGGCGGCGAGCCTTTGCGCCAGGCCGGCCACCATGCCGCGGACCGCCGTCATCTGGTCGCCGGACAGGCCTTGCGGCCCCGCCGGCCGAGGCCCGTTCTCGGCCTCGGCGATCGCCGACTGCAGGTCGGCCCGGCGCGGGTCGTTGGCCGGCATGTCGGCCAGCAGCGCCTTCCAGTCCGCGATGCCGCCCGCCTTGTCGCCCCCGGCGATCCGCGCGCGGGCGAGATGGAAGCGGGCGGCAACGTTCTTCGGATCGAGCCGCAGCGTCCGGGTGAAGGCGTCCTTGGCGTCGTCGGTCAGCTCGCCGCCGGCCTGGAAGACCTCCGCCTCGCCCAGCATCTCCCACAGGTCGGCGCGCTGGGGCGCGATCCGCACCGCCTGCTTCAGCGCCCGCACCGCGCCGGCCGGGTGGTTCGACGCGCCCTCGGCCAGCGCCAGGAAGCGGAACCCCTCCGGATCGTTCGGCCGCTCCTGGGTGAGCTTGCCGAGCACCGCGGCCATCTCCGGCGGCGTCAGGCTCGCCGGACTGGCCGCGAGCCACTGGGCCAGGCGCGCGGAGAACGGCTGGTCGCGCACGCCGGGCGAGCCGACCCAAAGGTAGAGCCCGAAGGCCAGGGCGGGGGCGGCGACGGCGACGGCCAGCACCGGGGCGCGGCTCGCGCGGCGCGACCAGCTTTCCGCCGGCTGGTCCGCGGCCGCCAGCAGGCGCCGGCTCGCCTCGGCTTCCGCGCTCCTACGCTCGCCTTCGCCGAGCAGGCCCCGCGCGGCGAGGTCGCCGATCTCGGCAAGCTGGCGGCGATAGAAGACGGAGGTGGTGTCGCCCGACTCGACGGCGTTCGCGGCCCGCGCGGCGCGATACAGAATCAGGATGGCGGCTACGGCCGAGAGGACGCCGGCCGTGGCCCAGAAGGCGATCATGATCGGCGTTTAGCTGAAAGCGCCCCTCAGCGCGAGTGCGTCATGCAGCCTTAGGCGTCGCCGGCCTGCGGCGCCTCGGCCAGGCAGGCCGTCGCGGCGCGGCGGCGGATCAGTTCGGCCGCCTTGTCGTCACGCACCAGGCCCATGAAACCGGCGCCCGCGCGCAGCAGGCTGTGGGCCACCGAGAGGTCGGCGACATCGCCCGTGCGGACGTGGTCCAGCACCTCTTCCACATAGTGGTCGATCGTCTCGCCCAGCCTTTCCATGACCTTGGCGTGGGCCGCCGAGAAGCCCCCGTAGTTAGCGCAAAGCCGGATCTCGTGGGCGAAACTCAGCAGGGTCGTCGCCCGGCCCACCGCCTGGGCGTCCGCCGGGGCGTCGAGTTTCGGCGTGCTCTTGCGCATCCGGGAAAAACCGGAGACCTGCATCGGCAGGGCCAGGCCGACATACTTCTCGGCGTCGCGCAGCCTCGCCTCGACGAGGCTGGCGAGCGATTGCTTCTGGCCCACGATGCGATGGCCCCAGCCGGTCTCGCGGTTGAGTTCGATGCAGGTTTCCAGCTCGAAGACCTGCTGGGTGACGAGGGAGACGGTCTCGCCCGCCGCCCGGCCCGCCTTGGGCCCGCCGTCGAGGTCCAGAGCGCCCACGGCCTTCAGGCTCGCATCGATGTCGCCCATCACCCGCTCCGGGAAGCCGCCCAGCTCGGAATCGGCGAGGTAGCGTTCGGTGGGCTTGTCCATCACCGCGGAGATGACGCGCAGCACCATCCAGGGCGGGGAGAGCTGGGCGGCCAGCATCTCGAAGAAGCGCGGGCCGGCGTCCTCGGCGACGGCCACGGCGTCCTTGTAGGCGATGCGCGCCGCAGCGGTGACGTCCTCGTCGGCGTGGGCGACCCAGTCCGGGAGCCGGGCGATGGCGCGACGCACGACGGGCGAAATGTCCAGGCAGGCGGCCAGGGCGTCGGCGCCGCCGGGCCGCGCGCGCTCGCAGAGCTCGGCCGCGCCGCAGAAATCCCGCAGGTCGCTATGGCGCAGGGCCTCGGCCGCGACGGCGACCAGATCGTCGAAGGCTTCGCTGGGATCGGGCGGCGTGCGGCCCGAGCGCAGGGCGATTGCGATCCCCGCAGACGCTTCCGCCGCGGCCGCGACCTGCTGGGGCGCCAAGCTCTTCAGGCCGCGCCACAGGCCCGCCAACGCGCCGGCGGGGAAGACCAGGCTGCGGAGGTCGCCGCCATTGCCGACGCACATGGGCGCCACGGCGACGAAGATCGCGTTGCGCAGCATCCGGTCGCGGGCCTCGGCCTCGACGAGCTGGCGCACGCCGGCCAGGACGGTGTCGCCATCTCCGCTGGTTTCGGCCAGTGCGCGTTGCAGGCCGCCCACGATCTTGTCCGGCGCCGATTCGACCAGCGTCCTGACGATCTCGATCTTGCGGTCGGAGAGCGCGACCATCCGAGGCTCCATTCACGGGCGAGGCGCCGCGAGCCTCCAACATGCCCAACGCGAGTTAAGGTTCTCCAAAGACTAAGCTTTTTCAAGGTGCGGCGCGGGGCAGATCCGCTTCGAGGCGCAGGCCGCCCAGCGCTGAGGCTCCGAGCTCGAGCCCGCCGCCGTAGGCCCGCGCCAGGTCGTCGATGATCGAGAGCCCCAGGCCCGAGCCGGGCGCGTTCTCGTCGAGCCGCGCGCCGCGCCGCAGCACCTCGGCCCGCTGGTCGGGCGGCAGGCCCTGGCCGTCGTCCTCGACCACCAGGCGGAAGCGCTCCGGGCCGATCGCGACGGCCTGCACCTTGACCCGCGAGCGGCACCACTTGCAGGCGTTCTCGACGGCGTTGCCGGCGATCTCCAGCAGATCCTGCCGCTCGCCCAGGAAATAGAGGTCGTCGTCGGCGTCCCAGTCGATGACGACGCCCTTGTCACGGAAGATCCGCGAGAGCGTGCGGGCGAGTTCGTCCAGCACCTCGGCCACGGAGGTCCGCTCGCCCTGGCCCTGGGTGCGGGCCGCCGCCCGGGCGCGGCGCAGGTGGTGGTCGACCTGCTGGCGCATCGCCTCGGCCTGGCGGGTGACCACCTCGGCGAGCGGGCCGGGGCGCTGCCCGGCCTCGGCGATCATCACCGAGATCGGGGTCTTCAGCGCGTGCGCCAGGTTGCCGACGTGGGTCCGCTGGCGCTCGACCACCTCGCGGTTGTGGTCGACCAGGGCGTTGAGTTCGTCAGCCAGCGGACGCAGTTCGCTCGGATAGGACGAGGCCAGCCGCTCGGCCTGGCCGCGGCGCACGGCCGAAACCTCCCGCTGGAGCTGAAACAGCGGGCGCAGGCCGACGCGCACCTGCACGACGATGGCCAGCACCAGCAACGCGCCCAGCACCACGAAGGCCGCCGCCGTGGCGGCGACGAAGGTCGAGACGTCGCGGTTGACCGAGCTGCGATCCTCTGCGGCCAGGAAGATCACCGGCGCCTTGCGGCCGGGGTAGTAGTTCTGCTGCGCGCGGGCCCGCAGCGGCTCCTTCAGCGGGCCATGGGTGTCATAGTGGATAGTCTGGCCGGGCCTGGCCTTGAACCGCGCCAGCAGGTCCGGCGGCGCGTCGAGGACGGCGTCGAACAGCGAGTGCGAACGGGCGATCGGCCGCAGCTTGCCGTCGGCGGTCGGCTCGGCGATCTCCCAATAGCGGCCGGAATAGACCCGCAGCGCCCGCTCGTCGGTGAATGGCGGGGCGTAGACCTGCCCGTCCTCGACCGTGGAATAGGTGACCAGGTTGACCGTCAGGTCGTTCAGCGTCTGGTCGACGCGCTGCACCGCCGCGCGCTGGAACAGCAGGGCGAACAGGATCGCGGTGACCACCAGGGCCGCCAGGCTCCAGCCCAGCGCCAGCAGGACCAGCCGCCGCGCCAACGAGGGGTCCCGCAGGGCTTTGGGGAGCCAGTTCACCCGCTGACAGGGGCGTTCACGAGGCCTCGCCTACTCAAGAAACCTGGGCCTCGCCGCCCCGGTCCTCGCCGCCCTGCTCCTCCGGCGGGCAGGTCAGGCGATAGCCGAGGCCGCGGGCGGTCTCGATCCGCTCCGGCCCGATCTTCTTGCGCACGCGGCCGATGAACACTTCGATCGTGTTCGAGTCCCGGTCAAAGTCCTGGTCGTAGAGATGCTCGACAAGCTCCGTGCGGCTGATCACCCGGCCCTGGTGCATCATCAGGTAGTGCAGCAGGCGGTACTCAAGCGAGGTCAGCCGCAGCGGCTCTCCGTTGACGCTGGCCCGCGCCGCCCGCGGGTCGAGCCTCAGGCCGCCGCAGGCCAGGTTCGGCGCCGCGTGGCCGGCCGAGCGGCGCAGCAGCGCGCGCAGGCGGGCCAGCAGTTCCTCGGTGTGGAACGGCTTGGTCAGGTAGTCGTCGGCGCCGGCGTCGAAGCCCGCCACCTTCTCGCTCCAGGCGCCGCGCGCGGTGAGGATCAGCACCGGGGTCATCATATTCTCGCGACGCCAGCGCTCCAGCACCGAGACCCCGTCCACCTTCGGCAGGCCGAGGTCGAGGATCACCGCATCATAGGGCTCGGTCTCGCCGAGGAACTGGGCTTCCTCGCCGTCCGGCGCGTGGTCGACCGCATAGCCGGCGTCGGCGAGCGCTCCCTTGAGCTGCCGCGACAGGTCCGGATCGTCTTCGACTAGCAGGATGCGCATCGCGCCCCTCTTTGACTGCGGGCCCTATTGGCCCAGGATCTGGCCGGTGCGGGCGTCCACCCGGAACTCCACGATCCGGCCGTTCGTGAGCTGCCACTGAACGATATAGATGGGTTGGCCGGCCGCATCGCCCATCGTGGTGTTGAGCTGGCGTCCGGGATAGCGCTTGGCGATCATCGCCAGCACGCGTGAAAGCGGCATCTGGGCGGCGGCCTGACGGCCCTCCCCGCCACGCTCCTGGGCGAACGCGGGCGTGGTCGCGGACAGGGCGCCCCCGCAGAGGGCGCCTCCGAGCAGGGCGGCGATGAGGAGGCGGCGTTTCATGGGTCCCCTCTAGGCGTCCGCGACTGAACCGAGCCTGAACGTCAAGCTTATGGAGCCGCCAACCAGGCCTGTCACCCTTGCGGATCAGGGGCGGCGCCTGAGGACATAAGGCCGTTCCCGCTTCCAGGTTTCCGCGAATTTCTCCAGCTCCGCGTCGGGCTTGTCAGGCAGGGCCACCACCAGGCGCGCGAAGAGGTCGCCGCGCCGACCGTGGGGGTCGGCGAGGCCGCGGCCCTTGAGGCGCAGGCGCGTGCCGGTGTTGGCGCCCTTGGGGATGGTCAGGGTCACCGGCCCGTCGGGGGTCGGGGCCTCGGCCTTGCCGCCGAGCACAGCGTCATAGACCGTCACCGGCACGTCCATCACCAAGACGTCGCCCTCGCGGCGGAAGATCGGGTGCGGCGCGATCGAAAGCTCGATGAAGGCGTCTCCCGGACCAGACCGGCCGGGCGAACCCTGCCCCTTCAGGCGCAGCGTCTGGCCTTCCTGCGCGCCCTTGGGGATCGTGACGTCGATGGTGCGGCCGTCGGAAAAGGCGATCCGCTTCTTGCCGCCGCGGATGGCCTCCTCCAGGTCGATCTCCAGCCCGGCGCGCACGTCCGCGCCGCGCTGGGAAAAGCCGCCGAAGCCGCCGCCGGCGCCGCCCCGGCCGCCGCGCGCGCCGCCGAACATCTCGCCCAGGATGTCGCCCAGGTCGACGCCTTCGAAGCTCTGGCTTGTGCGCGTCCCGCCCGCGAAGCCGCCACCGCCGGGCGGCGGGCCCCACGGGCCCTGGCCGCCGCCATAGCCGCGAAACGTCTCGCGCCCGTCGGCGTCGATCTCGCCGGCGTCGAACTTCTTCTTCTTGGCCGCGTCGCCCAGGATGTCGAACGCGCCGGAGACCTGCTTGAAGCGCTCCTCGGCGGCCTTGTTGTTCGGGTTGGTGTCGGGGTGGTTGGCCTTGGCGAGCTTGCGGAACGCCTTGCGGATCTCGTCCGCGCTCGCCGTGCGCGGCACCCCCAGGACCTGATAAGGGTCGCTCGCCAATAAACTCAGCCCTTCGAAATGGTTGCGGTCAGCAGGACGCTAGATTGGTCGGTTCGGTCCCTGGCGCAAGGGCCATTGTTGCCAAAATGCCACATGCGCCGTCAGCCCCGCCCGCGCTCGGCGATGAGGTCGGGGGCGGCGAAATCCAGGGCGTCCTCCGGCTCGCGCAGCGCCGTCTCGTCGATCGTCTGGCCGCGCACCGAGACGCCGGCTCGGTGGACGCTCTCTGGATCGCCGGAGACCAGCGGATGCCAATCGGCGAGATCGCGGCCCTCGTGGATGCGGCGGTAGGCGCAGGACGGCGGCATCCAGGCCAGCTTCTCGATGTTGTGCGGCGTCAGCTTCACGCAGTCCGGCACGTACCTCTGGCGGTTCGCATAGTTGGTGCAGGCGCAGGCGTGCGCGTCGAACAGCTTGCAATGCACCCGCGTCGGGATGACCTCGCCGGTGTCCTCCTCCTCGAAGCGCACCAGGCAGCAGAGCCCGCAGCCGTCGCAGAGGCTTTCCCACTCCGCGACGGTCATTTCGCTCAAGGTCTTGCGGCGCCAGAAGGGTTCGCGGGCCATCCGCTGCATCTAGGCGCTCGCGCCCCTCGCGTCGAGCGGGCGGGACGCCGCGCTAGACATCGTAAATGGGGCGACAGCCCGATATGCTGAGGCCATGAACTGGCCCACCACCATCATGGCGCCCGGTCTGGGCATCGTCACGGTCGTGGCGGTCGCAGCCCTCATGTGGTCGCGCCACCAGCCCATCGCCACGACGGCGCTGTCGGCTATTTCCGCCGGACTGGCCGTCGCGGTCTTCTTCCACGTCTTTGGACGGAAGGCCTGAGGTGGGAGAACTCCCAGCATAGAGGAACGCCATGACCACGCTTCCCGACCGACCGAACAGCGCCCTGCTCGTCGTCGACGTGCAGAACGGCGTCGTCAGGAACGCCCACGACCGCGAGGCCGTGGTGGCGAATATCGCCCGCCTGACGGAGCAGGCGCGGCGCGACGGCGCGCCGGTGATCTGGGTCCAGCACGAGAGCAAGGATCTGCCGAAGGACAGCGAGGCCTGGCGGATCGTGCCCGAACTCAGCCCGGGCGCGGACGAGCCCCACGTCGGCAAGGCCTATGGCGACGCCTTCGAGGAGACAGGCCTGGAGCCGTTGCTGGCTGACCTCGGTGTCGGCCGCCTGGCGGTCGCGGGCCTGCAGACCGACGCCTGCATCCGCTCGACGATCCACGGCGCGCTGGCCCGCGGCTACGACGTGACCCTGGTGAGCGACGCCCACACCACCGAGGACCTCAGCCAGTGGGGCGCCCCGCCGCCGGACCAGGTGATCGCCCACACCAACCTCTACTGGAAATACCAGACCGCGCCGGGCCGCACGGCAGGCGTGGCCAAGGCCGCCGAGGTCGACTTCGGCGCGGATTGAGGTGCGCGCCGGCCTTTGCGCGGACGATGCGAGCCGCTATCTGAGGCCGCTCATGAAAGCGCCCATCCTCGCCCTGAAGGACGTCCGGCTCGCCGACGGTCCGCTGATGCTGTTCGACGGCGTCGACCTGGCGCTCGACGCGCGGGTGCGCGCCTGCCTGGTCGGCCGCAACGGGGCGGGCAAGTCGACGCTGCTGCGCATCCTGGCCGGCCAGATCGAGCCGGACGGCGGCGAGCGCAACATCGCCGTCGGGACCCGCATCGCCTTCGTGCCGCAGGAGCCGGAGATCGTCGGCGCCACCCTGCTCGACTACGCCACGGCCGGCGGCGCGCCCGCCTACATGGCCGAGGCGCGGCTGACCGATTTCGGCCTGGACCCGGCGAAACCTGCGGTCGGGCTCTCCGGCGGGGAGATCCGCCGGGCGGCGCTGGCCCGCGCCTTCGCCGAGGACGCCGACGTCATCCTGCTCGACGAGCCGACCAACCACCTGGACATCCTGGCCATCGAGACGCTGGAGGAGGAGCTCGCCGCCTCCCGCGCCGCCGCCCTGATCGTCAGCCACGACCGCGCCTTCCTGCAACGGGTGACCCGCCGCTGCTTCTGGCTGGAGTACCGCCTCGTCCGGCGGCTCGACCAAGGCTTTTCCGCTTTCGAGGACTGGGCGGAGAAGATTGCCGCCCAGGAGCTCGAGGAAGCCCGCCGGCTCGACCGCTTCATCCAGCGCGAGGCCCATTGGATGGCGCGTGGCGTGACCGCGCGGCGGGCGCGCAACGAGGGCCGCAAGCGCCGCCTGGAATCCCTGCGTCAGGACAAGGCCGACCGCCTGAAGGACACCCGCAAAGAGTTGAACATGGGGCTCGCCAGCTCCGGCGTCTCGGGTAAGCGGGTGGTCGAGGCGAAGGGCGTCTCCAAGGCGTTCGGCGAGCGCATTTTGCTGGAGGACTTCTCGACCCGCATCCTGCGCGGCGACCGGGTGGCCGTGGTCGGGCCGAACGGCGCGGGCAAGACGACGCTGGTGAAGGTGTTGCTGGGCGAGATCGCGCCGGACGCCGGGTCGGTGACCCTGGGGACCAACCTGGAGATCAGCTACATCGACCAGGCGCGCGCCACGCTTTCCCCGGAAATGACGCTACGCGAGGTGCTGCTGCCGGCCGGCGGCGACCAGGTGCTGGTGCGCGGCGAGCCGAGGCACGTCGTCTCCTACGCCAAGGACTTCCTGTTCAGCGAGGGCCAGCTTCGCCAGCCGGTGCGCAGCCTGTCGGGCGGCGAGCGCAACCGCCTGCTGCTGGCCCGCGCGCTTGCCAAGCCGGCCAACGTCATGGTGCTGGACGAGCCCACCAACGACCTCGACATGGACACGCTGGACCTGCTCGAGGACCTGCTGGCCGACTACGACGGAACCCTGATCCTGGTCAGCCACGACCGCGATTTCGTCGACCGCCTGGCTACCTCCACGATCGGCCTCGACGGCGCCGGCCACGCGGTGGAGACGCCCGGCGGTTGGCAGGACTTCATCGGCCAGAACCCTGGCTTCTTCGCGCGGCTGCCGATCGCCGCCACGCCGGCCGAGAAGAAGACGGTCGCCGCGGCGGCGCCCCGGCCCGAACCGTCCCGCGCCGCCAAGCTTTCCTACAAAGATCAGCGGCGGCTCGCCGAGTTGGAGACCCTGATGGCCGAGGCGCCCGGCAAGCTCGCCGCCCTGGAGGCCAGGCTCGCCGATCCCGGGCTCTACGGGCGCGACCCTGCCGGCTTCCAGGCGACCAGCCGCGAACTCGACAGGCTGCGCGAACGCCTGGCCTCGGCCGAGGAGGAGTGGCTGGCGCTGGAGGAGCGCAAGGAGGCGCTGGCGGCCAGCCGCTGACGCTCTGCGGCCGTTTCCTGTGGATATCTTTTGGCTCTGATATCGTTGTTATTTTCTCCGCCACTGCACAGTTTGTTAACCATGTATTCACAGCTTTTTGACAGCGCGCCCGGCCGGCGGCTGATTCAGGCGCTTGCCGGAGTTGGGGTTCGGGAGCACCGTTCTCTTGCCGAGAGGGACTGCGGCGCGGGCGGACGGAAAAGCCGGAAACGGCGGACCCCGAAGCAGAGGCGAGCAGAAGGTTTCTGAGCTGCGAGGACCGGGGCGACCCGGAACGGACTTCACGGAGACACCGGACGCGACGGAAAACCAGTGAGCTTGCTCACGAACCGAAGGCGCGACCGACCTGGAAGGCACAGATCCCCCAACGGATCTGGATGAGAGGGCGACGCCCCGGGCGACCGGAGCGCCGCCCTCTTGCTATGGGCGCTTGCCTGCTGCGTCCGGCCCGGAACCTTCCACCGCCTGTGGCTTCCAAGAAGAAGCGGAGCGCCCTACCTTCGCCGCCGCTCAAGCCGGGGGTGTCCATGAAAGCCTTGCGTCCCGTCGTCATCGCGCTGGCCGCGCTGCTGGCGGCCTGTTCGCCGTCCAAGAAGGAAGCCACGCCGGCCGCCGGCCAGCTCACCCCGATCCGCTTCGCCACCGACTGGCGCGCGGAGGCCGAGCACGGCGGGTTCTACGAGGCGCTGGCCAACGGCGATTACGCCAAGCGCGGCCTCGATGTGAAGATCATCCAGGGCGGGCCCGGCGTGAACGTGCCGCAGCTCCTGGCCGCCGGGTCGGTCGATCTCGGGGTCGGCTCCAACAGCTTCATTGTGATGAACCTGGTGCAGGAGAAGGTGCCGGTGAAGGCGGTGGCCGCGGTCTTCCAGAAGGACCCGCAGGTGCTGATCGCCCATCCCGGCACGGGCGTGAACACGCTCGCCGACCTGAAGGGCCATCCGATCCTGCTGGGCGACGCCTCGGTGACCGCCTTCTGGGTCTGGCTCAAAGCCAAGTACGGCTTCACCGACGACCAGGTGCGCAAATACACCTTCAACAACGGTCCCTTCCTGGCCGACAAGCGCGCCGCCCAGCAGGGCTACGTGACGTCGGAGCCCTACACCATCGAGAAGCAGGCCGGGCTGAAGCCCATCGTCTTCCTGCTGGCCGACAACGGCTACCCGGGCTACGCGACCATGATCCTCGCGCCCGACAGCCTGATCGCCGGAAAGCCCGCGGCGGTGAAGGCCTTCGTCGAGGCCACCGCCCAGGGCTGGAAGGATTATCTCTACGGCGACCCCAGGCCTGCCGACGCCCTGATCAAGAAGGACAATCCGGAGATGACCCAGGACGTGCTCGATCAGGCGCGGGCCAAGCTGAAGGCCTATGGCATCGTCGACGGCGGCGACGCCAAGACGGGCGGCATCGGGATCATGACCGACGCGCGCTGGAAGACCTTCTTCGACATGGCCGCCAGCCAGAACGTCTATCCCAAGACCATGGACTACAAGCAGGGCTACACCCTGCAGTTCCTAGGCAAGTGACTGGATTGCCTTCCCCGTTTACGGGGGAGCGACTGGGGAGGCAAAGATGATCGCCGCGCTTCGGGAGGTCGAGGTCGACTATCCGCGTGGGCGGGCGCTGGGGCCGTTCAGCCTGGCGGTCGAGGCCGGCGAGATCGTGGCGCTGGTGGGCCCTTCCGGCTGCGGCAAGTCAACGGCCATGCGGCTGATGGCCGGGCTGGAGGCGCCGACGCGCGGCGAGGTCTCGCGCACGCCGGGGCGTGGCGAGACGGCCGTCGTCTTCCAAGCCCCGACGCTGGCGCCTTGGCTCTCCGCGCGCGCCAACGCCGCCCTGCCTTTGGAACTGGCCGGCGCGGGCGGCGGCGAGGCGGCCGTCCGCGCCAATCGCGCGCTGGCGCGCGTCGGCCTGGCCGGCGCCGAGGCCGCGCGTCCCGCCCAGCTCTCCGGCGGCATGGCCATGCGGGTTTCGCTGGCGCGCGCGCTGGTCACCGAGCCGAAGCTGATGCTGCTGGACGAGCCCTTCGCGGCGCTGGACGAGATCACCCGCCGCGCGCTGGCCGACGATGTCCTGACCCTGTGGGCGGAGAGCAAGCCCGCCATCGTCTTCGTGACCCACAACGTCGAGGAGGCCGTCTACATGGCCAGCCGGGTGGTGGTGATGAGCCACGGGCCTGGCCGCACCGTGGGCGAGGTGGCGGTCAGCGGGCCGAGCCCGAGGCCCGCAGGCTTTCGCACCACCGAAGGCTTCCGAGGCCACGTGGAGGCCGTCTCCGCCCTGCTGGCCAAGGGGATGGCGGCGTGAACGCGGTGGCCCGCACGCTGGCGCCGTTCGTGCTGATCGCGCTGCTGCTGGCGGCGTGGGAGGCCGCCTGCCGCGCCTGGGCCGTCCCGGTCTATTTCCTGCCGCCGCCGTCGGCTGTGGCGCAGGCGCTGGCGAGCGACTGGCCCGGCCTGCTGCGCTCGGCCTGGAACACGCTCTCAATGGCGCTCGTCGCCCTCGCCGCGGCGAGCCTCATCGCCCAGGCCGTGGCGCTGCTCGTTGGCCTGAGCCCGATCCTGGAGCGCGCCGTACGGCCGCTGGCGGTGGTGTTGCAGGTGACGCCCGTGGTGGCGATCGCACCCTTGGTGCTGATCTGGGCCGGGCTCGACCACGCCGGGCGCGCCATCGTGAGCCTGGCCGCCGTGGTCGCCTTCTTCCCGATCTTTTCCGGCGCGGTGACCGGCCTGAAGGCCGCCGACCCGGACCTGGAGCGGCTGTTCGACCTCTATGGCGCGAGCCGGCTGCAGCGGCTGACGCGCCTGCGCCTGCCGTCGGCCGTGCCGTACCTGCTGGAAGGCCACAAGGTGGCCGCCGGCCTGGCGGTGATCGGCGCGGTGGTGGCGGAGTTCGTGGCGGGCTCCGGCGGCGCGCAAGGCTTGGCGTGGCGCATCCTGGAGGCCGGAAACCGCTTGCAGACCGCGCGGATGTTCGCCGCGCTGGTGGTGCTGGGCGCGATGGGCGCGGTGCTGCACGCGGTGCTGGAGGCCGCCGAGCGGGCGGGCCTCAAATGGTGGCGCGGCCGTTAAGGCTTCGCGGGCTGAGGCGTGGCCGCCGCCGCGGGCGCGGGCGTCAGTTCGTAGCGGATTGGCAGGCGCACGTGCGCGCCCACGGTCGGCTCGCCCTCGGCGGTCCAGGGCGACAGCTTGAACTTCCCGGCCACCGGCAGGGCGCCGTCTCCGTAACCCTGGCCCGCCGGCTCCTCGCGCTCGACCGAGCAATCGCGCGGCACGCCGCCTGGCCCAACGACACAGGCCAGCACGACGCGCACCTGGTTCACGCCGTTGGCCGCCTGGGGGAAATGCGCCTGGAAGTCCGACGCCGCGGGCAGCGCCGCAAACACCGGCCTTGCGACCGAGGCGGCGCCCGTCAGCACGGCCGGATCAAAGGTCACCGGCACCAGCACCTCCTGGCCGTTGAAGCTGCCGTCCGCCGTCCGCATCTGCCTGGCGAGTTGGCGCGCGGCGAAGTCGAACCCGTAGCCTTCGGGCTGTTCGCCCACTGCCGCGCATTGCGTGGGGCGACGATGCTCGATCTGGCAGGTCAGCGTCACCTGGCCGCCGACGTGGGCGGCCCTGGCCCGCGCCGGGTAGGCCGCCGCGACGTCGGCGACCGACGGCGCCTCGGCCCAGAGGGGCACGCTCGGCGCCGCGAAGGTCACGGCGCTGGCCATGATTGCGGCCGCGGACTGGAGGACGAAGGCGAAACCCATGACTCGACTCGACGGTGGCTGCGCTGAAGCTTCGCACGGCAGAGTTGCCCTTGAGAAGCCTGCACGCCGCGTGCGCCGGCGCGGCGCGCCTCAGGGCTTAGCCGGCGGGGGCGCGACCTGGGTGAGCTGATAGCGGATCGGCACGCGGACCTTGGCGCCGATGGTCGGCTGGCCGTCCTGGCTCCAGGGTCCGACGCGGAACTTGGGCGCGAGCGCCAGCGCGCCGGCCCCGAAGCCCTGCCCTGCCGGCTCCTCCTGGACCACCGTGCAACCGGCCAGCGCCCCGCCGTCGGCGACCGTGCAGGCCAGGACGACGCGCACCTGGTTCACGCCATTCGCCGCCTTCGGGAAGCTCGCCTGGAAGTCCTGGGCGGTCGGCAGGGCGGCCCAGGCCGGCCTGGTGATGGTGAGCGCGCCCTTGAACACCGCGGGATCGAAGGTGACGGGCACGCGCACCTCCTTGCCTGTCATCGCCCGGTCGTCGAGGCCCAGATGTTCGGCGAGCCTACGGGCCGCGAAGCCGAAGCCATAGCCGGACGGCTTCTCGGCCAGGGCCTCGCAGTTCTTCGGATGGCCTGTGCGCGCGATCTCACAGGTCAGCTCCACCGCGCCACCGACACCCGCGGCCTTGGCCTTCGCGGGATAGGCCGCCGCCATGTCGGCCACGCTGGGCGCTTCGACCCAGGTGACCGGCCCCTGCGCCTGGGCGGCCGTGGCCACGGCCAGGGCGCCGCCCCCGACCAGCGCCGCAAACCTGAGGGCCATGATGCGCGTCTCCGTTCCGGGCCAGCTTGGCACACGGCGGCCGGCCTTGAGAAGCGCCGGAGCGGTCAGACCGCGGTGCGCTTGGGCGCCGGGCCGGCGCGCAGGCGTTGCAGGGCTTCGGAGGCCATGACGCTCAAGGACCGCAGGCCCTGCTCGCCGAACACGTCGAGCGCCGCGTCGAGGGCCAGGACACCGGCCGCCCGCTCGCCGCGGTCCTTGCCGGTGATGTCGATGCGGGCTTCGTAGAGGCGGGCCAGATGGAGCTGGGTCAGGGCCCAGGCCACGGGGTCGCGGCGCGGCTGCAGGGCGCCAAGCTCGATCTTCAGCGCCGCCTCGGCGGAGTCGAGCACGCCGAGGTCGCCGGTCAGCTCGGCCGAGCGCGCCAGGCACATGGCCCGCTGGCCAGCGGCGATCCCGCGCAGCGGCGTGGCCGGGGCGTCCTTCAAGACCAGGTTGGCGCGGTCGTAGCAGGTGACGGCCTGTTCGTAGGCCCGCTCGTCGGCGCTGGCCTCGCCCAACGCCTGGAGAGCCTGGGCGAGCGCAATCTGGGTGCGGGCCCAGTCGAGCGGGCTGTGGTCGCGGGTCAGGTGGTCCAGCGCGCCGGCGAGGCAGGTCGCGCCCGCGGCCACCGCATCGATGTCGCCGGCGGCCTCGCCCCAAAAGGCGAGCGCCTGGCCACGCAGGATCTCGGCGCGGGCCCAGGTCAGCGGCTCGTAGGCCAGGTCCAGCCGGTCGGCGGCGGCCGCGCCGTCGTCGATGGCCGCACGCAGCAGGTCGGCGTCGTTCAGGCGAGCGCCCCAGCCGCAGATGAGGTCGGCGCGGATCAGCCGGGCCTCGGCGGCCAGCGGCCGGGCCGCGGCGGCGCGGCGGGTGAGCGCGTCGAGCGCCGCGATGGGCGCATTGAAGCGCGCGAAGGTCGCCCAGGCCACATCGGCGTCGCTGGTGGCGAGCAGGCCGCGCGCGTCGACGAGCACGAGGCCGATGTCGGCCAGCGCCGCGGCCACGCCGCCTTTGGCGACGCTGCGGGCTTCCCGAAAGGTGGTGGCGGCCGCGGCGTCGAGACCGGGATCGCCGAACAGCTCCGAGCCCAGCAGGCCGCAGAAGCCCTGCTCGCAACGGGCGCGCGCCCAGGCGTCGGGGTGGCGTGACGGATCGAAGGCCGCGCAGGCGATCTCCGCGGCCGCAGCCGCCTTGCGCAGCGCCACAGCGTCGCCGGAGCGGCGGGCGACTTCGCGCCAGACGATGGCTGCGTCGAGCCGGCGCTGACCCTTGTCCTGGGCGCTGATACGGCCGGCGGCGACATCGGCGGCCTTGGCCTCGGCGACGAGCAGCTGCAGGTCGAGGAGCTCGAGAAGCGCGGCGTCGCCGCCGGTCAGGCCATCGGCGAAGGGCTTGAACCGCTCGCCCGCAAACAGCCGCCTGAACTCACGACCCAACTCGAACATACCGCCACTCCCGCGGGGCAGCCGTCCCGGTATGAGACGGAGCCGTCGCGCTCTGACGGACAAGAGCAAAGCCGGAGCCGTGGTGTTTAACAAGTGGTTAATTTGCCCGCTATGGTTAACGGTGACTTAATTTCCACAGTAAAGCGGACCGAAGTCAGCGGGTTCCACAGGCATTGGTTAACGCGCCGACCGCGATCAAACCTTCGCGATCAGCCGAAGATCGCCGCTTGTTCGTCAGCCGAGAGCGGTCGCCAGGCGCCCGGCGGCAGGTCGTCGGGCAGCGCCAGCCCGCCGATCCGGTCGCGGTGCAGGGCGGTGACGTGGTTGCCCACCGCGGCGAACATCCGCCGGACCTGATGGTAGCGGCCCTCGGTGACGATCAGGCGCGCCTCGCGCGGGCCGAGCGGTTCGAGCACGGCGGGCGCGAGGGGGTCCTTCTCGCCCTCGAGCATCAGGGTTCCCGCCGCGAAGATCTCGGCTTCGGTCCCCGACAGCGGCCGGTCGAGCGCAGCGACGTAGCGCTTGGCGACATGGCTGCGCGGCGAGATGACCCGGTGCAGGAACGGCCCGTCGTCGGTGATCAGCAGCAGGCCGGAGGTGTCCTTGTCCAGCCGGCCGATGGTGGAGAGCGCCGGGATGCGCGAGCGCCAGCGCGGCGGCAGGAGTTCGTAGACGCTGCGCCCGGGCTCGCGGTGCGAGCAGACCACGTCGAGCGGCTTGTGCATCAGGATCGTCAGCGGAGCCGGCGGGTCGAGCGGCTGGCCCGCGACGGTCATCCGCGCCGGCAGGTCGGAACTGACCGGGATCCGCACGCCGGCGTCCTTCATCGGGGCGCCGTCCAGCACCACCTGGCGCCGCGCGACGAGGTCGGTGACCTCCCGCCGCGAGCCGTAGCCGAGGTTGGCCAGCAGGCGGTCGAGGCGCGCCATCGGAGCCTTCGGGGCGTTCATTTGCGGGCCTCGAACACCTTGTAGCCGCCGCCCTCGGCCTTGACGGCGACGCCGGAGAACGCGGCTGCCAGCGCCGCCTCGTAGGGCAGATGGCGGTTGGCGACGAGCCAGCAGACGCCGCCTCTCCGCAGCATGCCCGCGGCCGCCTCGATGAAGGCCACGCCCAGCGCTCGGTCCTCCGCGCCGCCGTCATGGAACGGCGGGTTCATCACCACGAAGTCGAGGTCGGCGAGGTCCGGCGGAGCGCGGCGCAGGTCGGCCCAGAGCACCGCCGCCCGCGGGTCGCCGAGGTTGTGCTCGGCGCAGGCCACCGCGCGCCGGTCGATGTCGATGCAGCTCAGCGCCGTAACCGCCGCGGAGCTCAGCACGCCGCGGGCCAGGAGGCCGATCCCGCACCCCAGGTCGGCCCCGCGCCCGGCGAGCGGCGACAAGGCCTCAAGCAGGCGCAGGCTGCCCGGATCGGGCCGGTCCCAGCTGAAGACCCCGGGTTGCGACCACATGCCGAGCTCGGGCACGATGCGGGGGCCACCGGCCGCGATGGCGACGGCGAGCCCCGTCGGCTTGGGCGGCCGGCGGACGCTGCAGAACCGGTGGTGCCGCCGCGCGGCCTCGACGACCTCGCAGCCGAAGCCCTCCAGCGTTTTCCTGAGCCGTGACCCACCCTTGTCCTTGGGCGCGAAGGCGGTGAGCGGCGCGCCGGGCTTGAGCGCACGGAGCATGTGGGCCAGAACGAAATCGCGCTCCAGCGTCCCCGGCGGGGCCAGGACCCAGGCGGCGTCGGCCGAGCCATCCGGCACGGTCGCGATGTCGCTCGACCCGGGGACCAGCGGCGAAAGTTGCACGGTGT
>Ga0207657_10001907_pt1 | contig 22534 bp, 20 predicted proteins | sample KBSC33metaG_FD_184316 | JGI IMG/M metagenome (GOLD analysis project Ga0207657, IMG submission 184316) | Corn rhizosphere microbial communities from Kellogg Biological Station, Michigan, USA - KBS C3-3 metaG (SPAdes) (version 2) | ecosystem: Host-associated > Plants > Roots > Rhizosphere > Soil ... | reverse complement strand
TCCCCGGCCGCGCCTGCGCCAGCACGACACCCGCCATGCGCGTGCTGGCGATCGCGACGTGCGCGCGCAGGCCGCGCTCAGCGGCCGTGCGCCGCAGCTCCGCGCCGATCGTGCGCGCCGTTCCCAGCAGACGCTCGAGCCCGCTGACATCGATGGCCACGAGATCCGCGCGATGCAACTCGAAGCGCGGCGAGAAATCGGCCGCGATCCGCGCGAGCGTGCTGTCGGCGGACGCCGCCGCCGGCGGCGGCAGGTAGAGACACGCATAGAGAGGGGCAGGGCTCGGGGATCGGGGATCAGCAGACATCGTGGGCGGCCACCGTACTGAACGCGACGGCGGCCTCCTCGTGCGCGTGCGCGCGGATGACGCGAGCTTCGCGATCAAAACGTTGAAACAACCCGCTCCCTGAGCCCTGAGCCCTGAGCCCTGAGCTCTCGTTGAGCCCCGAGCCCTGCGTAAGCCGCACCGTGAGCCCGGCGGAGCTGCGTGCCATCGGCTCGGGCCCCACGAGCACGCACACGGTCTGACTGCCTTCGATCATCCGCTGCAGGCGCAGCCACGTCGTGAACGGCAGCCGCTTGAGCGCCATCGCCGGCGCCTCGGCCGCGTCGAACACCACCACGCCGATATTGCCCGCCTGCAGCACCAGCGTCAGCGCCTTGACCGCTTGCTCCAGCGCGCGCTGATTCAGATCGCGGCACAGCCCAGGGTTGACGACGACATGACCGCGGATCCAGAGGAGCCGATCGAGATTCACGCCGGCCGCCGCCGCCGACGCGGCGTCGAACATATCGAGCACGTCGACGATCGCGGTCAGCTCGCCGCGGCGCGTGGCCGCCGCCAGCAGCTGCAGCATGACGCTCGCGCGCGCCGACGATCGCGGTCCCGCCACTTCCGACACCTGCCCGCGCGGGAACCCGCCGCCCAGCCGCGCGTCTAACGCCGTGATGCCGGTGGCCGCCACCGCGGCATCGTCGAGCGGGTGAATCGACGGCAGCGCGGTGGTCAGCGTGCGATCCAGCCGCCGCGTTCGGAGGAGCGATTCGAGATCAGCGCGGGCGAGCGGCATATTTTCGCTTTATCTTCGCCTTTCGAGCGCAGTATACGGCACGCGTCTCCTCCAATCAAGTGATGTAAGATACGCCGTATGTTTGGCAGCGGCTAAAGTCCTGCCCTGCATTCGTTTAGACACTTTCATGGACCGCTGATTGGCTGACACCGTCCAGGCTGAAGCTCCCCCCGCACCCACGCCCTCCGCCTCGCTCGGCGCCCGCGCCGCACGACGGATGCTGGCTGCGTTCACCTACCGCGATTTTCGCGTGCAATGGTTCGGCGCCTGCACCTCGAGCATCGGCACGTGGACGCAGATCACGGCGCAGAACTGGATGGTGCTGTCGCTCACCGGATCCGCGTTCTTCCTCGGGCTCGACGCATTCCTCCAGCAGCTGCCGATCATGCTGTTCACGCTCATCGGCGGCGTCCTGGCCGATCGGCGCGATCGTCGGCAGACGCTTCTCTCCTCGCAGTACGTGCAGATGTCGACGGCCGCCGCGCTCGCGCTGATCGTGTATCTCGACGTCGTGAAAATCTGGTACATCCTCGCGCTGTCGTTCGTCACCGGCCTCGCGCAGGCCTTCGGCGGACCGGCCTACCAGTCGCTGATTCCCTCGCTGGTCGACAAAAAAGATCTGCCGAACGCGGTCGCGCTCAACTCGATCCAATTCAACGTCGCGCGCGTGATCGGTCCGCTCGTCTTCGCCGCCACGCTCTCGATCACCGCGCGGGTCGGCTTCAGCGATCCGCAGTCGATGGCGACCTGCTTCGCGCTCAATTCGGCGTCGTTCCTCGTCGTGATCTACGCGCTGATGTCGCTCCACGTGAAGCACATCCCGCACACCGGCACGACGCGCATGCGCGACGAGATGCGCGGCGGCCTCGACTACGTCCGCCATCATGGCAGCCTCGTCTCGCTCATCGTGCTCGCGGCGACGACGACGTTCCTCGGATTTTCGGTGCTGACGTTCCTGCCGATTTTCGCGCAGCGCGTCTTTCACGAAGGCGCCAGCACGTACGGTCACCTGCTCGCGTTTTCGGGCGCCGGCTCCGTCGTCGGCGCGCTGATCGTGGCGTGGCTCGGCAAGTTCAAGCGGATGGGATTGACCGCGCTGCTCGTGCAAGCGATCTACGGTCTGTTCATCCTCGGCTTCGCCATGTCGCGCACGCTGTGGCTGAGCGACATCCTGTTGTTCTTCACGGGCGCGGCGCTGATGGTGGTCTTCTCCACCGTGACGTCGCTGATTCAGCTGATCGCGCCGAACGAGATGCGCGGGCGCGTGATGAGCATCTACATGCTGGCGTTCCGCGGCGGCATGCCGCTCGGCAGCCTGTGCAGCGGCTACCTCGCGACCTTCATCGGCGCGCCGCTCGTCATCGGCATCAACGGCGTGCTCCTCGTCATCGTCGCGGCGTACTTCCTGGTGAAAAGCCACGGGGTACGAGAGGCCTGAAATTGCAGATTTCAGATTTGGGATTTCAGATTGAAGAGATTGAGAGATTGAAGGTCGACGAATTTCAGATTGAAAATCGTCGATCGAAGATCGAAGATTGAATGGCTGTGCTCGAACTTCTCACCAGCTCCGGACTCGGATCGCTGCTCGGCATGCGGCATGCGCTCGAGCCGGATCATCTCGCGGCCGTGTCGACGCTCGTCAGCGACGAGCGCAGCAGCTACAAGGCAGCGCTCCTCGGGATGTGCTGGGGCCTGGGGCACACGATGTCGCTCGTCATCGTCGGCGTCGCGCTGATCGTGCTGCGCGCGGAGATGCCGGCGAACGTCACCGATCTGTTCGAGCTGGCGGTCGCCTTCATGCTCGTCGGCCTCGGCCTGCGCGCGATCTATCACGCGGCGCGTCAGGGTCCGAAAGGTCCGGCGCACGTGCATCATCACGGGCGCATCGTCCACCGCCACGCCGCGGCCCCCGCGCACGTGCACATCGGCCGCTGGACGCTCGCGCGGCGTCCGCTTCTCGTCGGCATGGTCCACGGCCTCGCCGGCAGCGGCGCGCTCACGGCGCTGGTGCTGACGACGATGCCGACGGCGGCGGCGCGGCTGACGTACATGGCGCTGTTCGGACTGGGATCGACGGTCGGAATGGCCGCGCTCTCGGGACTTCTCGGCTGGCCGATCGCGCGCCTGGGATCGCATCACGCCGTGACGCGCGGCGTCTCCCTGCTGGTCGGCACCGCGTCGACCGTCCTCGGCGTCGCGTGGGGCTACCCGCTCGTCACACGGTTGTTTTGATTATTCGCTCGGCTGAAGTCTTCGCGCTACACAACGCACACCACGCCAAGGCGTCGCATCACTTCACCGTGATGGTCCACCGGACCGGCGCTGACGCCGGGATGAAGCAGACCGCATCGTCGCACGCCTGATAACGCAGGATGCCGCTGATGGCGAGCGTCGTCCCTGGCTTCGCCGACCGCGCCAGCGTCACCTCTTCCGCGAGGCGGAACGGCTTCTGAAACACCGGCACCTGCTCGTCGGCGAACGTCATCATCTCGGATTTTGGATACAGCACCTTGCCGGCGGAGATGCCGGCGATCGGACTCAGTTGCAGCGCGATTGGCTGAAAGTCTTTCGCGCCCGGCGCGTACACATGGATGCCGGGGTTGGGCATCACATCGACGAACAGCGACACCTTCGCGCCGGGTGCCGCGCTCGGCGCGCTCGAGGATGCGGCGAGCGTCAGATGTTTCGGCGCCGCGCTGCGCGCCGGCACGAGCGACGCGCCTCCGGCTTGAACACACAGCGCCGCGAGCACGATATGGATGGCTTCCCGCATGCTGGGCATTGTACCCGGCCGGCCGCGCGTCGATCGGCACGACCAGGCCTGCGACTCGCGCGCCGCAGGCGGCCTCGAACGATTGCCGGGTAGAATTGGGGCCTTGGCCGCACATGTGTTGATCGTCGAGGACGATTCGGATATCGCGCAGCTCGTCGCGCGCTACCTGGAGAAAGCCGGCTTCGTGGCCGAGCGCGCCGCCAACGGGCGCGACGCGCTCGAGGCGATTGCCGCCCGCGTTCCCGACCTCATGGTGCTCGACCTGATGTTGCCCCACGTGGACGGTCTCGACGTCTGCCGCCGCGTGCGGGCGAACGACAAGACCGCCGCGATGCCGATCGTGATGCTCACCGCGCGCGCCGAAGAGTCCGAGCGCATCGTCGGCCTCGAGCTCGGCGCCGACGATTACCTGGCCAAGCCGTTCAGCCCGAACGAGCTCGTGGCCCGCGTGCGTGCGCTGCTCCGGCGCGTGCAGCGCGGCGGACCGATGTCCGGCAGCACGATGCGGTACGGCTCGCTCGTCGTCGACGGCGAGGCGCACGCCGTCACGTCGGCGGGCGTGGAAGTGGCGCTGACCGCGAAGGAATTCCTGCTGCTGGAATATCTGCTGCGGCACCGCGGACGCGTCCTCTCGCGTGACGTGCTGCTCACCGACGTGTGGGGCTACCGCTACACGGGCGGCACTCGCACCGTCGACGTCCACGTCCGGCGGCTGCGGGAAAAACTGCCGCTGCTCGCCGAGGCGCTCGTCACCGTCAAGCAGTTCGGCTACAAGCTCGCCGACCCGCCTCCCCGCTGATGCGGCTCACCTTTCGCGCGCAGCTGTTCTTTGCCGCGCTCGCTGCCGCGCTGCTGGCGCTCGTCGTGGCGGGCCTGCTGTTCGCGTCGACCATCCGGCGGCAGACCGACGCGCGGATCGCGCAGACGCTCGCCGCCGAAGCGCGCCTCGCGGCGGAGCTGCTCGGACGGGGCGCGCCTGCGGGCACCGTTCCGGAGCTGGACGATGAAGCGGATCGCATCGGCGCGCTGATCGGCGCGCGCGTCACCTTCATCGCGGCCGACGGCACCGTCGTCGGCGACTCGGCGGAGACACTCGCCGGAGTTGCGGCGATGGAGAACCATCACGATCGGCCGGAGGTCGTTCAGGCGCGCGCCGCGGGCATGGGCCAGTCGCGGCGGTACAGCGCCACGCTCAAGATCGACATGCTCTACGTCGCGGCGGCGGTCCAGCATCCGGCAATCGCCTTCGTCCGCGTCGCGCTGCCGCTGACCGATGTGCGCCACCAGCTGCAGTCGGTACTGACGGCCACGCTCACGGCGCTCGGCGTCGCGCTGCTCGGCGGCGCGGCGCTCGCGTGGATCTTCTCGGGGCGCATTGGCCGGCGCGTTCAGGCCGTGGCGGACATCGCGCGGCGGTACCGCAACGGCGACATGACGCCGCCGCATCTCGATTACGGCGACGATGAGGTTGGCGCCGTCGCGCGCGCGCTGGACGAATCGGTGCAGGAGCTCGGGCGGCGGCTGGCGGAGCAGGCGCGCGATCGATCGCGGACGGAGGCGATCCTCACCGGCATGATCGAGGGGGTGATCGTCGTCGATCCGCAGGGACGGCTGCAGATGGTGAACGCCGCCGCCCGACGGATGCTGCGGCTCGACGCGCTCGCGGTCGGCCGTCCGTACGTGGAGACGATCCGACATCCGGCGATCGCCGAGCTGCTCGGCGCCGCGCTGGCGGGGCGCGCGCCCGAGGCGCTTCAGCTGACGCCGCCGCGCGACGAATCGCGCACGATCATGGCGCGGGCGGCGCCCGCGACGGCGGGCGCCGCGCACGGCGCCGTGCTCGTGATGCACGACATCACCGAGCTGCGCCGCGCCGATCAAATCCGACGTGATTTCGTCGCCAACGTCTCGCACGAGCTGCGCACGCCGCTCACGGCGATTCGCGGCTACGTGGAGGCGCTGGCCGACGGCGCGAGCGCCGACGACAGCCGCCGGTTCCTCGACATCATCGCCCGGCACACGAACCGGATGGAGCGGCTCGTCAGCGATCTGCTTCGTCTGGCGCGGCTCGACGCCGGCCAGGAGACGCTCGACATCGTGTCGTGCGACGTCGAGAGCCTCGCGCGCGCGGTCGTCGCCGATCTCGCGCCGGCGCTCGATGGGCGGCGGCAGCGCGTGGAGATCTCGGTCGCCCCCGGCGCGGCGACGCTGCGCGCCGACCCGCCGAAGATCCACGACGCGCTGCGCAATCTCGTGGCGAACGCGAGCAGCTATGCGCCGGAGGGGACCACGATTCGCATCGACGCGCAGCCGGAAGACGGGCGCGTCGCCGTGACGGTGGCCGATGAGGGGCCTGGCATTCCCGAGGAGGATCTCGCGCGCGTGTTCGAGCGGTTCTACCGGGTCGACAAATCGCGCGCCCGCGACCCGGGCGGCACCGGACTCGGGCTCGCGATCGTGAAGCACCTGGTGGAGCTGCACGGAGGGGCCGTCCGCGCGGCGAACCGGCGCGAAGGCGGCGCCGCGGTGACGCTGGTCATCTAGCGCCGGCGAACTTCAGCAGCATGTACGCCGCGGCGCCGATGGCGAACGCGGCGGGGATCGTCAACACCCACGCCCAGACGATTTGTCCCGCGACGCCCCACCGGACGGCCGACATTCGCCGCGTCGTACCGACGCCGACGATGGCGCCGGTGATGGCGTGGGTGGTGCTCACGGGCACGCCGAAAGAGGTGGCCGTCATCAGCGCGATCGCCGCACCGGTCTCGGCCGCGAAGCCGCCGACCGGCTGCAGTTTGGTGATCTTGGATCCCATCGTGTGGATGATCCGCCACCCTCCGGCCAGCGTGCCGAGGCTGATGGCCGCGTGCGCCGACAGCACCACCCAGAATGGAATGTAGAACGTGTTGATGTAGCCGGCGGCGAACAGCACGCCGGCGATGATGCCCATCGTCTTCTGCGCGTCGTTCGCGCCGTGATTGAGGCTGAAGAACGCCGCCGACAGCAGCTGCAGCCTCCGGAACCAGCGATCGACGCGTGAAGGAGGCGTCCAGCGGAAGATCCACATGATCGCCGTCATGATCACGAGGCTGCCGGCGAGGCCGATGAGCGGCGAAACGAAGATGAAGACGATTGTCTTGGTCCACCCGCCGCTGACGATCGCGGAGAAGCCCGCCTTCGCGACGCCCGCGCCGGCGTAGCCGCCGATGAGCGCGTGCGACGAGCTGGTCGGGAGGCCGAAGTACCACGTGATCAGGTCCCAGCCGATCGCGCCGACCAGGCCGCCGAGAATCACGGCAAACGTCACGACGTTGACGTCGATCATGCCCGCGCCCACGGTCTTCGCGACGGCGGTGCCGAAGGTGAACGCGGCGACGAAATTGAAGAAGGCGGCCCACAAGACCGCCTTGCCCGGCGTCAGAACGCGGGTCGACACCACGGTCGCGATCGAATTGGCCGCGTCGTGGAATCCGTTGATGTAGTCGAAGAACAGCGCCACGCCGATGAGGGCGGCGACGGTGTAGACGAGCATCAGGCGCTAACCGTTTTTGACCATCACGCCCTCGAGGACGTTGGCGACGTCCTCGCAGCGATCGGTCGCGTCCTCGAGGAAATCAAGCGTCTCTTTCCACTTGATGACCATCAAGGGATCGTGCTCCTCCTCGAAGAGGCGGCTGACCGCCTGCTGGTGCGTGCGGTCCGCCTCGTTCTCCAGGCGATTGATCTCGACGGCGTGACGGCTGACGCCTTTCTTCTCCTCGAGCGCCTGGAGCGCGAGCCGCACTTCCTTCGTGCAGGCGGAGATCGTGCGCGCCAGCTCGTTGGCGCCGAAGCGCACGGTGTCGAGCCGATAGAGGCGCACCAGCGCCGCCGACGCGTCGATGGCGTCCATCACATCGTCGAGTGAGCGGGCGAGCGCGTGAATATCCTCGCGATCGATCGGCGTGACGAAGGTGCGGTTGAGACGCTGGATGATCTCGTGCGTGAGGAAGTCGCACTTGTGCTCGACTTCCTTGATCTCCTCGGCCTTGTCCCAGATCGGCCGTTCGGCGGCGAGCATCTGCTCGAGCAGCATCGCGCCATTATTCAGCTCGTCGGCCATGGCGATGAAGTCGCTGTAGAACTTTTCTTCCCGCGGAATCAGTCGCCACGCCACGCATCGCCTCCAGGAGCTCCATCGGCGGAGTCAAAGCCCGGAGATTGTAGCAGATCCGTTCACATGGCCGTTACACGCGACGGTGTAGGATTTGCTGCATCGATGCCCGTGAACAACGAGGTGCTCGCGCTAATTCTCGGGGGCGGCCAGGGGTCGCGGCTGTTTCCGCTGACGCAAACGCGATCGAAGCCGGCGGTGCCGATCGGCGGCAAGTACCGGCTGATTGACATTCCCGTCAGCAACTGCCTGCACGCGGACATCCGGCGCATCTACGTCCTGACGCAGTTCAATTCGGCGTCGCTCAATCGGCACATCGCGCAGACGTACCGGATGGACTTGTTCAGCCAGGGCTTTGTCGAGATCCTCGCCGCTGAGCAGACACCCGACAACCCGGACTGGTTCCAGGGGACCGCCGACGCGGTCCGCCAGGCCGTGCGTCATTTCATCCGGTACGACGCCGACTACTACCTGATTCTCGCCGGCGATCATCTGTACCGGATGAACTACTGCGAGATTGTCGACGCACACGTCGACCGCAAAGCGGACATCACGCTTGCCGCGCAGCCGGTATCCACCGAGGATGCGTCCGACATGGGCATCTTCCGGTTCGATCGCGGCGGCCAGATCGTCGCGTTCGAGGAGAAGCCGAACCCGGATCGCCTTGCGGCGATCGGCCAAAGCATCCCGGGCGGCTCCACATTCGCGGGGCACGCGCCCGACAAGCCGTTCGTCGCCTCAATGGGCATCTACGTGTTCTCGCGCGACGTGCTGCTCGAGCTTCTCGAGGGCAGCAGCGCGAAGGATTTCGGGCGCGAGATCATTCCGTCGGCCCTCGAGCGCTACCGTGTCCATGCGTATCTGCACCGCGGATATTGGGCCGACGTCGGCACGGTGGATTCGTTCTACGAGGCGAACATCATGCTGACGCGCGCCGGATCGCCGTTCAAGTTCTACGATCCGCGGCGCCCGATCTACACGCATCCGCGCTTCCTGCCCGCATCGCGACTGAGCGACTGCACCGTCCGCGACGCGGTCGTGGCCGAGGGCTGCTATCTCGAACGGTGCACGCTGTCCGATTCGATCGTCGGCATCCGCACGACCATCCAGCCGGGCGCCACCATCCGGCGTTCCCTCCTGCTCGGCGCCGATTTCTACGAGGCGGACGATGAGGCACCGGCAAAGCGCGGCGAGCCAGGGCTCGGCATCGGCCGCGACGTCGTCCTGGACCGCGTCATCGTGGACAAGAACGCGCGCATCGGCGACGGCGCCCAGCTCGTCAACGAGGCGCGCGTCCAGGAAGCGGACGGCCGCGGGTACTACATCCGGAGCGGCGTCATCATCGTGCCGAAGGATGGGGTAATCCCTCCGGGCACGCGTGTCTGAAGCGCGACGAACGACTCGGAAGCCCCGCACATAAATAGCGGCGCCCGCTGATCCGCAGTGCTCTCTCGCTTGAAGACTGAAGCTTCTCGCGACAGTTTCTGCTTCGGATCATGCGTAGCCAGCAAGCCTTTTGTGCTTCTGTTCGATATCGAAACACAGCAGGCGGCGCATACATCGACCGAACACAGGCATTTTCATCGACCGTGCAATTGCGGGAAAACGGTTGGGTTGTGTTTCCGGACAACTCGACGGTGATTGCCTGCGCAAACGGTGAATTCCTTAGCATTTCCGAACGGCCGCGTCAGCGGCGCACGCCTTGCCACGGTCTGTCGAGTCCTCTCTTTCACCGTGGAGTTACGAACATTGACGAAACGCTTGTCGGCTGTGTGCTTCTGCCTTTGTGCCCTCCTGCTCACCTGCCGCACCGCGGGCGCGGCAACCATCACCGTCGGTGCAGGCGGCGATCTTCAGGCGGCAATCAACGCCGCTCAGCCAGGCGACACCATCCTGCTCGCGCCAGGCGCCGTCTTCGGCGCCAGTTACAAGCTGCCGGCCAAAGGCGGCACCTCGTTCATTACCATTCGTTCGGGCGCACCTGACTCGTCGCTGCCGCCCGCAGGTACACGCATCTCGCCGAGCTACGCGAGCGCGCTCGCGAAGATTCGCGCGCCGTCCGGCGGATACCCCGCGTTCAGAACGGCCGCCGGCGCGAGCTACTGGCGTCTCATGTTCCTGGAGATATATCCGCAATCCACGACGAGCAGCGCAAGCCTCGTCGATCTCGGCACGACCGGATCGGCGCAGACGACGCTGTCGGCCGTGCCGCAGCATCTGGTGATCGATCGATGCTACCTGCACGGCGACGCGAGCTTCGGCCACCGCCGCGGCATCGGCCTCAACAGCGGCGACACGCAGATCATCAACTCGTATTTCTCGGATTTCAAGGAGGTCAGCCAGGACACGCAGGCGATCGGCGGCACCAACGGTCCCGGACCGTTCCTCATCGAGAACAACTACATCGAGGCGGCGGGCGAGAACATTCTCTTCGGCGGCGGCGATCCCGACATTCCAAATCTCGTCCCCGGCAACATCACCATCCGGCGCAATCTGATCACCAAGCAACTGAAATGGATGTCGCAGTCCTGGACCGTGAAGAACCTGATCGAATTCAAGAACGCCCAGAACGTGGTGGTCGAAGGCAACACGATTCAGAACAACTGGGCCGCCGGCCAGCAGGGATACTCGATTCTGTTCACGCCGCGCAATCAGTACGGCACCGCGCCCTGGTCGGTCGTGAAGAACATCACGATTCGGAACAACATCATCCGGCACATGTCGGCGGTGTTCAACATCTGCGGCTTCGACAACCTCGCCACGAGTCAGCAGACGCAGAACATCCAGATCATCAACAATCTCATATACGACATCAGCAGCTCGTACGAGACGCCGAACAATCCGGCCAACGGCCTCTTCGCCGTCATCGGCGCCGCGCCGAAGAACATCACGATCGATCACAACACCGTCGACGAGGACGGCAGCCTCACCGTGAGCTTCTACAAGGGCACCACGCCGAGCGGCTCCTACACGATCAGCGGATTCGTGCTGAAGAACAATCTGCTGCGCGACAACAAGTACGGCATCTTCGGACAGGATTCCTCGCCGGGGACGGCGTCGCTGACGATGTACACACCTGGCGCGTACGTGCAGGCCAACGCGATCGGCGGCGCCAGCGCGAAAGTGTATCCGGCCGGCAACGATTACCCGACGCTCACCCAGTGGCTCGCCGATTTCGTGAGCGTATCCAGCGCGAACTACCAGCTCGTGTCGAGCAGCCTGTCGAACAACGCCGCGACGGACGGCAAGGACATCGGCGTCGACTTCGCCGCGCTGAACAGCGCGATGAGCGGCAGCGGTACGCCGCCGCCTCCTCCAACGACCACACAATCGACACCGTATACGGGATCGCCGATCGCGCTGCCCGGCACGATCGAGACCGAAAACTACGACAAAGGCGGTGAAGGCGTCGCCTATCACGACACCACCTCCGGCAACAGCGGCGGCGTGTATCGAAGCGACGGCGTCGATATCAGAAAGACGACCGACTCCAGCGGCAGTTACAACCTCAAGTCGGTGCGCGCGTCTGAATGGCTCAACTACTCCGTCTCGGTCGCCGCGTCCGGACTGTACTCCGTCGCGTTCCGCGTCGCGTCCAGCGGCGGCGGCGGCACGGTGCATGTGATGCTCGACGGCACCAACGTCACCGGATCCGTGACGCTGCCGAACACTGGCGGTTGGGACACCTGGCAGACCGTCACCAAGACCGGCGTGACTCTGAGCGCGGGCGCGCACATGCTGAAGCTCGTCATCGACGCCAACGGCTCCGGCGGCACGGTGGCCGACATCAACTGGATCAAGGTGTCCTCTTCGTCATCGTCGGGCTCGACGGGCTCGACGCCATTCACGGGCACGCCGATCGCGGTGCCGGGGACGATTCAAGCGGAAAACTACGACAAGGGCGGTGAAGGCGTCGCCTATCACGACACGACCAGCGGGAACAGCGGCGGCACGTATCGAAGCGACGGGGTCGACATCAGAACGACGACCGATTCCAGCGGCAGCTACAACATCAAGTCGGTGCGCGCCACGGAGTGGCTGAATTACACCGTGACGGTGGCCGCTTCCGGCACGTATACGGTGTCGTTCCGGATGGCGTCGAGCGGCACCGGCGGGACGGTGCACATGACGCTCGATGGCACCAACGTGACGGGTGCGATCGCGCTGCCCGATTCAGGCGGCTGGAACACGTGGCGCACCGTCGCCAAGACCGGCGTCACGCTGACCGCCGGCACGCACATCCTGAGGCTCGTCGTCGACGCCAACGGCTCCGGCGGCACCGCCGCGGATATCAACTGGATCAGCATCTCGTCGTAGAGCCGCGGCGAGCGCTCACGACTCGCGAAGGTCGCCGGCGTGGTGCCGCACGTCGCGCGCCTCGACGATGAAGATGACGTCCTCGGCGATGTTGGTGGCGTGATCCCCGATGCGCTCGAGATGGCGCGAGATCAGGATCAGATCGATCCCGGGTTCGATCGTCCGCGTGTCGCCCAACATGTACGTGAGCAGCTCGCGGAAGATCTGATTCTTCAGCGCGTCGAGGATGTCGTCCTGGGCCAGCACTTCGTGCGCCGCCTTGATGTCCTGCGACACGAAGGCGTCGAGCGCCTGCCGCAGCATCAACTGCGCAAGCGTCCCCATCCGCGGCAGATCGATCAGCGCTTTCACCGGCGCGTGCGACACGTACCGATCCGCCGCCTCGGCGATGTTGACGGCGAGATCGCCGACCCGCTCGAGGTCGCTGTTGATCTTCACGGCGGCGACGATGGCGCGGAGGTCGACCGCCATCGGCTGATACAGCGCCAGCAGCTTGAAGCAGCGATCGTCGATCTCGAGCTGCATGACGTTGATCGTCTGGTCGCCGCCGATGATCTCGGCGACGAGGCTGTGGTCGCGCTCGACCAGCGCGCGCATCGCCAGACGGACGCGTTCCTCGGCGAGGCCGCCCATGAACAGCAGCCGCTGTTTCAGCTCGTCGAGCTCTTCCGCGAAATGTCGTGGGTCCTGAGCCATACACCATCACTCCGTGAAACGGTCAGCGCGCCTGCATGCCTTCCAGTCGACGCGTCGCGAGCCGCGCCAGCAACGAGCACACCAGCACGATGGCGACCAACACCAGCGCGCCAGCCCACGCCTGCCGGTGCCAGTCGGCATACGGCGAGATCGCGTAGGTGAACACTTGGACGGTCAGCGACGAGATCGGCTGATTCAGCCTCGTCGTAAAGTAGTGATTGTTGAACGACGTGAACAGCAGCGGCGCCGTCTCCCCCGCGATGCGGGCGAGCGCCAGCACGACGCCGGTGATGATGCCCGGCAGCGCCGCCGGCAGCACGACCGTGAACACCGCACGCGCACGTGTCGCCCCGAGCGCCAGCGCGCCTTCGCGCATCGTCGAGGGCACCAGCAGCAGCAGCTCCTCGGTGGTCCGCGCGATGATCGGGATCATCATGATCCCCAGCGCGAAGCCGCCCGCGATCGCGCTGAACTGCTTGAACGGCAGCACCGCGATCCCGTAGGCGAAGACGCCGATCACGATCGACGGCACGCCATTCAGCGTGTCGGCGGCGAACCGGACCGTCGAGGCCATGCGGCTGCCGGCGTACTCGGACATGTAGATGCCGCTCATGATGCCAATCGGCACGGCCATCAGCGATCCGAGCCCGGTGAGAATCAGCGTGCCGACGATGGCGTTGGCCATGCCGCCGCCGGGCTCGCCCACCGGCTTCGGCATGTGGCGGAAGAAATCCAGGTTCAACGACTGGACGCCTTCCTTCAGCACGAAGAAGAGGATGAACGACAGCGGCACCAGCGCGATCACAACCGCGAGCGCGCAGAAGCCGACGAAAATAGCCGACAGCAGCTTGCGGCGGGAGGTTCGGCTCATGCGGCCGTCACCTCCGCCGGCGCCGCTGCTGCGGCGGCGCGCGAGCGGCTGCCGCTCCGCGCCATGCTCCAGATCAACAGCCGCGACAGGCCGTTGACCACCAATGTGATGATGAAGAGCACGAGGCCGATCTCGATCAGCGCGTTCAGGTAGAGCTGATCGGCCGCCTCGGTGAATTCATTCGCGATGACCGCCGCCATCGTGTACTGCGGCGCGAACAGCGACAGCGACACCTTCGGGTTGTTGCCGATCACCATCGTCACCGCCATGGTTTCGCCGAGGGCGCGGCCGAACCCGAGCATGATGGCGCCGATGATGCCGGTGCGCGCGTAGAACAGCGCCGCCCGAATCGCCTCGAAGCGCGTGGCGCCGAGCGCGTACGCGCCCTCGCGCTGCGCGCCCGGCACCGCCTTCAGGACTTCGCGCGCGACAGAGGAGGTGAATGGAATCACCATGATCGCGAGAATCAGCGCGGCCGAGAGCATGCCGACGCCGAGCGGTGGGCCGCTGAACACCGGCAGCTGCCGGAGGGTCGGCGGCAGGCTCGTCTCGAGCACGCGCACGGCGGGGACCATCACGAAAATGCCCCAGAGCCCGTAGACGATCGACGGAATCGCTGCGAGCAGCTCGGTGAGAAAGACCAGCGGCTGCTTGAGCCAGTCGGGACACAGCTCCGAGATGAAGACCGCAATCCCGAGTGCGACCGGCGTCGCCAGCGCCAGCGCGAGCACCGATGAATACAGCGTGCCCCAGATGAACGGCAGCGCGCCGAACTCCTCCGCAACCGGATCCCACGTATCGGTCCGCCAGAAGGCGAGGCCGAATTTCTGAATCGACAGCATCGATTGCCGCGTCAGCTCGAACCCGATCGCCACGACGATCAGAATGAGGACGAGCGCAAACGCACCCGTCCCCAGCCTGAATCCGAGATCCTGTTTGCGTATCATCGTCCGACGAAACCGTCCTGCCCGTCCCGCCCTATGAGCCCTTGATCTTCGCGAGCGCCGCCATCTCCATTTTCACGACGTTCGACGGCAGCGGCGCGTAGCCGAGCTCCGCGCAGTATTTCTGGCCGTCGGTCAACGCCCACTTCATGAAATCCGTCATCATCTTGCCCTGCGCCTTGTCTTTCGGATTTTCGTACAGCAGCAGCCAGGTGAACGACGAGATCGGGTAGACCCCAGGTCCAGGAGCGTTCGTGATCGAGACGCGGAAGTCCGCCGGCATTTTGGCGGCCGCCCCCGCGGCGGCAGCGGTCACCGACTGCACCGATGCCTTGACGAATTCACCCGCGGCGTTCTGCACCGATCCGTAGCTGATCTTGTTCTGCAAGGCGTAGATCAACTCGACGTATCCGATCGCGCCCGGCGTCTGCGTGACGAGACCGGAAACGCCCTCGTTGCCTTTTCCGCCCACGCCGATCGGCCAGTTCACCGAGGTCTTCACGCCAACCTTGCTCTGGAATTCCGGCGACAATTTGGAGAGGTAATCAACCCAGATGTAGGTCGTGCCGGAGCCGTCCGACCGGTGCACCACCGTGATGTCGGTCGCTGGCAGCTTCGCGCCCGGATTCAGCTTGACGATGGCTGGGTCGTTCCACTTCGTGATCTTGCCCAGATAGATGTCTGCCAGCACCGGCCCGGTGAACTTCAAATCGCTGCTGACACCGGTGATGTTGTAGACCGGTACGACCGCGCCGAGTACGGTCGGAAAATGCAGAATGGGACCGGGCGCGGCCTTGAGCTGCTCGTCGGTCATCGGGCCGTCGCTCGCGCCGAAGAAGACCGTCTCCTTCGTGATCTGCTGGATGCCGCCGCCCGATCCGATCGATTGATAGTTGATCTGGACGTTTGGATGCAGCTTGTTGTACTCGGCGAACCATTTCGAGTAAATCGGATTCGGGAAGGTGGCGCCCGCCCCGTTGATCGTCGTCTGCGCGAGAACCGTGGCGCCGGCCAGCAGGCTCACGGCGGCCACGCATGCGAATGTTTTCATCATGATCAGCTCCTACTGTTGACGCGCACGCTTGTGATCCCTACGGGAGGATGTAGCGCACGTTGACGTACAGCATGTTCAGCTTCGCGCTGCTCGGCGTATTGGCGGGCACGGAGAACGGCGTCCGCTGCAGGTGCGAGAACTGCAGCATCAGCTGCATCCCGCCAATCTTGGGATCGCGAAAGAATGTCTGCGTGATCCCGACGGTGGCTTCCTGGATTTTCTCGTTGGCCGTCTGCGAGCCGTTGATGCCGTAGCCGATCGGCGTCGTTCCGTTGGCGTCGACCGTCACGGTGCGGTCGACCTTCGCGATGCTGTAATAGCCGTACAACAGCGTCTTCGCCGCGGTGACTTCCGCGCCGTAGATGCCCGACCACGAGTTGACCGGCGTCATGCTGAAATCGGGATTGACGATGAAGTCCGGGATGTTGGTGTTGGCGATGTAGCGTCCACCGCCCTTCGAGAAGAAGTTCGTCGCGATCACCCGAAGGTTCCTGACCGGCTCGAGCACCACGTTGATGGATTCACCGGTGCCTGTGTCGGTCGATGAGGCGTTGGTCGCCGGATTGAAGGTCTTGAAACCCGAGACGAGCACGGCCGCGTCGATGTGCTGATGCGTGTTTCCCGTCTTCGGGTCGAACGCGATCTTGCCGATGATGTCGGGATATGGATTCGGCGTCGGACTGGACGATCCGATCGCGCTGCCGCCGGAGCCGGTATCGACTTGCGCCGCGTTGAACCCGGCTGGCAGCACCACCGCGCCGCCCGTATACTGCTGTGGATTTTCGAGCGACACGCCCGCCGTGAACGTGTCCGTGGCGTGCGCGACGAAGCGGAACTGCGTCGTGCGCCCCCAGATGAGGCCCATCTGGTAATTCGTGTCCACGTCCTGGCTGTAGAACAGGTCGCCGGGCATCGGTGAAATGCCGTTGCGATTCGGCGTCAGCATGCTCCATGATTGACCGGCAAGAAATTCGAATTTGCCCGCCTGATAGTCGCCCCAATAAAGACGCATCCGCAGCGTGTTCGAGTTGCTCGTGACGTTCAGGTTCTGCGCCGTGTTGCCGAGGAAGTCGGCCTCGACGTAGCCCTTGACGTTCGCGCCGCCTACCTTGCTCGTCGCCTGCAGCGACAGCCGCGAGTTCTGCGTCGAGAAGCGCGTCTCGCTCAAGTTGCCTTGCGGATTCGGTGCACCGGTCGCCGTCGTCGTGAAGGGAAAGCTCGAAAAGTTCGTGCCGATACCATTGCCTGTGTTCGTCGACCGCATGATCGCGGTCGCATCCATGAAGCCGCCGATGAGAAGGTCTGCGTCGCCGACGTGAATCGCCAGGGGTGAAGTCGTCGCGGTGGCCGGCTGCTCCGCTGATGCCGTGCTCACGGCTGTTGCGGCTGTCGTGCCTGCAGGTGCGGATCCGTGCGCACCAGACGGCGTCGCGCCGTCGCGTGATTGCGCCATCGCGCTGCTCGCCGCCAGAGCCACAAGCAGGGCCAAAGAAGAGCGAACGATCGAACGAAACAAGTGCTGCCTCCTCCTCAGGGCGACTGCCCATGAGCGTCGAGGACAACAGTATCGATCGCGTGTGTCGGGCGGGCTTCGGTTGTGTTACGGCGTCGTTAAATCGTCGGGCTGGCTCAGGCGGCGTCACCGATCGTCATGGTCGTCGTCGACAGCGGCCACATGCCGAATCCAGCCGCTTCGCACGATCGCCGGCACTGGCGCGTTCGCGCCTCGAATCGATCGCCACAGGATCTCGTTCATCTCGGCATCAGGGACGCGGTCGGCCTCCGCCAGATCGAAACCCTTCGATGCGCTGGCGCCATAGGCGCTCTCGTCGTTTTTCTCGTCGAGGCTCACGCGCGCATCCAGGTGGGCGAACGGCGCCGACACAGGCCTCGAATCAAACGCGTTGTACAACGGCGTCGCGGATGCGTCGTACTGGCTCATCGGCGGAAGCCCCAGGATCAGCTCCATCGTGCGCAAGACACCTGACGTCGTGTATAGCGTGCTGTCGAGCGCGCGCCGGCGCGAATACGGACTGATGGCCAGCGCCACCGACCGATGCGCATCCACATGATCCGGACCATTTTGTGCGTCGTCCTCCACCACGAAAACCGCCGTCTCTTTCCAGATCCGGCTCTTCGAGATCGCTTCGACGATGCGGCCGAGAGCGAGATCGTTGTCGGCGACCATTGCTCGCGGCGTCGGCGAGCCGGGGCGCGTGGCCGCCGTGTGATCGTTGCCGAGGCGGATGATGGACAGCGCGGGCACGTCGCCGTTTGCGTCCTGGTCCAGGAACTCCTTCAGCCACGCGTCGGCGCGCCGCTGGTCGGGGATCGTGAGATCGTACGGTGGATAGGTCGGGCTGACGTGTCCCTCGAGGCCCGGAACCGTCGCCACGCTCTCACCAGGGTTCGTCCCATCTGCACTGTGGCGCCTCGCGAACTCGCCGTAGCTGCGGACGCTGACGTGCGCCCGGTTGCACGCGTCCCAGATGTAGCCGTCCGCCGAGGCGGCGATGTTTCCGTAGACGTTCCGCATCGTCCCGCCTCCTTCGCTGAGATACGGGGCGCCGCGCGCGGCGTAGTTGGTCGGCCAGAATTTCTCGACCAGATCCGTGGCGTAGGCCGCCGTCGAGAATGCGTGGCCGTCGTAGCTGACTTCGGCATCGACGTAGAAATTGTCGAGCACGCCGAATTCGCGCGCGAGCGCGTGCGCGTTTGGCGTGACGTCGCCGCAGAACAGGCAGAGCGTCGGATCGTTGTTGCCGCGTTCGAGATCGCCGAACACCTGGTCGTACGAGCGGTTCTCGCGAATGACGTAGAACACGTGCTTGATCGGCGACGGCAAGCCGACCCGCGCTGGAATCGGAGACGCGGCCGGTGCGTTCGCGGGAGCGAGGCGATGCGCGTCGCTGTACGCGGCAACGCCGTACGCCATTTTCGTCAGCGTCTGAAGCGCGGCGTCGTCTGGCGCCGGGAGGATCGACAGCGTGCCGGTCAGCATCGATCCGACGTATTGGGCTTCGCCGCCGGCGAGCTCGCGTCGACGGAATCGAGGATTCGGCGCGGACACCAGCCCCTTTCCTGACAGCACATACATCGCGCGGCCATCGCCGCTGAACATCGCCGCCGTCGGGTACCATCCGGTCGGCACGAAGCCGGCGACCTCGCTGTGTCCCGGCCTGGCGATGTCGACGACCGCCACCGTGTTGTTGTCGGCATTCGCGACGAGCAGCCGCCGGCCGTCCGGCGAGACGCTCACATGGTTGGGCGTCGAGCCCGGAGGCGCGTCGGGGAACATCGACACGCGAATCTGCTCGGCGACGCGCCGGCTCTTGACGTCGATGGCCCACACGGCGTTCGTGTTCGCGCACGCGACGAACAGCCGCGCGCCATCGCTCGTCACCGCCATCGCGTTGGGATGCTCGCCCACCGCCACTTCACCGATCGGCTCGAACCGTGTTGTGTCGAACAGCAGCACCTTCGCGCCGCCCCACAGCGACACGAACAGCGTCGCGCCGTCGGGCGACACCGCGCACGTGTACGGCTCCGCCGGCAGCGGAATCGATCGCAGGACATGCCCGGTCTCCACGTCGACGACGCTGATGATCTGGCCGAAGACATGGACCGCAAACAGCAGCTTCCCGTCGGGACTGATCGCGAGGCCGCCGACAAAGCTTTGCGGCACCGGCTCCGGACGATTCGGCGCCCACGCCGGCGCGTCCATCGGCCGGCCGAGGACGAGATCGACGCCGCGCGTCAGCTTGCCGTCCTTGAAGTGCATCTCGTGCACCGTGTTGTTGCCGGCGCCGGAGACGTACAGCCGCTTGCCATCCGGGTGCCACGCCAGTCCCAGCCAGGCGTGATCCAGCGTCACCGTGTCGCGGATGTACTCGTGCTCGCGATCGACGATCGTGATTGTCGGCGTGGCGTAGCCGTTGTCGGCGACGAGGACCAGCCGGCCGTCGGGCGATTCGACCATCGCCAGCGGCAGATCGCCGACCTGCACGTGGCGGCCGGCCGGCGCGATGCGCCAGCCGTTGGGCAGCAGCGTGACGCCGTGGCCGAGCGCACCTGGACGGAGCGCCGCCGGCGCCACGTCGCCGTAGGCGGTCGTCGACGCCGCGCCGCAGACGATTGCCAGCAGCACGGCTCCTATCGAAGCCGGCACGCGCCTCATGCGCAGGCGATTCTATGTCAGGAGGTCTTCTGCAGCGGCTCGAGCAGGATGAACCAGCTTTCGCAGTCGGTCCGCGAGCCGCCGGCCAGCGTCACGGTGAACCGGAGATTCAGCGACGGGATCTCCCACTGCTGCTTCGCGCGCCCCGCTTCGAGCGTCACGCGGAAGTTTGGCTGCAGCAGGTTGTCGGGCGAGTCGTGCCGGCGGTGTTCGTCCTGCACACCTTTGAAGATCGCGAACTCGCGCCGCGGTCCCATGTGCACCTCGAACTGTGCGACGCCGTTGACGACGTGATCGTAGACGCGCTCGCTGTAGCCGCCGTCGCGCTGGAGGCACGACTGCCAGTTGCCCTCGAGAATGTGATGCGGATCGTTCGGGAAGGGCGTGAACTGCGGCGCCGCCGCGCGTGGTGCGCCGAGTACGAGTGCCGCAACGAGGCCGATGAAAAGCCAGGATCCCCTGGCGGACAGCGCGCGCACGTGGCTCCTTGGTCAGATGTTAACTCACAATTAACCCGCCTGTGACCGATGTGACATCGGCGCCCGGTAGGCTCGTGAGCTATATATGCCGAGACATCGTGTGTTGATCGTCGAAGACGAGCTCGACCTGGCTGGCCTCATCAAGCATGCGCTCGAGCGCAACGGCGACGCCGACGCCGAGATCGCCCCGACCGGTGAAGCGGCGCTCAAAGCGGTGAGCGCCCGGCTGCCCGACGCGATCATTCTCGACCTGAATCTGCCCATGCTGGGCGGCCTGGACGTCTGTCGGATCCTCCGCGGGCGATCCGACGCGAAGCACCTGCCGATCATCATGCTGACGGCGCGCGGCGGCGAAGACGACCGCGTGAGCGGCCTCGAGCAGGGCGCCGACGACTACGTGACGAAGCCGTTCAGCCTCCGCGAGCTGACGGCGCGCGTCCGGGCGGTGCTGCGCCGCAGCGCGGCTCCCGGCGAACGGAGCGTCGGCTCGTACACCGGCGCGCATCTGGTCGCCGATTTCGACGCCGTCGCCGTGGCGGTGGACGGCGAGGCCGTCCGTCTGACCCGGCGCGAGTTCGAGCTGCTGCGCTATCTCGTGCAAAACAAGTCCCGCGTCGTCTCGCGCGATCGCCTGCTCGAGCGCGTGTGGGGCTACGACCGCCTCGTGGAGACCCGGTCGGTGGATGTGCACGTCGGCCGGCTGCGATCGAAGCTCGGGCCCGCCGGTCAGCAAATCGAGACAGTGGTCGGCCTCGGCTACCGGTTCATCGACTAGAATCGCCGCGGAGGCTTTATGGCCGGTGCACAACAGAGTTTCAAGAACCACGCGCGCGTCCGTCCGCCGTTTCATTTCTTCGTCCTGCCGGTGCTGCTCGTCAACGTGATCATCGCGTTGTGGCTGCTCGTCAAGACGCCGGCACTCGGCACGGCCTGGAATGTCGTCTTCGCGGCGGCGCTGCTGATGCTCGCGCTGATGGCGCGCGCCATGACCATCAGCGTGCAGGATCGCCTGATTCGCCTAGAGATGCGGCTGCGTCTGCAGCAGGTGCTGCCGCCCGATCTTGTGGCGAGAATCTACGAGCTCACCCCCGGTCAACTGATCGCGATGCGGTTCGCCAGCGACGAGGAATTGCCGGAGCTGACGCGCGAAGTCTTATCGGGAAATCTCTCGACGGCCAAGGCGATCAAGATGCGCGTGAAAAATTGGCAGGCGGATTTGCTTAGGGCGTAAGGTCGCACTCTCTCACGAAGCCACGGAGAACGCGAACATCACGAAGATTCTGTACACAGAGACTTCGCGCCCTTCGCGATCTCGCGTCTTCGTGACGGAATTCGGCGAGACCGGAGCGGCTAGCGCTTGATGCTGCGCAGAATCTTCGGCGGCGCGAACCACTGCAACGCGCCGGGACCCTGGGGCGGGAGCGCGTCCACCTCGATGCACGCGATCGCGCCCTTCTTGAACGGAATGGGATGCCGGGAGCCGACGAGCCGCGCGGCGAGCTCGCCGATACTGGGCTCGTGGCCGACGAGCGCGATGCGTGTTCGTCGCGTGTGCTTTGACAGCTCCGCGACCACCGCGGCGTAGCTGCCGTCCGGCGTCAGCGCCTCCGTCGTCGCGAGGTGCGGACGGGGGTCGAACGCGCTGGCGATGATTTCGGCCGTTTGTCGCGTGCGCACGAACGGGCTCGTCAGGATGAGGTCGACGCCGACGTCGAGACGGGCGAGGCCGCGCGCCTGTTTGCGCAGCCGCGTCATGCCCTGGTCGGTCAGCGGACGCTTGCTGTCGTCGGGCCACGCCTCACCCCGCGCTTCCGCGATACCGTGACGAATCAGGAGCAGCGTGAACGGTCCGGCCATGCGATTAGACGGCAGCCCGTGCCGTGTGGCGCGGCGTCCGTGCGGCCAGACGAGCGCTGAGCGCTTCGAGCGGCGCCCGATCGCGCATGTACCGCGCGTGCAGACGACGGCAGCTGTTTTCGAGCAGGGTGGTGACCGCGTCG
>Ga0207657_10001905_pt1 | contig 22543 bp, 21 predicted proteins | sample KBSC33metaG_FD_184316 | JGI IMG/M metagenome (GOLD analysis project Ga0207657, IMG submission 184316) | Corn rhizosphere microbial communities from Kellogg Biological Station, Michigan, USA - KBS C3-3 metaG (SPAdes) (version 2) | ecosystem: Host-associated > Plants > Roots > Rhizosphere > Soil ... | reverse complement strand
ATCCCATCCCGAACTCGGCCGTGAAACCGGACAGCGCCGATGGTACTACTGCCTAAGCAGTGGAAGAGTAGGTCGTCGCCAGGCTTTGCTGGCGGCGTGAGCAGGAACCCATTCACGATGTTGAAAATGCCGCTGCCGAGACTATCTCGCAGCGGCGTTTTTGTTTTCAGGCCCTCGTTTGGCCAAGCGTCGCGGGGTGGAGCAGCCCGGTAGCTCGTCAGGCTCATAACCTGAAGGTCGCAGGTTCAAATCCTGCCCCCGCAACCAACTTCAAGAAGCCCGCTTCCGAGCGGGCTTTTTTATTGTGTTGGCGGCTCGGGATGCGCGGCCTTCCACTCCATCGCGGTCCGCACTCGGCTTTCGACCGATGGGTGATCGTAGAAGACGATCTCCTCGATCCTGTTCGGCCTCGGGTAGCGATACTCGGCGGTCTTCACCAACGACGTGGACAGCGCGTCCGGCCGGTTCTCCGTCTTCAGCGAGTACATGTCCGCGTTGGCTTCGAGCGTCCGGCTGAAGGTGTTGGAGAGGGGTAGCGTCACGACACCGAACAAGGTGAACATGAACATCAGCACCGGAAGCCCTCGCGGGTCAGGAAGCGTGGAGGTGCTTCCGAACCGACGAGCGAACCAGGGAAACAACCGATCGACGAGCCAGAACAGGATGATCGCGCCGATCGTCGAAAAAAGAATGCCCCACCAGGTGTGCTTCAGCACATAATGGCCGATCTCGTGACCGGTGACGGCGCGGACCTCGTCGAGCGAGGCAGTCTTCATGGCGACGTCGGAGATCGCCACCCGCGCCGTGTTCCCGACCCCGCCGGCATTGGCGGTGAAATTGTTCGACTGGCGCGAGCCATTGTACATGAACACGCGCTCCGGCGGCACGCCCGCACGCCCAGCCATCTCGACCACCGCGTCGCGCACCTTCCCGGGCGGGATTGGCGTGTAGTGATTGAACAAAGGTTCGATCAGGACCGGCGACATCAGGCTGAGGAACGCGAAGGCGACGGCCGTCAGCACGCTCGCCCAGATCCACCATCCCTTTCCGGAACGCCGGATGAGCCAATAGACGAACATCAGGAAGATCGCACCGAGCAGGGCCGTGACAGCCGTCGCGATCCCGAGCTGCAATAGCCAGTCGGAAAAGGGCTGGCTCGTCCGGCCGTAGCCTCTCTCGCGCCACCAATCGGTATAGATGCTCCACGGCAGGGTCAGGACCGCCGAGACGATGAAGAAGACGAGCGCGACGACGAATGCGCGGAGGTTCTTCCACTTGTCGCCAAGCTTCGCTTCGATCCGGTCGAGCACGCCCGAGCGCACGATCAGCCAGGTGACGATCGCCGCGACGAGCAGCGACCAGAGGATCATCCACTCCTTGCCGATCGTATAATCGTGCGCTTTCTGAAGCGCCGCGGGCCCAAGGCTGTCGATATAGCGTGCTGTGGCTGCGTTCGGATCGAATGGCATTTCGCTGGCCTCCTTCGGTCGGACCGGCAGCGTAACAGCTGCCGCCAGCGCCGCAATGGGAACGACTGCAAACGTCGCGCGATTGTCTGCGAGTGACAACGTACGTGGCTCCCGCGCCGATGGAAGCGCTGCTGGCGGCTGAACTGCCGGAGGGCGAAGGCTGGCAATACGAACCCAAGTGGGATGGCTTCCGCTGCCTTGCCCGGCGCGACGGCGACGAGGTTACGCTGACGTCCAAGTCGGGAAAACCGCTCGGCCGTTACTTCCCCGACGTCATCGAGGCGCTGGAGCAGTTGAAGGACCGCGACTTCCTGCTCGACGGCGAGCTGATCATTCCGGTCCGCGACGCCCTCTCGTTCGAGGCACTCCAATTGCGCCTTCATCCCGCCGAGAGCCGAGTGCGCAAGCTCGCCACGGAGCATCCGGCTGAGTTCATGCTGTTCGATCTTCTCGAAATCGACGGCAAGAACCTGATGCTCGAGCCGCTCACGAAGCGCAGGAAGGCGCTCGAGAAATTTTTTGCGAAGAACCACGCCCCCAGCCTCCGCCTCTCACCCGTCACTCACGACCGACGGACGGCTTTAAAATGGCTCTATCGGAGCGGCGGCGCCCTCGACGGCGTGATCGCCAAGCGAGCCGATCTCGAATACCGGTCGGGCGAGCGGGCAATGATCAAGGTCAAGCAGCAGCGCACCGCGGACTGCGTCGTTGGCGGGTTCCGCTATGCGGACAAAAAGAAGGTCGTCGGATCGCTTCTCCTCGGCTTGTACGACGATCAGGGGAAGCTCAATCATGTCGGTTTCACATCGGCGATCCCGGCGAAGGAGCGACCGGCGCTCACAGACAAGCTGGAGAAGCTGATCAAACCACCCGGCTTTACCGGCAGCGCGCCCGGTGGCCCGAGCCGCTGGAACACCGAGCGTTCGATGGCTTGGGAGCCGCTGAAGCCGGTCCTCGTGGTCGAGGTGCGATACGATCAGGTGACCGGCGGCCGGTTTCGCCACGGCACCGGGTTTCTCCGCTGGCGGCCGGACAAGAACCCGAAACAATGCACCTGTGAGCAGCTCGCTCCCGAGCTTCGGCCCTCGGAGCTGAAGGAGCTGTTCGGGTCGTGAGCCTTCTATTCGATGCGCCTCTGATCGCCGGATTAAGCTATTGCGAGGACGTAATCGGAAGCGCCGAAGAACAGTCGCTGATCGACCATCTGGCTGCGGCCGACCTGTCGCCATTCCGCTTTCACGGGTGGCTCGGCAACCGAAGACGCAAAGCTTCGGCTGGCGCTACGACTTCGACGACGCCAGCTTCTCGCCGGCAGAGCCCATTCCGGAATGGCTAACTCCCGTTCGCGACACTGCGGCGCGCTTCGCCGGCGTTGAGCCCGACGACTTCGTTCACGTCCTGCTCGCCCGCTACGACCCCGGCGCCGGAATAGGGTGGCACCGGGACCGCGACGTGTTCGATAAGGTCGTCGGCATCTCCCTCGCTACCTCCGCGACCCTTCGCTTCCGCCGCCGAAAACCGGGAGGCTTTGATCGCGTCAGCCTCGATGTGGCACCGCGCTCAGCCTATTTGCTGTCCGGCGAAGTCCGCTGGGATTGGGAGCACAGGATAACGCCTGGCGACAAGCTCCGCTTCTCGATCACCTTCCGCACCTTGTCGGACAAGGGACGACGAATCTCCGCGCAACAAGGCTGAAGGAACGCGCCGCCGCCGGAACGGGTTTCGCACCTGTGTTGCGTCGGCTTCTCCCGCTGATCCTGATCCTCGCGGGTTGCTCGCAAGGCGCCCAGGCGGACCTGCCCTACATCGGCGAGGCGCGCTCGCTCGCCGCCGAATGGGCATTGGTGAACGAGGAAGCGAGCCGCGGACATCTCACCGCCCCGTATGTCGAGACCATGCGGGCAAGTGTTCGCGAACAACTGCAGACCTCGCAAAAGGCGCTGACCGAACCGAGGTCGGTCTACGGCGAGGAAATCGCGGCTCTGCTCGCGGAGCCCGACGATGCATCGGCGCAGCAACTGCGCGCGCACGCGACGAAGCTGAAGCAGATCGAGGACAGCCTTGAATCCGCTTGAGATCACGCTCGGGATCATGACCGCCGTCGGCGGCTTCGTCGACATCAGCGAGCTGGTCTTCGCCGCGCAGGCGGGATCGATCTTCGGTTATGCGCTAATCTGGGTGTTCGCACTCATGACCATTGGCATCATGGCCTTCGGCGAGATGAGCGGGCGTGTCGCGGCGGTCGCTCACCAACCGGTTTTCAACCTGATGCGTCATCGCCTTGGGCTGAAACTCGGGCTTGTCACTTTGTTTGCGTCGGTGGTGAGCACTTTGATCACGACGGCCGCGGAGATCGGAGGCGTCGGCCTCATCCTGCATTACCTTACGGGTTTCCCATATCTCCTGATGGCGGTCGTCGGGACCGTCGCGCTCGGCGCTTCGATGTGGGTCCTTCCGTTCAAATGGATCGAACGGACCTATGGCCTCCTTGGCCTGCTCATGCTCGTATTCGCGGTTGCGCTGGTCAAGATTCATCCGCCTTGGGACCAGATATTTGGCGGCTTCGTCCCGCAAATCCCTCCCGGCCTCAGCGAGAAGGAACTGCTGAAGTTCGGCTATTTCGCCGTCGCGATCACGAGCGCCGTCCTGTTCCCCTACGAGGCCTATTTCTATTCTTCGGGCGGGATCGAGGAAGAATGGAGTCCCAAGGACCTACCGAACAACCGCCTGACGACCACCGTCGGCTTCGCACTGGGATCGCTGCTCGCCATCACGATCATGGCGATCTCGGCTCAGTTGTTCAGACCGGTCAACGTCGGCCCCCAGATCCCGGGCAGTTCGGCGCTCGAGGTTGCGATTCCGCTTGGGCGCGCGGGCCTGCTGGTCGCTCTTCTGGGAATGCTGATCGCGATTGCCGGCGCCGCGATCGAAACGTGCATGGCCAACGCTTATTCGGTCTCGCAATTCTTCGGGTGGGAGTGGGGCCGGCACCGGAAACCGTGGGAGGCGCCGCGCTTCACCATCGCGTGGATCGCCTTCATGGTGCTCGCCTTGCTCATCGTCCTCACCGACGTCGATGTGATGAGCCTCGTCGAATATGCGATCGTCTTTTCGATCGTGGTTCTTCCGCTCACCTATTTGCCGCTGATGCTCCTTGCTCGCGACCGCAATTACATGGGCCAATATGTGAACGGCTGGCTCGCGAATGGCCTCGGCTGGCTGTTCTTCGTCATCGTCACCATCGCCGCGCTCGCGGCCATTCCACTCTACATATTGACCTCGGGAGGGCAGGCATGAGGCCGACCGATCCGATCAAGCTCGTCGCGGATCTCCTCGACCTCCCGATCCAGGACAAGGATGGTCGCTATTGCGGCATCGTCGACGACGTTGAGCTAATCGGCGCCGCCGGGAAGGAAATGAAGCTGGCTGCTCTGCTCGTTGGTCCGGGCGCTTATCGCGGTCGGCTTCCCGCTTGGTGCTACTGGTTCGTCCGCAAGATCGCCGGCGACCGCATGATCCGCATCAACATCGACAAGGTCGAGCAAATCCGATCGGTCGTGCAACTCAACTGCAGCGCCGATCAGGCAAAGCTTCACGCCGTCGAAAATCGTGCGCGCGCGTGGATTCCGAAGAAGGGTGCGCTCTGATGCGGCTGTCGGAATTGCGCGACTCGAAGATCTGCACCCTCGACGGCGAGACGCTCGGCCGGGTCCATGAAGTCCATTGCGATAAGAGCCGGATTGTGGCCCTGATGTGTGGCCCCGGCAGCTTCATCGAACGGTTGACTGCGCAAACGAAGGGCCGGCGAATCCCGTGGGAATATGTGCGCAAGATCGAGCCGGGGCGGATTACGATCGCGCCGGAAGCGCCGAAACGAAAGTCTAGCGGTCCTCGAAACCCGCGACGCACTCCGCAACCCAACGGGCGGCGGTCAAAGCGCTGAGATCGGTCGGGTCCAGGGGCGGGTCCCATTCGGTAAGGTCGATCACCCTCACACGATGATCGCTGACAAGGCGCCGAACCGCATAGAAGAAGTCGACAACATCCATCCCACCCGGCCGAGCACCGGGCGCTCCTGGCATTTGGGCGCGGTCGATGACGTCGATGTCGCAGTCGATGACAATGTCGTCGGTGAGCGCGATATGCTGGAGCACCCTTTCGACGGCTTTCTCGATCCCGTCGCTTCGGACTTCTCCCATTCCGATGACGAGGTTGCCCGCGGCGATCGCGTCGCGGTGCATCTTCTCGGTATTGGCGAAGCTCGCGAGGCCGATCTGAGCGATATTCTTGCCCGGCAATCCGTCCTCGATCAGCGCGCGGACCGGGTTGCCGTTGCTAAGGCCCTCGTCGAGGTCGCGCATGTCGAAATGCGCGTCGAGGGTGATCAGCCCGATCTTATCCAGCGGCTTTCCGAGACCGAGCACGGCAGGTCGGGTCACCGCATTGTTGCCACCCGCCAGCAAGGTCAGCGCATGATCGGCGACGCTTGCGGCGACCGCTTCACGGATCGGATCGGTCGCCTGCTCGATCGACAGGATTCCAAGATTGACGTCGCCGCGGTCGCGGATTGGAGTAAACAACGAACGGCCGATTTCGAGGTCGTAACGGCCGATCCGCTTGAGCGTCGCGCGCAGCTTCGCCGGCGCCTGATCGCATCCGCCGGGAGTGACCGATCCAGCCGCGAGCGGCGCTCCGACCAAGCCGATGGGGACCGCGTCATCGCCATCCACCAGCAGATCGGAAAGGTTCGGCCAGGCGCTCATGGCTTTGCCGTAGCAAGCTGCCCCGCTAAGGCCAAATCATGTGGGACCGGCTGCTCGTCGACTGCAACATCGCGACGTTCGAGGAATCGCCGGGCAATCCGCTGTGCATCGTCGAGAATGGCGCGATCGGGATCGCGGACGGGAAGATCGTCCGCGTCGGCAAGCGCACCGAACTCGCCGGTTTCCGCGCGAAGCAGGTCGACGCGCTTGGCGGCGCATGGGTCACGCCCGGGCTGATTGATTGCCACACGCACCTTGTTTTCGGCGGCACGCGCGCGGACGAGCGTGCGATGCGCCGCGCCGGCGCAAGCTATGAGGAGATCGCCGAAGCCGGCGGAGGAATCGCTTCGACGGTGAAGCGGACGGCAGCGGCGTCCGACGAGCAGCTACTCGAACAGAGCCGGGAACGCCTGCACGCGCTGATGAGCGGAGGTTGCACGACGATCGAGATCAAGTCGGGATACGGGCTCGATCCGAAAAGCGAGCTTAGGCTGCTCAAGATCGCGCACGATCTCGGCGAGAACGAAGCGGTGCGCATCGTCCCCACATTGCTCGCGCTTCACGCGCTTCCGCCGGACCAGCGCGACCGGCGCGCGCACTATGTCAGCGAGATCGTCGACAAGCTGATCCCTGCCGCGGCCAAACAGGGCATCGCGACCAGCGTCGATGCTTTCTGCGAGACGATCGCGTTCACGCCGGAAGAGGTGGAGCGCGTGTTCAAGGCCGCCGCTCACCACGGCCTTCGAGTCCGGCTTCATGCGGAGCAGCTCTCCAACCAGCATGGCGCTGCACTCGCAGCGCAATATCGCGCGCTGTCGGCGGACCATCTCGAACATCTCGACGAGGCGGGTGCCAAGGCCATGGCGTCGGCCGGCACCGTCGCTGTGCTTCTGCCCGGCGCTTATTATGCGCTGCAGGAGAAGAAGGAGCCGCCGGTCGCGCTATTGCGCAAGCACAAGGTTCCGATCGCCATCGCGACGGACTGCAACCCGGGGACGTCGCCGCTGCTTTCACCGACGCTTGCAATGAACATGGCTTGCACCTTGTTCGGACTGACGCCGGAAGAAGCGATCTCCGGAATGACCATCAATGCCGCCCGCGCGCTCGGCCTCGCGCACAGCATCGGCAGCATCGCCGCGGGCAAGCAGGCGGACCTGTGCGCGTGGAAAATCGAATCCCTTGCCGAGCTCGGCTATTGGGTCGGACTCCCCGGCCCAAAGCGGCGCATCTTCGGTGGATTCGATGCGTAACGGCCTCGCGGCGCTGGTCGCCATCGTCTGCTGGGCAGGGCTGGCGGTGCAATTTTCGGCCACTTACGGCCATGAGCACCAGGTCGCCGGGACGCTGTGGATCCTGGCGCGCTTTTTCACCGTCATCACCAATCTCCTCGTGGCGCTGGTGATGACATTGGTTGCAATCGGACGGCGGGTTTCGCCGCAGCTGCTCGGCGGTCTCACGCTGACGATCCTGCTGGTCGGGATCATTTATTGGCTGCTGTTGCGCGGCCTTCATCCGCTCGAAGGATCGGCGCTAGTCGCCAACATCCTGCTCCACGACGTTTCGCCCGTCTTGATGGCGCTGTGGTGGCTGCTGTTCGCGCCTCGTGGCCGGCTCGACCGGAGCGCTCCGCTGTGGTGGAGCCTCTATCCGCTCGCTTATCTCGCTTACGTGCTCGCTCGCGGCCATGTCGACGGCCGCTATCCCTATCCGTTTATCGACGTTTCGAAGATCGGCTGGACCCAGGCCGCGCTGAACGTTGGCGGCATTGCCCTCGCTTTCATCCTTGCCGGCTTCGCGCTCGTCTGGATCGATCGCTGGCGTCCGCTTGGGTCCAACCGCGGCAGCCGCTAAAGCGCTCAGCGATGACCGACAGACGCGACAACAGCCGCCACATCCGCGCCCGCCGCGGAAGCGAGATCAAGGCCAGGCAATGGACCACCGAGGCCGCGGTCCGAATGCTGATGAACAATCTCGATGACGAGGTTGCGGAGGACCCGCAGAACCTGGTCGTCTATGGCGGCATCGGCCGTGCCGCGCGCAACTGGGAATGTTACGACAAGATCGTCCAGACCCTCGAGCGGCTGGAAGAAGACCAGACGCTTCTGGTCCAGTCGGGCAAGCCGGTCGGGGTCTTCCGCACCCACAAGGATGCGCCGCGAGTCCTGCTCGCCAATTCGAACATCGTTCCCAAATGGGCGAATTGGGAGACCTTCAATGAGCTCGATCGGAAGGGGCTCATGATGTACGGCCAGATGACAGCCGGCAGCTGGATCTACATCGGCAGCCAGGGAATCGTCCAGGGCACCTACGAGACCTTCGTCGAAATGGGCCGCCAGCATTTCGGCGGCGACCTCAAGGGCAAGTGGATCCTCACCGCCGGCCTCGGCGGAATGGGCGGAGCGCAGCCGCTTGCGGCCGTCATGGCGGGCGCGCATTGCATCGCGATCGAGGTGCAGGAAAGCCGGATCGAAAAACGGCTCGAGACGCGCTACCTCGACCGGAGGGCGACGAGCATCGACGAGGCGCTGGCGATCATCCGCGCCGCGACCAAGCCAACGAGCGTGGGGCTTCTCGGGAACGCTGCCGAGATCCTTCCTCAGATGCTCGAGCGCGGCATTCGGCCCGATGCCCTGACCGACCAGACTAGCGCTCACGATCCCGCGAACGGCTACTGTCCCGCCGGATGGAGCGTCGCGAAATGGCAGGAGATGCGCGAACGCGACCCCGCTGCGGTCGCCGAGGCCGCGCGAATTTCCATTGCGCAGCATGTCGAAGCGATGCTCGCTTTCAAGCAGATTGGCGTTCCAACCTTCGATTACGGCAACAACATCCGCCAGGAAGCGAAGGACATGGGCGTCAGCCACGCCTTCGACTTTCCGGGCTTCGTCCCCGCTTATGTCCGCCCCTTATTCTGTCGCGGCATCGGGCCGTTTCGCTGGGCCGCGCTTAGCGGCGATGCCGAAGATATCTACCGCACCGATCAGCGCGTGAAAGAGCTGATCCCCGATGATCCGCACCTCCATCGCTGGCTCGACATGGCGCGCGAGCGGATCGCCTTTCAGGGGCTCCCGGCGCGCATCTGCTGGGTCGGCCTCGGCCAGCGCCACCGCCTCGGCCTCGCCTTCAACGAGATGGTCAGGAACGGCGAAGTCTCCGCCCCGATCGTCATCGGCCGCGACCATCTCGACAGCGGAAGCGTCGCCTCGCCCAACCGCGAGACCGAAAGCATGAAGGATGGCAGCGACGTCGTCAGCGACTGGCCGCTCCTGAATGCCCTCCTCAACACCGCGTCCGGCGCGACCTGGGTCTCTCTCCATCATGGCGGCGGCGTCGGGATGGGCTATTCGCAGCATGCCGGCATGGTCATCGTCGCCGACGGCACCGACGACGCGGCGCGGCGCCTGGAGCGTGTACTCTGGAACGACCCCGGAACCGGCGTCATGCGCCACGCCGACGCGGGCTACGACATCGCGATCGACTGCGCGCGTGAGCAGGGGCTGGATCTGCCAATGATCGGCTAACCTGTTCCCCGGCGAAGGCCGGGGTCCAGGCGGCGCTACTGCGCCGTTTCTCTGTTCAGGCTGGACCCCGGCCTGCGCCGGGGTACAGGGGGAGCAATGCTGAAGCTTAATCCTGAATCGATCGATCTCGGCACGCTGCGGCGGCTTTGGCAGGGCGAGACAGCCTCGCTGGACGACGCTTCGATGCAGCGCGTCGCGACTTCGGCGGAAGCGGTGGAACGCATCGTCGCTGGCGGCGAGACCGTCTACGGCGTGAACACCGGCTTCGGCCTTCTCGCCAACACGCGGATCCCGAACGATCGCCTGGCCGAGCTTCAGACCAACCTGATCCTGTCGCACAGCGCCGGCCTCGGTGATCCGCTGCCGCGCCAGGTCACGCGGCTGATGATCCAGCTCAAGCTCCTCGGGCTGGGCCGAGGCCATTCGGGTGTTCGGCCCCTGATTATCGATGCACTGCAGCGGCTGCTCGATACCGACGCCATGCCGGTCATTCCCTCGCAGGGCAGCGTCGGCGCATCCGGCGACCTCGCCCCCCTCGCGCATCTCATTTCGGCGCTGATGGGCTACGGCCGAATCGATGTCGCTGGCGAAGTGCTGGCGGCGCGAGAGGCGCTCAAGAAGATCGGCGTGGAAGAGCTCCAGCTTGGCCCCAAGGAAGGCCTCGCCCTGATCAATGGGACGCAGGCGTCCACCGCCATCGCGCTCGACGCATTATTTCGGGGCGAACGCGTCTTCGCTGCCGCAATTGCCGCCGGCGCGCTCTCGCTCGATGCGCTGAAGGGCAGCACCAAGCCCTTCGATCCGCGCATTTCCGCGCTTCGAGGACAGCCGGGCCAGATCAAGGTCGCGAAGGCGCTGCGGGAATTGATGGACGGCAGCGAGATCCTTGCGAGCCACCAATGCTGCTGCTCGAAGGTGCAGGACCCCTACAGCTTCCGATGCCAGCCGCAGGTGATGGGTGCGTCACTCGACCTTCTGGAGAATGCCGCGCGCACGCTGACGATCGAGGCGGGCGCGGTCACCGACAATCCGATCGTATTCGCGGACGAGGATACGGCGATCTCGGGCGGCAATTTCCACGCGCAGCCGGTGGCCTTTGCGGCCGACACGATTTCCATGGCGCTGTGCGAAGTCGGCTCCATTTCCGAGCGGCGCGTCAGCGTTCTGGTCGATCCGAAGATGAGCGGCCTCCCCGCCTTTCTTACCCATGATTCGGGCGTGAACTCGGGCCTGATGATTCCACAAGTCACGGCCGCTGCGCTGGTCAGCGAAAACAAGAGCCTCGCTTTCCCCGCGAGCGTCGATTCGATCCCCACCTCCGCCGGCCAGGAGGACCATGTCTCGATGGCCCCGATCGCCGCGCGCAAGGCCGCGCAGATCGCGCGCAATGCCGCCGGCGTGATCGCGGTCGAGCTGATGGCGGCGGCCGAGGGCATCGATTATCACGCGCCGCTCAAGACCTCGCCCAAGCTCGCGGAAGTGCACGCCGCTGTCCGCACTCGTTCGCCGCAGTTCACCGCCGACCGCTATTGGGCCGACGAGATGAGCGCGCTTCAGGCCGCGGTGCTCGCTGGGGAGATCGGCGCGGAGGGAGTCGCGCTCAGCTGACGCGGGTCCAGCGCTGCGCCTTGCAGATCAGGCCGACGATCGCGCAGCCCTTGACGATCATGACGTTCGGACCCTCTTGAGTCACGGTCGCGGAACCGCCGATTCCGCGCTTCGGCTCGTAGGCCCTGCCCTTGTAGACGCCGTTGCCCTGCGCCCTGAGATCGCTCAGAACGCGCGTGCCTGGCGCGACGCCGCTTCTGCGGTTGTGAGCGTTCGCCCAGCTGACCGTACCGCAATAAGCATCGCCGCAGGGACTTACGCTGACGATCACGCTGTGGTGAGGGTTCGCCCAGCGGCCTTCGAGCGACTGGCTCGAAGCCGTGGCCGGGGCCGCTATCGTCAGCAACGCAAGGGCGGCCTTGGTGAAAACCTGTTTCATAATCATCCGCTTAACTCGATTTTGTGGCGGAAATGGCACGCTGAGCTTGCGCTGGCATGAACCCCGTCAATGGAAATCGCGGCTCTTTGGGATGATTTCGACGTTCCGCGGATGCCGATTCGGCGGGCGCCCCCAGCTTCCGGCATGATCCGCTTTCTCCAGCCGCGACGGCAGCAGCGAATCGTCGCTGAGCCGGCTGAGCAGGTGCGTATGGTCCTCCAGGCGGGCGGCGACGACGTGGATCACTTCGCTATCCGGATCGCGCTGGATGGTTCCGTGAACCGCCATCAGCCGGGCGCCCATGACGATCTTGCGCTGCTTTTCGAACACCGCCGGCCAGATGACGAGGTTCGCGATTCCCGTCTCATCCTCGATGGTGATGAAGACGACGCCCTTCGACGTGCCCGGGCGTTGGCGGATCAGGACCACGCCGGCCATCGACAGCCGCCTGCCGTCCTTCAGCGATTTCAGCTGCTCGGCGGTGACGAACTTCTGCGCGGCATAATGCGCGCGAAGGAACTGCATCGGATGCGCTTTGAGGCTGAGACGGATGGTCTGGTAATCGCTGATGACATGCTCGGCGAGCGGCATGGCCGGAAGCTTCGCCGGAACGTCCTCGATGCCCTCATCACGCTCCTCCGCATAAAGAAAAAGCGGCAGGTCCGGTGCTTGCTTGAGCGCGCGTGAGTCCCACAGCGCCGCGCGCCGGTCGAGCTTCATCGAACGGAATGCGTCGGCCGCCGCAAGCCGCTGGATCGCGTGGACAGGCACGCGCCCGCTCGACCGAAGCTCTTCGACCGAAGCGTAAGGCCGCCGCGCCACGACACGATCCGCCGCTTCGCGCTGCAGCCCGTCGACCTGGCGCAGACCGAGACGAAGCGCGCCATCCTCGAGCGTGCAATCCCAATCGCTGTGGTTCACATCGACCTCGCGCACCTCGACGCCATGCTCTCGCGCATCGCGGACGATCTGCGCGGGCGCATAAAAGCCCATCGGCTGCGAATTGAGCAAAGCGGCCGCGAATGCCGCTGGATAGCGCCACTTGAGCCAAGTCGAGATGTAAGCGAGGTGCGCGAAGCTGATCGCATGGCTCTCGGGGAAGCCATATTCGCCGAAACCCTTGATCTGGTCGAAGCAGCGTTGGGCAAATTCGCGGTCGTACCCACGTCCGACCATCCGGCCGACCATCAATTCCTCGAGCTCGCTAATCGTCCCTCGTGAGCGAAAGGTCGCCATCGCCTTGCGCAATTCATTGGCTTCCTCGGGAGTGAACTTCGCCGCATCTAGCGCGATCTTCATCGCCTGCTCCTGGAAGATCGGCACACCCATCGTCCGCTTCAGGATGCGTTCGAGTTCGTCCGGTTCGCCATGCTCCGGAGAGGGCGATGGGAAAGTAACTTCCTCCTTGCCGGAGCGCCGCTTCAGATAGGGATGGACCATATCGCCCTGGATCGGACCGGGCCGAACGATCGCGATCTGGATCGCGAGGTCGTAAAAATTCCGCGGCTTGAGCCTCGGCAGCATGTTCATCTGCGCCCGACTTTCGACCTGGAAAACGCCGAGGGAATCGCCCTTGCAGAGCATGTCGTAAACCGCCGGCTCTTCGCGCGGGACTGTCGCCAGGGTCCAGCGCTCGCCATGATGCTGTTCCACCAGGTCGAACGCCTTGCGGATGCAGGTCAGCATCCCCAGGCCCAGTACGTCGACCTTGAGAATGCCAAGATCGTCGATGTCGTCCTTGTCCCATTCGATGAAGGTGCGGTCGGCCATCGCGCCATTACCGATCGGCACCGTCTCGGTCAGCGGCCGCTCCGTCAGGATGAAGCCCCCAACATGTTGCGACAAATGGCGCGGCATTCCGATCAACTGCTGCGCGATCCTGATCGTGCGCTTAAGGTGTGGATCGGACAGATCCAATCCCGCCTCGGCCGCATATTCGTCGGGAATATCCTCTCCCCAGCTTCCCCAGATCGTCGAGGCGAGAGCGCCACAAATATCCTCGCTAAGTCCCATCACCTTTCCGACCTCGCGGATCGCGGATCGCGGCCGATAATGGATCACGGTCGCCGCGATCCCGGCTCGCTCACGGCCGTATTTCTCATAGATGTGCTGGATCACCTCCTCGCGCCGCTCATGCTCGAAATCGACGTCGATGTCGGGGGGCTCGCGGCGTTCTTCCGAAAGGAAACGTTCGAATAGGAGGTCGTTGACGGCCGGGTCGGCATTGGTGATCTTCAGACAATAACAGACCGTGCTGTTCGCAGCGGAGCCTCGTCCCTGACAGAGAATTCCTATGCTGTTGGCATAAGCGACGATGTCGTGAACCGTCAGAAAATAGCGCGCGAAGTCGAGCTTCGCGATGGTCCCAAGCTCCTTTTCGATTTGTGAGCGCACCTTCTTTGGAATGCCGTCCGGCCAATAATCCACTGCGCCTTTCCAGGTGAGGTGTGCCAGCTGCTCCTGCGGAGTCCGACCCTCGGGCACACTCTCGCGCGGATATTCGTATCGCAGTTCATTGAGCGAAAATTGGATGGCGTCGGCGAACTCGCGCGTCGCCGAAATGGCATGCGGCCAGCGCTCGAACAGCCGCGCCATCTCCTGCGGTGATTTGAGATGGCGTTCGGCATTGGGATTCAGAAGGAAGCCCGCCTTGGCGATGGTCGTCTTTTCGCGAATGCAGGTAATCACATCCTGCAACGGACGCTTCTCCGGGGCGTGATAATGGACGTCATTGGTGGCGAGAATCGTGCCGCCGATGCCGCGAGCCAACCGGTCCAATCGCTCGATCCGCGCGAGATCGCCTCCGCGATACAAATGCGCGGCCGCGATATGGCGGAGTGACGGCAAGGCTTCTTTCAGCAGCGACAACCGGGCGGCAAAGTCGTCCAGGTCCTCGCCGGGCATCGCAATGAAAGCGATGCTTTCCGAATGGTCGGCGATCTCGACGAGCGACAGGTCACACTCGCCCTTGGCGGACCGCATCTTCCCGACACTCAGCAGCCGCGACAGCCGGCCATAACCTTCACGGTCGATTGGGTAAGCGAGCAGGCTTGGAGCATCGACGAGGTCGAGCCGGCAGCCGATCAGGGGCCGCATCTTGAGATCGGTGGCGGCGCTATACAAGCGGACGACGCCAGCCAAAGTGTTGCGATCGGCAACACCGATGGAGTCGAAGCCGAGATTATGGGCTTGCCTCGCCAGCTCGAGTGCATCCGACGCGCCACGAAGGAAGGAAAAGGGCGTGGTCACGCCCAGCTCGATAAATGGCGCCCGCGGATTGGGATCGCCTTCCAGTACCACCCTGGTTCGTTGAGAAACATTTTCCGGCATCAGCCGAACAGCCCGTGGATGAACCAGCCCGGCAGCCCTCCGCGGCCGTCGCCGATCACGCCTTCGCGATAGATCCAGTAGCGGCGGCCCTCACCATCCTCGACGCGATAATAATCGCGCAGCCGAGCCGACGACGGCTGGCGCCACCATTCCGGTGCAATCCGCTCGGGCCCTTCGGCGCGCGCAATGTCATGGACGGCACGACGCCACACAAACCGCCGCGGCATGCCTTCGGGCGTTGCGTAAATGACGTCGATTGCCTCGGGCCTATCGAGAAGGCGTTGCGGGCGAGTCGACCCTCTCTCGCTTGCGGGAGAGGGGCTATTGATCGCGGCAATCCACCCGCTTGCCCGTTCGGGGAGATGGCTTTCTTGAGGCTGAGGGCGCTGCACGCGTCTTGCGCCGAGCTTTACCGTTAGCCGGTCGATCAGCCGCGCGACTTCACGTTCGGCTGACGGCTCCTCGACCAGGCTTTCCTGCGCTGCTCCCAAATCCTCGGTCCAATTGGCGGTCAGCGCGAAGGCGTCGAAGCCAAATTCCGGATCGAGCGCCGTCGCCCCAAGGACTCCGCTCAGCAGCCGCTGGAGATGCTTCGGCTCGCGGCTCGGGATGGTCGTTGCAACACTCGCGACCGCAACGCTTCCGTCGACCCGGTAACCGATGAGCGACAGCCGGCGCGCGCCGAGATGCCGTTCCTGCAGCTCGCGCACCAATCCCGGGATGAGCCGTTCGAGCGCCTGACCCGCCGCTTCCGGATGAGTCGCGGGCTCTTCAAGCCGAAGCAGCGCTCGCGGCGGCGGATCGACGCGCACGGCGGTGAGCGGCTCATCCTTGCGGCCGAGCGCTCGGTCGAGCGCTTCGACGACGTCTTCGGCTCCGCGAAACCGCCGCGCCAGCGCAAGCCGTGGTACGGCGATCAGCGCGCCAATCGTCTTCAATCCCAGCCGCTCGAGCGTCCGGATCGTATCCGTGTCGAGACGCAAAGCGGATATGTGGAGGGGGGAGAGTTGCTCAACCAAGTCTCTCTCCCCTGAGGGGAGAGGGGCCGAAGTGCGCCAGCGCCCACGCCGCCGCCGCAGTCGGCGCAATCGCCACGCACACTGTCAGCCCGATCGCCGCGAACCGCCGCTGCATATCCGCGGCCAGCTCGGCCTCACCGCCGAACAAATGCGCGACTCCGCTGACGTCGAGCCGGAGTCCGTCGCCGTCGACCTCGACGAGCGGCGACCACCGGCCTGCCCAGCGCGCGAGCCGCTTCATCAGGGCGGCATCGCCCTCGGGATCGGCAGCAACCACAACCAATGACGGATCGAGCGCGCGCGCGTCGGTTAGCCGGGCTCCTGGCTTCGCACCGCGCTCGGCAGCAGCCTTGGTGACCGCATGGATGATCGGCCCATGCGTGCCCTCGACGGTGAGGACGACCGGTGCCTCAGGCGCGAAGCCGGCGTTCTTCGCCCAGCGTTCGACCGCCAGTGCCGGCAACCAGATGGAAGCGATCCGTTTCATAGGCGATGTCCCATCTTCCCGGCGGCATTCCGCGTGCCCGGAACAGCTCCGCATCCCATACCGGAAGGCCCGGCGCTTTCGGGTCGAGATCGTTCGCCAGTGATGGGGCGCTCGCGATCCGCCAGCGCATCCGCGCCCCGCTCAAATTGGCGTGGCCGCCAAGCCGAATCAAAAAGGCGGCCACGCCAGACCGCTCCGAGGCGACGGCAAGCCGCCGCGTCGCGGTGAAATCGAGCGCTCGTGGATCTCCCCAGATTTCGCCGATGACAGCGGAAAGCCCTGCGCATCTCAGGCCCTCCTCCATCGCCCACAGCGCGTCCCTGGCGTCACGGGTCTCGACATGGATGAGATTCTGCATGGGCAATCCCGGCGGATGGATTCGACCGCTTTCGAGGATCGCCATCCGCTCCTGCACCCACAGCAAAGGCTTGCCGGTCGCCACCTGCGCCAGCAGGAACCCCACCCAGCCGCTATCGCGCGGATGCGCCGCGAACAGCTCGGACAGGGTCGGTTGCGGCGCGCAGGGCAGAGTCCATCCCTCGCCCAACTCACTGAAGTTGGCGCGCTTTTCGCCAGAGCGACCTCCGCCGCCAGCGACCAGGGATAGGTTCGCAGCCACACGACTCACAACGCTTTTGTTCTACTTTTGTTCTTTATCCCGTGAGTCGGGACGGAGAGTCAATCCTGCGACTCGGATGCCTCGATCTCATCAAGGAACCGCACGATCTCCCGAACCGCGGCGCGCGTGCCTGTCCTCGACACGGCAAAGCCCATGTGTGTGGAACTGACTTCCACTACTTTGTCGCGACTCTCCTCGGTCCCGCGTGCCGATGGTGCCCCGACGATGCCATCGCGCCGCGACCAGATCGCGAGCGTCGGCACCGGCGGCTTTTCGATGCTGTCGGGGATTGGCGGCTGGTCTACCGGATGGCCGGCAACCCATTCATAGAGCCGCCACACGTTCGTATAGCGCCGGCGATCGCCCCACACCGGCGAGCCCAGGGTCACGACCGCGCGCACCCGCTCCGGCTGAACCCGCGCCAGCTCGCGCGCAAAAAGCCCGCCGAGGCTCCAGCCGACCAGCAGTATCGGCTCGTCATGCCCGCATAGGTCGACCGCCCGCTTCAACTGCTCGATCGTATCGGCGCGCGCGCCGAGGTTCATTCCGTGGCGCCAGGGATGAACGCGAAAACCGGCCTCCGCCAGCGCCCGACGCAATTCGGTCGTGGTCCGGTCGTTGGCGATGAAGCCCGGAATGACCATCACCGGAGCGCCGTCTTTCGGTCCGCGCGGTCCCTTGTGGCCGAAGCCGCGCCAGAACCTCGAGCCGAGCGCCGCGACTTCCTTCAGCCGCGCCGCGCTCCCGGGGGCGCGGTCCTCGCTCAGAGGTATTCGCTCCCCATCAGCTCCTGAAGCGCCTTGGGCAGCTTCACCCGCCCGTCCGCAGTCTGATGGTTCTCCAGCAGCGGCACCAAGATTCGCGGTGACGCCAGCGCCGTATTGTTGAGCGTGTGGGCGAACCGCACCTTCCCATCGGAACCGCGGTAGCGGATGTTCGCCCGCCGTGCCTGCCAGTCGTGCAGCGTCGAGCAGCTGTGGGTTTCGCGATATTTGCCCAGCGACGGCACCCAGCTCTCGATATCGTTCATCCGGTATTTGCCGAGCCCCATGTCACCGGTCGACGTTTCGATCACCTGGTAGGGAATCTCGAGCGCCTGCAGCAGCTCTTCGGCAAGCCGGAGCAGCGTCGCATGCCACTCCGCCGACTGGGCGTCATCGGCCTCGCAGATCACATATTGCTCGACCTTCACGAACTGGTGGACGCGCAGCAGCCCGCGCACGTCCTTGCCGGCGCTTCCCGCCTCGCGCCGGAAGCAGGGCGAGAAGCCGGCGTAGAGCACCGGCAGCTTGTCGGCCTCAATGATCTCGCCGGCGTGCAGCGAGGTCAGCACGACCTCCGCGGTCCCCGCGAGCCACAGATCGTCGTTGGGAAGCTCGTACGTCTCTTCCTTGTGCCCCGGGAACTGCCCCTGGTTGAGGAAGGCCTGCTCACGAGCGATCGCGGGAACCGTGATGGGCGTGAAGCCTGACGCAGCGATCTTCGATAGCGCCCAGCCCATCAGCTTGGTCTCGAGCAGTGCCAGTCCGCCCTTCAGGCAATAGGTGCGGCTTCCCGAAACCTGAGTCACGCGCGACAGATCGCCCCAGCCGTTCCTTTCGATCAGCGCGACATGGTCGAGCGGCTCGAAGTCGAACCTGGGCGGGTCGCCGACCGTCCGGATGACGACATTATAGCTTTCATCCGGCCCGACCGGCGCGCCCTCATAGGGGATGCCGGGAAGCTGAAGCATGAGCACCTTGAGCGCCGCTTCCTCGCCGGCGAGCTGATCCTCAAGCGTCGCGGCGCGCGCTCCGGCTTCCTTCGCCTTCCGGCCGAGCTCCGCCTTTTCCTCGGGAGCCGCCTTCGGAAACTTGGCGCTGATCGCGTTGCGCTCGGCCCGAAGCGCATCGGCTTCGGTCTTGAGCGCGCGCACCTGCGTGTCGAGCGCGAGCAACTCGTCGAGATCGAGTGTCACGCCCTTCTCGCGGATCGCGCGCTCCACCGCCTCGCGGTTCGCCTTGACGAAGTCCAGTCCAAGCATGGCGTCTGCCTAACGCAAGCTAGTCGAAGTGCAACCGGCGGTAGCGGCCGCGGAAATAGAGCAAGGGGTCGACGGTGGCATCGAAGCTGGCCTTGATCACACGCCCGACGAGCATGTGATGATCTCCGCCGTCGTACACCGCGAAGCGCTCGCATTCGAAGACGCCGAGCGAATCCTCAAGGATTGGCGCGCCCGCCTCGCCGCAGGCCCAGGGCGTGGTTCCGAACCGGTCCTGGTCGCGCGTCGAAAAGCGGATCGACGCAGGCTGCTGCCCTGTTTGCAGGACGTTCACGGCGAAATGCGAGGCGGCGATGAGCGGGTCCGCGCTCACCGCTTTCTTGTTGAGGCAGACGAGCAGCAGCGGCGGATCGAGCGAAACCGAGGTGAAGCTGTTGACGGTCAGGCCGGCCGGAGCTCCATCCGGGCCGAGGCAGGTCACCACGGTCACCCCGGTCGCGAAACACCCCAGTGCATCGCGCAGTGTCCGCGGATCGTGCCCGCTTCGAAACTCCCCGTTCGTCCCCTCGTCGGCCATCGCCCGGCTATAGCGGCTGGAGCGCAATCCTCCACCGGCTTCGGCCGGGCGCAGCAGAATCCGCCGTTGGTCGAAAGATTGCTTGCAAAACCTGCTGTCCGCTGCTGGAAGCCGCGGTCCGCAGCGGGAGGGATTTCTTCATGTCTAAGTCTTGGTTTGCGTTGGCGTTTCTGCCGGCTCTGGCGGCCTGTGCAGCCACCACGCCGAACGCCCAGGTGGCTGAGAAGCAGTGCACCAATGTCCAGCAGGACAGCATTGAAAGTAAGATCAGGGTGAAGACCGAATGCAGCACGCCCGCCGAGGGCAGCTCGGTCAACCAAGTCCACTCGGACACGAAGCCCGCTCCCCAATAAGCCTGATCGTTCGTCGCTTCCGCCCGGCCGTTGGCTAGACAGCCCTCGACGAAGGCTGCCGTGCACTTTAGCGACTGCGCTCGAACAGGAGCGAGGGGAGTGACGATGGCAGGTTTGGCGCGCGCGGTAATGGTGGCCGGGCTTTTCGCGGCCGCGGGTCCCATGGCTTCGGCGGCGCCGCCGGCCGACCCCAACCTCTATCTCGAGCAGGTGGACGGCGCTCGCGCGCTCGCCAAGGTCAAGTCGTGGAACGCCGCGACTCTCGCGGAACTCGAAAAGCAGCCCGGTTTCGCCGATTACAAAGCGAAGGCCCTGGCCTTGCTTTCGACCGATCAGAAGATCGCCGAGCCTGACCGGATCCTCGGCGATAAAGTGCTGAACTTCTGGCAAGACGAGCAGCATCCCCGCGGCGTGTGGCGAGTGTCGCCGCTCGCGGCTTATGCGTCGGGACAGCCGCAATGGCGGACGCTCATCGACATCGACGCGATGAGCAAGGCCGACAAGAAGAATTGGGTGTTCAAGGGCGCGACCTGCCTCTCGCCCGATTATGTCGACTGCATGGTCAGCCTGTCGAACGGCGGCGGAGACGCGGTCGAGATTCGCGAGTTCAACCTCGACAAGGCGGCCTTTGTCCCCGGCGGGTTCAACCTTCCGACCGCCAAGAGCGACGTGGCCTGGGCAGGTCCCGACGCCCTCTATGTCGACACCAACTTCGGGCCGGGGACGGTCACCGATTCGGGCTACGGGCGAATCGTGAAGCTGTGGCGGCGCGCTACCCCGCTGTCGGGCGCCACAATCCTCGCCCAGGGGGAGAAGAGCGACGTCTCGGTTCGTCCGAGCGTTCGGGTCGACGGGGCGCAGACCTGGCCGATCATCGATCGCGCGGTCGATTTCTATCATTCGAAAATCAGCCATCTTGCCGACAACGGAAAGTTGGTCCCGTGGCCGCTCCCGGACGACGCGCAAATCATCGACGTTCTCGACGGCCGGCTCATCGCCTCGCTCAAGACTCCGTGGAACGGCCACCCCGCTGGAGCGCTCGTCGCTTATTCGATCCCCGATCTCCTCGCCGGCAAGAAAGTCGCGATCGAGACGGTGTTTGTCCCCAACGAGCACCAGGCGGTGGAAGAAGCCTCGGCGAGCCAGTCGAAGCTTTGGGTCAAATATCTCGACGACGTGTCGGGCCGCCTGACCGCGCTAACCCGTGCTCCGGATGGTACGTGGAGCAGTGCTCCCGTCGCGCTACCCGATAAATCGACCGTGCACCTCAATGCTACGGCTTCCACCAGCGACATGGCCTTCGCGACTGTTGAGGGCATCCTGACTCCGCCGACCCTGTTCCGCGCGCAGCCCGCCTCAGCGCCCGTCGCAATCCAGGCTCTAAAACCGCAGTTCGATGCTTCGAACATGGTCGTGGAGCAGCATTTTGCGACTTCGCCCGACGGAACGAAAATCCCCTATTTCCTCGTCCATCGAAAGGACGTGACCGGACCAGTTTCCACGCTCATTCACGCTTATGGCGGGTTCGAGCTGGCGCAGACGCCGAGCTACCTGATCCACGAGCCCTACCGCTCGGGCCCTCTCGGCCTGTTCTGGGTCCAGCAGGGCAATGCCTATGTCCTCGCCAACATCCGCGGCGGCGGCGAATATGGACCGCGCTGGCACAACAGCGTTCTGCGCGAAAACCGGCAGAAAGCCTATGACGACCTCTATGCCGTGGCCGAGGACCTGATCGCCAACGGTGTGACTCAGAAGGGCCGGCTGGTTGTCTCCGGCCGCTCGAATGGCGGGCTCATGGCATCGGTTGCGATCGAGCAGCGTCCCGACCTGTGGGGCGCGGCGATCATCGGGTCGCCGCTGGTCGACATGAAGCGCTACTCACACTTGCTCGCGGGCGCTTCGTGGATGGGCGAATATGGCAACCCCGACGTTCCCGCCGACTGGGCGTTCATCAGCAAATACTCGCCCTACCAGAACCTGAAATGTGGCGTGAACTACCCCGTCCCATTCATCTATACCTCGACGCGGGACGACCGAGTCCATCCCGGCCACGCCCGCAAGCTCGCGGCCAAGCTTGAGGGGTGCCACGACAAGTTCTTCTACGACGAGGCGATCGAAGGCGGTCACGCCGCGGGCATCGTCCCGGAGGAAGATGCGCAGCGCGTCGCGCTAGAAGCAGTCTATCTCAACCTGATGCTTCCGCCGGTCGCCGCTCCAGCTGCAACCCCGGCTGCAGCGCCGACTGAGCGGGGTTTCTGACCGCTACAGAGTGAGCAGCCGTTCCGAAGTCAGCGCCATCACTTCCTTGATGGTCTGCTCGAGCGATTGCGAGACGAGATAGCGCGGCTGGAAGGCGTCGTGCTTGTACGGCGTTTGCACCGCGCGCCCGACGGAGAAGGGCAGCCGCTCCACCGCGTCGCTCTCCAGGCTAAAGTGC
>Ga0207657_10001904_pt1 | contig 22544 bp, 19 predicted proteins | sample KBSC33metaG_FD_184316 | JGI IMG/M metagenome (GOLD analysis project Ga0207657, IMG submission 184316) | Corn rhizosphere microbial communities from Kellogg Biological Station, Michigan, USA - KBS C3-3 metaG (SPAdes) (version 2) | ecosystem: Host-associated > Plants > Roots > Rhizosphere > Soil ... | reverse complement strand
GGTGAAGAAGGCGCGCGAGGGGGTGATGGAGTTCCTGCTCATCAACCACCCGCTCGACTGCCCGATCTGCGACCAGGGCGGCGAATGCGACCTTCAGGACCAGGCGATGGCCTATGGCCGCGGCTTCTCCCGTTTCGAGGAGAACAAACGCGCGGTCGACGAGAAGTACATGGGCCCGATCATCAAGACGGCCATGACCCGTTGCATCCAGTGCACGCGCTGCGTTCGCTTCGCCGAGGAGATCGCGGGCGTGCCCGAGATCGGGATGCTCTACCGCGGCGAAGACGAGCAGATCACGACCTACCTGGAAAAGACGGTGACCAGCGAGCTCGCCGGCAACCTCGCCGACGTCTGCCCGGTCGGAGCGCTCCTCCAGAAGCCGCAGATTTTCGAGATGCGGCCGTGGGAGCTTCGCCGGGTTCCGGCAATCGACGTGATGGACGCGGTCGGTTCGAACATCCGCCTCGACGTCCGCCAGCGGCAGGTGATGCGGATTCTTCCGCGCGTGAACGACGACGTCAACGAGGAGTGGATCAACGACAAGACCCGCCACCACGCCGACGCGCTGGTCCGCAACCGGCTCGACCGCCCGTGGGTCCGTGACAATGGGAAGCTGCGCGCCGCGAGCTGGGATGAGGCGCTGGACATTTTTGCCGGGAAGCTGAGGGCGGCGGGCAAGAATGTCGCGGTGATCGCCGGCGACCTGCTCGACGCGGAGACGATGTATGCGGCCAAGGCATTGCTGCAGCGCCAGGGCTCGAAGCTGCTCGAGGGGCGGCAGACCGGGCTAGACTATGACGTCAGCAATCTCGCCGCGGTCAACTTCAACTCGACCATCGCCGGAATCGAAGATGCCGACGCGGTCCTGCTGATCGGAAGCAACCCGCGCTGGGAAGCGCCGCTCGTCGCCACCCGCCTGAGGAAAATTCCGAAGAAGGGCGGCAAAGTCTTCGCGATCGGGCCGGAAATCGACCTGGCCATGCCAGTCGAATGGCTCGGCGACGACCTCAAGCTGCTGGGCAAGCTGCCCAAGACAGTCAGGGACGCCTTCGCCAAGGCCGAGCGGCCGGCGGTGATCGTCGGGCCGGGCGCGCTTGGTGCCGGCGCTCTCGGCGCGGCGCTGGCATTGGTCGAGCCGCTCGGCCTGATCAAGGGCGATTGGAACGGCTTCAACGTCCTCCACACGTCCGCGTCGCGGATGGCCGGGCTGATCCTTGGCTATGCGCAGAAGGGTGGGCTTGCCGACATCGAGGCTGCAAAGCCCGAGGTCGCGCTGCTGCTGGGCGCCGACGAAATGCCGGCGGACCGTCTCTCCGGCGCGTTCAAGATCTATATCGGCCACCACGGCGATGCCGGCGCCCGGCAGGCCGACCTGGTGCTCCCCGGTTCGGCGTACAGTGAAAAGCACGGAACGTTCGTCAATACCGAAGGGCGCGTGCAGCGGACCGAGAAGGCCGCCTTCGCTCCGGGCGAGGCGCGCGAGGACTGGACGATTTTCCGTGCAGTCTCGGAGCTTCTCGGCAAGCCGCTTCCGTTCGATAATTTCGGCCAGCTTCACGCGGCAATGGCCGCCGACCATCCGCAGCTCGCCGCGCCTGGCCTGCTCAAGCTCAAGTGGGCGCCCCCGAAGCTCGACGCCAGGGCGTCCGGGCCGGTGAGCTACCCGATCAAGGATTTCTACCTCACCAACGCGATCACCCGCGCCAGTCCGACGATGCACATCTGCTCCGAGGAAATCCTGCACGGCCGCGTCGAGACGCTGGAGGCGGCGGAATGACCGCTCTCTTCCAGACCTGGGGCGCCAGCTACGAGTGGGCGTGGTTCTGGTCGATGATCATCGGCATCCTCGTCATCGCCCTTCCGCTGATGCTCGCAGTCGCAATGATCATTTACGCCGAACGCAAGATCTGGGCGGCGATGGCGCTGCGCCGCGGTCCTAATGTCGTCGGGCCGTGGGGGGTACTGCAGAGCTTCGCCGACGGGCTGAAGGTCTTCCTCAAGGAAACGATCGTCCCGTCGGCCGCGAACAAGGGCCTGTTCTTGCTCGCTCCGATCATCAGCTTCACGGTTGCGCTGATCGTCTGGGCGGTGATCCCGTTCCAGGCCGGCGTGGTGCTCGCCGACGTCAACGTCGGGCTGCTCTACATCCTCGCCGCCTCGTCGCTTGGTGTTTACGGCGTGATCGTCGCCGGCTGGGCGTCCAACTCCAAATACCCGTTCTTCTCGGCCCTCCGCGCGGCCGCGCAGATGGTGAGCTATGAGGTCTCGATCGGCTTCGTGCTGATCACGGTCGTGCTCTACGCGAACACCTTCAACCTCAGCGATATCGTGATGCAGCAGAAGGGTTTCGGGCTCGGCATCGTCAACGCCTTCGGGTTCAACCTTTTGCTGTTCCCGATGTGGGTCGTGTTCCTGATCAGCTCGATGGCCGAGACCTTCCGCACTCCGTTCGACCTGACCGAGGCGGAGAGCGAGCTCGTCGCCGGATTCCAGACCGAATATAGCTCGATGAGCTTCGCGCTCTTCTGGCTGGGCGAGTACGGCAACGTGCTGCTGATGTGCGCCCTGAACGCCATCCTGTTCTGGGGCGGATGGCTGCCGCCGGTGGATTGGGCGCCGCTCTACGCGATCCCGGGCATCATCTGGCTGTTCGCCAAGATGCTGGTCTTCTTCTTCATCTTCGGCTGGGTCCGAGCGACAGTCCCGCGCTACCGCTACGACCAGCTGATGCGGCTTGGCTGGAAGATCTTCCTGCCGCTCAGCCTCGTCTTCGTTGTCCTCGTGTCCGGGTGGCTGATGCTCACCCGTTATGGAGCCGGCGCATGATCGCGCACTGGATCAAGTCGTTCGCACTGTGGGATTTCGTCCAGGCCCACTGGCTGACACTGAAATATTTCTTCAAGCCGAAGGCGACGATCAACTATCCGTACGAAAAGGCGCCGCAGAGCCCGCGCTTCCGCGGCGAGCATGCGCTTCGCCGCTACCCGAACGGGGAAGAACGCTGCATCGCGTGCAAGTTGTGCGAAGCGATCTGCCCCGCGCTGGCGATCACCATCGAAGCCGAGCCGCGCGAGGACGGCAGCCGCCGGACCACGCGCTACGACATCGACATGGTCAAATGCATCTATTGCGGGCTGTGCCAGGAGGCTTGCCCGGTGGATGCCATCGTCGAAGGGCCGAACCTCGAATTCGCGACGGAAACGCGCGAGGAGCTGCTCTACGACAAGGCCAAATTGCTAGCCAATGGCGACAGGTGGGAACAGGCGATCGCCGCCAACCTTGCCGCCGATGCCCCCTACAGATAAGCGCGCCGCAACTAAGGTTCAGGACTTGATCGCACTCATCGCCTTTTATCTGTTCGCGACTCTGACCATCGTTCCGGCGGTGGCGGTGATTTTCGCGCGCAACCCGGTGCACAGCGTGCTGTGGCTGATCCTCGCCTTCTTCAACGCGGCGGGACTGATGCTGCTCGCGGGCGCCGAATTCATCGCGATGCTCCTCGTCATCGTCTACGTCGGCGCGGTCGCGGTGCTGTTCCTGTTCGTCGTGATGATGCTCAATATCGATTTCGCGACATTGCGCTCCGGATTCACGAAGAACCTGCCGTTCGGGCTCATCGTCGCGCTGGTCCTGATGGGCGAGATGATCGTCGCCGTGACCGCCTGGGAAGAGGGAGCGGGGATCGGCAACGCGGCCCCGCCGCCGACATCGGTTCCGAACATCGTCGCTCTGGGCGAGCTCCTCTACAGCCGCTACCTGTTCCCGTTCGAGCTGGCCGGGCTGGTGCTTCTGGTGGCGATGATCGGCGCCATCGTTCTGACGCACCGGAGCCGCGGCGACACGCGCACGCCCAAGGCGTCGCGCCAGCTTCGCCGCAGGCCGGACGAAGCGGTGAAGCTCGCCAATCCGCCTGTGGGCGAGGGGATGAAACTGTGATCGGGTTGGGCCACTATCTGACCGTCGCGGCGATCCTGTTCGTGCTCGGCGTGCTCGGAATCTTCCTCAATCGCCGCAACGTCATCCTGATGCTGATGGCGATCGAGCTGATCCTGCTCGCGGTCAACATCAACCTCGTCGCGTTCAGCGCCTTCCTCGGCGATCTCACCGGGCAGGTGATGGCGATGTTCGTGCTCACCGTCGCCGCCGCCGAGGCAGCGATCGGGCTCGCGATCCTGGTCATTTTCTTCCGCCGCCGCGGCTCCATCGCGGTCGACGCCGCCGACAGGATGCGCGGCTGATGAGCATGGCGCTTTCCCTCAAGCTCATCGTCTTCCTGCCGCTGCTCGCCGCGATTATCGCGGGGCTGTTCGGCCGCTGGATCGGCAAGACCGCCGCAAAGGCGATCACGACGGCCGCCTTGTTCATTGGCGCGGCGTTGAGCTGGCCGATCTTCCTGGCCTTCATCGCGGGCAGCGCCGCGCCGCAAGTCGTGCCGGTGCTCGACTGGATCCATTCGGGCAGTTTCGTCGTCGACTGGGCGCTCCGCGTCGACAGCCTGACGGCGGTGATGCTGGTCGTCGTCACGACCGTCTCCAGCCTCGTCCACCTCTACAGCTGGGGCTATATGGAGGAGGACCCGAGCCAGTCCAGGTTCTTCGCCTACCTGTCGCTGTTCAGCTTCGCGATGCTGATGCTGGTGACCGCCGACAACCTCGTCCAGATGTTCTTCGGCTGGGAAGGTGTCGGCCTCGCCTCCTACCTCCTGATCGGATTCTGGTATCACAAGCCGTCGGCCAATGCGGCCGCGATCAAGGCGTTCGTCGTCAACCGGGTCGGCGACTTCGGCTTTTCGCTCGGCATCTTCGGCTCGTTCCTGGTGTTCGGGACGATCTCGATCCCGGCGATCCTGGCCGCCGCTCCGGGCATGGCCGGTTCGACGATCGGTTTCGCGTCGATGCACGTCGACACCATGACCCTGCTGTGCCTGCTCCTGTTCGTCGGGGCGATGGGCAAGTCGGCACAGATTGGCCTTCACACCTGGCTGCCCGACGCGATGGAAGGCCCGACCCCGGTCAGCGCCCTGATCCACGCGGCGACGATGGTCACCGCCGGCGTGTTCATGGTCTGCCGCCTGTCGCCGATGTTCGAGGCCGCGCCGATCGCCGGGCACGTCGTCACCTATGTCGGCGCCGCCACCTGCTTCTTCACGGCAACGATCGCCTGCGCACAGACCGACATCAAGCGGGTGATCGCTTATTCGACCTGCTCGCAGCTCGGCTACATGTTCTTCGCTGCAGGCGCCGGTGCCTACGGCGCCGCGATGTTCCATTTGTTCACGCACGCCTTCTTCAAGGCCTTGCTCTTCCTCGGCGCGGGCTCGGTCATCACCGCGATGCACCACGAACAGGATATGCGTTTCTACGGCGCCTTGCGGAAACAGATCCCGTTCACCTTCTGGGTGATGATCGCCGGCACCCTGGCGATCACGGGCGTGGGCTTCGGCCCGATCGGCTTGGCCGGCTACTGGTCGAAGGACGCGATTCTCGAGAGCGCCTGGGCAAGCGGCTCGGTGCCGGGCGGAATTGCCTTCTGGCTCGGCGTTTTTGCAGCCCTGTTGACCAGCTTCTATTCGTGGCGCCTCATTTTCCTGACCTTCTACGGCCGGCCGAGGTGGGCCGGTTCGGAGCACATCCAGCACGCCGTCCATCACACGCCCGAAGCCGAGGCCTCGGAAGGCGATTCCGCACATGCGCCGGCCCATTCGGCCGTGACCGGGACGGCCGGTTATGACCCGCACGAAAGCCCGTGGACGATGCTCGTCCCGATCGGGCTTCTCGCGCTCGGCGCGGTTTTCGCCGGGCAGGTTTTCCACGGCATCTTCGTCGGCCCGGAGGCCGGCTCGGAGTTCTGGCGCGCGAGCATCGCTTTCAGCGCCCATCTCGCCGAGGCCGCGGAATCAGTGCCGTTCCTTATCAAGATCATGCCGCTCGCCGCGTGGGTGATCGGGCTGTGGATCGCCTGGAACAATTACATCCGCGATCCGGACGCGCCGGCTGCGTTCGTCGCCGCCTTCCCCGGCGTCTACAAGTTCGTCCTCAACAAGTGGTATTTCGACGAGCTTTACGACCGGATCTTCGTCCGGCCCGCGTGGTGGCTCGGCCGGCTGTTCTGGAAGGGCGGTGACGTCGGGATCATCGACCGGTTCGGACCGCACGGAGCGGCCGTTGCCGTGGGGGTCGGCAACCGGGTCACGACCCGGCTCCAGTCCGGCTATCTCAACAGCTACGCCCTGGTGATGCTGCTCGGCCTCATCGGCGCCGCGAGCTGGGCATTCTGGTGGGCCAAATGACCGGCTTTCCAGTGCTGTCGATCCTGATCGCGCTTCCGCTTGTTGCGGGACTTCTGTGCCTGTTCGTCAGTGCCAACGCGGCCCGCTGGATCGCGCTCCTCTCCACGCTTGCGGGCCTCGCGATCGGTATCTGGATGTGGATCGCGTTCGTTCCCGGCGGCCCGCAATGGCAGTTCACCGAGCATGTCGCGCTTGCCGGCAATTTCTCCTGGGCGCTCGGAATCGACGGGATCGCCCTGCTGTTGACCGAGCTGACGTTGTTCCTGATGCCCATCTGCATCCTTGCGAGCTGGCGGTCGATCCAGAAGCAGGTGCGGGAATATATGGCCGTGTTCCTGCTGATGGACGCGCTGATGGTCGGCGTGTTCGCGGCCCAGGACCTGTTCCTGTTCTATGTGTTCTTCGAAGGCGGCCTCATCCCGATGTATCTGATCATCGGTATCTGGGGAGGCGTCGACCGGATCAGGGCCAGCTACAAGTTCTTCCTCTACACCTTCCTCGGCTCGGTGCTGATGCTGATCGCGATGATCTACATGGTCGCGACCAGCGGCACGACGTCGATCCCGGCGCTGATGGCCTATAACTTCCCGCCGGAGGTCCAGACGTGGCTGTGGCTGGCGTTCCTGGCCAGCTTCGCGGTCAAGCTTCCGATGTGGCCGGTCCATACCTGGCTGCCGGACGCGCACGTGCAGGCGCCGACGGCGGGCTCCGTCATCCTCGCCGGTATCCTGCTGAAGATGGGCGGCTATGGTTTCGTTCGTTTCTCGCTGCCGATGTTCCCGGATGCGTCGGCGCATTTCATCCCGCTGATGTTCGTGCTGTCGGGGATCGCCATCATCTACACCTCGCTCGTCGCGCTGGTGCAGACGGACATGAAGAAGCTGATTGCTTATTCATCCGTCGCGCACATGGGCTTCGTCACCTTTGGCCTGTTCGCGATGAACCGGCAGGGGATCGACGGCGCGCTGATAGTGATGCTCAGCCACGGGCTCGTCTCGGGCGCGCTCTTCCTGGTCGTCGGCGTGATTTACGACCGGATGCACACTCGCGAGATCGCGGTTTATGGCGGCTTGTCGAACAACATGCCGGGCTATGCCCTGCTGTTCATGCTGTTCACGATGGCCGCCGTAGGCTTGCCGGGCACCAGCGGCTTCGTCGGCGAATTCCTGAGCCTCACCGGCACGTATCACGCCTCCACCTGGGGCGCGCTCGCGGGCACCACCGGGATCATTCTCAGCGCCTGCTACATGCTCTGGCTCTACTGGCGAATCTGCTTTGGCGAGGCGCGGACCAAGGAGGCCGCGGCAATGCCCGACCTGTCGGCCCGCGAATGGTGGCTGCTCGGCCCGATCGCGCTCGCCGTGCTGTGGATGGGTGTCTATCCGGAAAGCTTCATCGCCCCGATGCGCAACGACGTCACCTACATCCTCCAGCGTGTCGAGCGGGTCGCTCCGAAGGGAGATTCGCTGCCAACGGCTGGTAAGCAAGCGTTGAAAATTTCTGGCTCGGGAGCGGCGCACAAATGAGCTATTTCGCCGCAATTCTCCCCGAGATCATCCTGACGATCGGCGCAATCATACTGATGATGGCGGCGGCCTTCGCGGACCGGCGTGCGGTCGCCGCGATCAGCTGGTCCGCCGTGATCCTGCTCATTGCCGCCACCGTGGCCCTCATCGGCGCCCCGACACATGCCGGCCCGATTTTCGGCGGCCTGATTTCCGCCGACAGGTTCGCATCGTTCGGCAAGGTCGTGATCTTCCCGTCCGCAGCCGTCGCCGTCCTGATGGCGCACGGCTGGTTCGATCGCGGGACCGAACACGCCAACGAATATCCGGTGCTGATCCTGTTCAGCGCGGTCGGAATGAGCGTGATGGTCTCTGCGACCAACCTGATGACGCTCTATGTCGGGCTCGAACTGCTCAGCCTTCCTTCCTACGTGCTCGCTTCCTACCGCCGGACCGACGAGCGTTCCGCCGAGGCGGGCCTCAAATATTTCGTGCTCGGAGCGCTTGCGAGCGGAATCCTGCTCTACGGGATTTCGCTGCTCTACGGTTTTACCGGGACGATGAGCTTTGCCGGCCTGTCCGCGGCGTTCGCCCGCGAGGGAATACACTCGCTCGGGCTCCTGTTCGGGCTCGTGTTCCTGCTCTCCGGAATCGCCTTCAAGGTCAGCGCCGTTCCATTCCACATGTGGACTCCGGACGTTTACGAGGGCGCGCCGACGCCAGTGACGGCATTCTTCGCCACAGCGCCGAAGGCAGCTGCGCTATTGATGGGGGTCCGAGTCTGTGTCGAGGCGCTGGGTCCAGCGACCGATGCCTGGCGGCAGATCATCATCTTCGCCGCACTCGCCTCGATCTTCCTCGGCGCGATCGCCGCCTGGGGACAGATGAACATCAAGCGGCTTCTGGCTTACTCGTCGATCAACAACGTCGGCTTCGCGCTCATTGGCCTTGCGGCGGGCGGAGCCGCCGGCGCTTCGTCGGTACTGTTCTACATCTCGGTTTATGTGGTGATGACTCTCGGCGCGTTCATGTGCGCGCTGTGGATGCGCGATGCGAATGGCGAGCCGATCGAGGACATGGCGAGCCTCGCCGGCCTGTCCCACACCCGGCCCGCCTTTGCCGCCGCCTTCGCGATCTTCATGTTCAGCCTCGCCGGCGCGCCGCCGTTGTTCGGCTTCTGGGCCAAGCTGGTGGTGTTCAACGCCGCTGTTTCGGCCGGCCTTCTGCCGCTGGCGGTCGCCGGCATCGTGGGCGCGGTGATCGGGGCCTATTATTACCTCAAGGTCGTCAAGATCATGTACATGGAGGAGCCGGCGCCCGCCTACGCGCGAGTCCGTGAGCCCGTCGAAGGCCTGGTCATGTTCGCCTGTGCGCTCATTGTCTCTCCCGTCGGCTACCTCCTGATCGGACCGCTCGGAAGCCTTGCCGACCGCGCCGCGGGGGTTTTGCTCTGACCCGGATCCGGATCGTCGAGACCACCGGCTCGACCAATGCCGATCTTCTTGCCGACAGCTCCGCGCTCGAGGGCGACTGGCTGGTAGCCCTGGAGCAGACGGCAGGAAAAGGACGCCAGGGCCGTCACTGGATAACCGAGCGCGGCAATTTCTTCGGAAGCACGCTGGTCGCGGTCGCCGCTGGCGACCCCCCGGCCCAATCCCTCTCGCTCGTTGCGGGGCTGGCCCTCATCGAGGCGCTCGACGCGGCCGCGCCGGGCCTCCCGTTGCTGCTGAAATGGCCGAACGACCTGCTTTCCGGCGGCGCGAAAGTCGCTGGAATCCTCCTCGAGCGGCAAGGCAACCGCGTCGTCATCGGTTTCGGTGTCAATCTCGCCGCCGCCCCGCGGATCGCGGACCGGAGGGCCGGGCATCTCGGCGGCAGGGTCGAGCCCGAAACCCTTGCTCCCCTCCTGGCAGGGTCGATGAGCCGGATGCTGGCTCTCTGGCGGACAAGCGGCCCGCTCGATTTCGGCAGGGCGTGGCTCGCCCGGGCGCACCCGATCGGCACCGAATTATCCGTTCACGGCGCGGACTCCGCAGTCGTTCGCGGACGCTTCGACGGGATCGATGCGGAAGGAACGCTCCGGCTCCGTTTGCCCGACGGCACTGTCCGTGCCATTCACGCCGCCGACGTAAGCCTCGGGTAACAGCCGCATGCTTCTCGCAATTGATGCCGGGAACACGAACATCGTCTTCGCTCTGGTGAAGGCGGGGGAGATTCGCGCGCGGTGGAGGATTGCGACCGAGGTACGGCGGACGGCGGACGAATATGCCGTGTGGCTGCGCCAGCTGCTCGACCTCGAAGGCTATACGACCGACGATGTGAACGCGGTGATGATCGGCACGGTCGTGCCGCGCGCGACCCACAATCTCGAGGTCCTGGCCAGCAAGTATTTCGGAGTGGCGGCGCAGATCGCCGGGCAGAACGAGGCAGCCTGGCCGATGGAGCTCGATGTCGACGAGCCGCAGAACGTCGGCGCCGACCGGGCCCTGGACGCGATCGCTGCACACTCCAAATATCCCGGCGACCTCATCGTCGTCGATTTCGGCACGGCGACGACCTTCGACCTCGTCGATGGCAGCGGCGCCTACAAGGGCGGGATCATCGCGCCTGGAATCAACCTGTCGATCGACGCGCTGGTAAATGCGGCCGCCAAGCTGCCCCGGATCGCGATCGAGGTTCCGGAGGGCGACAGCGTCATCGGCCGAACGACCGAGAGCCAGATGCTGGTGGGCATTTACTGGGGCTATGTGGCGATGATGGAGGGCCTGATCGCGCGCATGAAGGCCGAGGTCGGGCGCGAGGTGACCGTGATCGGGACCGGCGGCCTCGCCGCTCTGTTCGACGAGCGCACCAGGGTTTTTGACGCCGTTGAGCCGGATTTGACGATACAGGGGTTGAGTCTGCTGCACGAAGGACTCATCGCGAGCGAATGATTCCCGGAGAAGAACTGCTGTTCTGCGCGCTCGGCGGGTCGGGCGAGATTGGAATGAACGTCAACCTCTACGGCTGCCGTGGGCAGTGGCTCATGGTGGACCTCGGCCTGACCTTCGCGGACACGCAATATCCGGGCATCGACCTGATCCTGCCTGAGCTCGAGTTCATCGAGGACCAGCAGGACCGGCTCGCGGGAATCATCCTGACCCACGGCCACGAAGATCATATCGGCGCTCTGCCCTACCTGGCCGAGAACCTGAAGGTGCCGCTCTATGCGACCCCTTTCACCGCCGGGCTGATTGCCGCGAAGCTGGAAGAGGAGGGGCTGACCGGACACGTGCCGCTCAACATCGTCGACCGCGAAGGCGAGGTGGAGCTTGGTCCGTTCAAGGTGCGGTACGTGGCGCTCGCGCATTCCATTCCCGAGGGCAACGGGGTGTGCATCGAAACGCCGTTCGGGCGTGTCTTCCACACCGGTGACTGGAAGATCGACGAAACTCCCGTGCTCGGCGAGCCGTCCAGCGCGGAGACCTTGGAGCGGATCGGCGACGAGGGCGTACTCGCCCTGGTCTGCGATTCCACCAACGTCTTCCAGCAGGAGCCGTCCGGCTCAGAAGCTGGGGTTCACGAAGGCCTTCGCAAGGAAGTTGCGAAGGCCAAAGGCCGCGTGATCGTCACCACTTTCGCCTCCAATGCCGCTCGCCTGAAGACGATCGGCGAGGTCGCCGTCGATACCGGCCGCCAGGTCTGTATCGCCGGCCGCTCGCTGGAGCGGATCCTCAACGTGGCGCAGGCGACCGGCTACCTCCTCGATTTCCCGCCCAGGATCTCGTTCGACGAGGCGATGCGGCTTCCACGGAGCGAGGTTCTGATCATCGCGACCGGCGGCCAGGGGGAACCGCGCGCCGCCCTCGGGCGGATTGCCGCCGGCAACCATGACCTGAAGCTCACCGAGGGCGACACCACCATCTTCTCGTCGAAGATCATCCCCGGCAACGAAATCGCGATCGGCCGGATCATGAACGCCCTGTCGGACCTGGGCGTGAACATCGTCACCGAGCGGCAGGCCCATGTTCACGTCTCGGGCCATCCGGGGCGGCCCGAGCTCGCGGCGATGTACGACTGGATCCGGCCGGAGATCATCGTTCCGGTCCACGGGGAAGCGCGGCACATGGCCGAGCAGGCGCGCTTTGCGCTGGAGCATGGAGTCCCAAGGGCCGTCGTCCAGAAGAACGGCGACCTGATTCGCCTGGCGCCCGGAAACCCGAAGAAGGTCGACGACATCCGAGTCGGCCGGCTGGTCCTCGACGGCGATGTGATCCTCCCCGCCGACGGGGCGACCGTAACCGAGCGTCGGCGGATCAGCGTCGGCGGCCTCATCGCCGTCGCCTTGCCGGTTGGCGAGGATGGCGAGCTCGCCGGCACTCCCCATGTCCGACCATTCGGAGTGCCGGTCGAGGAGGACCGCGACGATTTCATCGCCGACGCAATCGATTCGGCCGAGCGGGCATTCGATTCCAAGGCCGGCGAGGAGCAGATGCGGGAAGCTGTGCGGCTCGCGGTCCGCCGCTGCGCGACTGCCTGGACGGGGAAGAAGCCGATCGTCGAAGTGATGGTCCTGAGGGTTGCCACGGCATGAAGTGGACCTCGATCGTCGCGATCTATTTCCTGATGTTCGTTGCGAGCGCCTTCGTCATGCTGCCGTTCGGAGTGAAGACGGACGATGAAGTCGGGAACGCGATCATTCCCGGACAGGCCCGCAGCGCGCCGCACCGATTCAACCTGCCAAGGCACCTGCTGCGAGCAGCGATCCTGGCGGGAGTTCTGACGGCGCTGTTCGACCTCAATTACATTTTCGGGTGGATCACTCCCGACGACCTCGACCTGTACCGGCGGATATTCGGCGACTAGCGGCGGCGGTCGATCGCGGCGCTGAGCGACGCGTACAGCTTGCCCATGTCCGACGACATCAAGGTCACGGCGATCGGCCCCCCGTCGCGCTCGGCCATGACTCGCCGGAGCATCGCTTCGAAATCGTGGATGTAGCGGTTGGCCGAGTGCTGGAATTCGCCGTCAGTGTCGTAATGGGCGCGGATGGCCTTGGCTTCGCTCGACCCGATCAGCCGCGCCGCCCGCCGCGTGAACACCCCGCGATCGCCCTTGAGATAGGAATCCCAGGCTTTTTCGTCGGCTTCGTCGGAGAGGATCTTGCCCACGTCGATCGATGCGGAATGCATCGAATCGATCAGCAAGGCGACCCGCCTCGCAAAGGCTTCGCTGTCCGCCTCGCGCCGCTCTTCAAGCTGCTTCTCGACATGCTGCTCCAGCGCGGTCGCGCTCTGCCCGAGCACGAGCATCTGCTGGGTCAGCCGGTCGCTCGCGGCACGCGCCGAATCGACAGCCCGCGCGGCGACCGTCTCGACGTCGCGGAGCCGTTGCTCGACGCTGTCGCGGATCACCTGCTCCAGGGCGAGGCGAGTGGCGTCCGACAGGCCTTGGGCGCTTTCCGGAATGATTGCGGCGATCGCCTCGCGGGCTCGCTCGGCAGCCTGCGCCGCAGCCTCCTTCACCTGCACCATCGCCTGAACCAGCGCTGGGCCGGTTTCGCCGGTCATCTGCGCCGCCTCGGTCCGCGCCGCCGAGAGGGCAGTGGCGAGGTTGGTGAGCCGCTCTTCGGCCCCGCCGACTCCCTGTTCGAGCGTGCCGAGAAGTGCGCTCAGGCGATCCTGCTGTTCCGCGATCGCCGTGCCGGTCGCGTCGAGACGGTCGCCTGCCTCGTGGGCGGCGTCCCGGATCCAGTCGACTTCGGGGCGGATCGAACGTGCCGAGTTGACGAGACGGTCGGCCTGGCCGCCGGCCTGTTCGAGAGCATCGGAGAGCTGCGCGCGAACCGTCGCTGAAAGACGTTCGAGCACCGCCTGAAGCGACTGGGTCCGCTCCGAAAGACCGTCCAGCGATTGCTGCTGCGCGTCGGCCTGCTGTCCAAGCGCGTCGAGCTCAAGGCGCGATCGGCCGACAGCGTCGAGAAAGCGCCCGGCCCGTTCGTCGCCGGTCTCGGCGAGCTCGGCGAATCTGTGTTCGAGCTCGCCAAGCGCCTGTTCGATCTCGGCGACCATGTGCTGCGACGCGCGTTCCTGTTCCGCGACTCGGCCCGACAGCGAATCGAGCGCGCTTGTTGCGGCATTGACGTTCGAGCCGAGCGCATCTGCCGCGTCGACCCCGGCGCGGCCGATGCCCGCCGATGCCTGCTCCACCAGCGCCGTCACGGCCGCCGCCTGGACGTCGATCCCGGTGCGGATTTCGTCGAGCGTAGCCGTCGTTCGATCGAGGAGCAGGTCGATGACGTCGGAGAATCTCGCCTCTGCCTCGCCAACTCGGGTGGCTGCGCCGGCTCCCGCATGTTCGATGTCGGCGAGATTCGCGACGAGCCGCTGGCTTGCCGCCGACACGGTTTCGTCCGCCTCGCGGGTCCGCTCCGTAAGCGCGGCGACCTGGCGGTCGAACTCGGCGGTGCGCGCGGCGGTCTCGCTTGCCGCTCCGCGAAGCTGCTCGGAGATTGACCTGGCATGGTCGTGGGCGCGGGGAAGATCGTCCAGCAGGACGGCAATGTCCGTTCGCGCGGCCTCGGCGGCACGATCGAGCGCCACGCCGTGCTTCATCAATTTCTCGGTGCTGGTGTCGAACTCGCGCGTGATCCCCCCGAGCTTGCCGGTGGCCTCGTCGCCAAGCTGCATCAGATGCTTGCTCATCATCGTCAGTTCCGACCGGCTGGCATTGATCCGCTGCGACAGCACCTCGAGCAACGCCTCGAGCGAGCGCGCCTCGGTTCGCATCGTGATCACCGACCGGGTGAAGCGTTCGGCTTCCTTCCGGCGCGTTCGGCCGAACATCAGCCAGCCGAGGCCAAGAAGGGCCAGCGGGCCGGCGGCAACTGCTATCCATTGCGCGATCGCTGGCGAAGCCAGCGGGCCATTGCCGAGCGCGCGACCCGCGGACCAGGCCGTATAGGCCGTCCACAGGACAGCAAGGAGGATCAGTGCTGTTGCGAGCACCGTCCGGCCACCGACGGTCGCCGGCGATTCGTCGGAGCGGCTCTCCTCCCATTGCACCTGGTCGAAACCGGCGGCCAGCGAAGCGTCTTCGCTCAGGGCGACCGGGACCTCCATCTCCGAAAGGTCCGGAGAGGCGGCTTGCGGGCTGGTTGCGGTCATGATCGGCAGTTTACCATCTTTGTTCGCTCAAGAAAGCGATTAGAAGGATTTGATACGCCGGGATCGGACAATCGGGGCGAGGGGAATTGAATGGCGCTTGGAGCGCTGATTGCAGCCTATTCGGAAGATGACAGCGGCTCGCTCAGGGCGTTGATCCCGATCGCCGGCAGGACGCTTCTGGAATATCAGGCCCGTTGCGCGCTGGCAGCCGGGGCTGCTCCGATCGTCGTCGTTGTCGACAGGATCCCGGTCGCGCTCAACGAGGTGCTGCACGGGCTCCAGCAGGAAGGGGTGCCCGTCATCACCGTCGGCGATGCGGCGGAAGCCTCGAGCCGCTTCGAGGCGGGCGAGCTGATCCTGCTCATCGCCGACGGGCTCGCGCCTTCGCCCGAGCTTCTGGCGGGAGTCGCCGACGAACAGGAACCCGTCATCGTGACGGTCCCCGACAATGACGCCAACGCCCGCTTCGAGCGGATCGATGCGCTGAGCCGCTGGTCCGGGGTGGCCCTGGTCGATGCGCAGATGATCGGGGCGACAGCTGCGATGCTCGGCGACTGGGACCTCCAGTCGACGTTGCTTCGGCGAGCGCTCCAGTCGGGCGCGAAGACGGTTCCGATCGCTCCGGGGACCGGCGAACCCCTGCTCGCGCACAGCGCGGACGATCTTGTCGATTTCGAGCGTCGCCTCTTCGTCGCCTCGCGTGGTTCGCGGCGCGATTGGGCGAGCCGCTACGTTCTGCCGCTTGTCGAGGAATTCGCGACCGAGAAGCTGGTCGAGACGCGGATCCGGCCGGAAATGCTGGTCCAGGCGGCACTCCTGCTTTCGCTTGCCGCGATCGTCGCCTTTGGCTCGGGCTGGTTGTGGATCGGGCTCGCACTGCTCGTGCTGACGACGCCGCTGCCGCTCATCGCCCGCCGGCTCGCGGCCCTTCAGCTGATTCCGATGCCCGCGCGCGCGCTTTCAAGACGGCTGCCCTGGCCCTTGGCCGGCGCCGCGCTCGTTGCGCTTGGCTGGTGGCAATCCGGTCACGGCGGAGGATGGGGAGCCTTGCTTGCCGCGGCTGCCGCGGCGGCGTTCGCGGAGGCAGCCCGAATCGAGCGTGAAAAACTCGAGATGCCGGGGGACATCTGGCTCGTCTCAAGGCGGAATGCGATTCTCGCTGCGATCCCGTTCGCTGCCTTTGGTGCCTGGACCGTCTTTCTCGTCGCCCTGGCGCTCTACGCTGGAGCGAGTTTTTTCGTCGTCCAGCATGTCAACCATCGGATTGGCACGGAGTTGACGCCGCGTTAACTCGCTTCGTTTACACGGGTCGCGATGGTGCCTGTCGAATGGCCGATCGCCACCGCTGAGAAGGTCGGTGGGCGTCGTGCCGCACGCGTTGCGGGAAGCGGCCGCTTGCCTCTCGTTCGCGCCGACTTCTTTCTCGACTCCCAAGCGCGCCTGACCGAGCAGGAGCGGGCGCTGATGACGGCGATGCTAAGCGACCTCGTCGCCGGCCTCGCCGATGAACTGGCAACCCTTTTCGGTGTTGCGGAGCCGGCCAACGACGATGGCGGGCAAATGTTCGATCGCCTGTGGAAGGCGGGCCTGCTCGATATCCCGGACCTGGTGTGTTTGCTCCTTCGCCGGGCGGAGGAAGAGCGCGTTGCGGCTGGCGTTCGGGCCGGTCGTGCTTCGAGCGGATCGCGGTTTCTGCAGGCCTTCGTGGGCGACGAGGATTCCGAGGTCTCCGCGGCCGCGATGGCGTTCATCCTCGCCCGAGGGCGTCGTCGCGACCGCTTTGACGGTCCAAGGATCCTGTTCGACGATCTTTCGGCGGAGGCCGCGGTCGCGCTCGTCCATTCGATAGCGGCCGGTCTGCGCGGCAATCTCGTCAAACGATTGGGGATATCCGATGCGGACGAACGCCTCGCGCCGGCTGTTCGCACGCTCCTCTCGCGCCACGATGAGGGCAATCGCCTGGAAGCCCGGCTCTTCGAGCTCGTTCACGCCCTCGAGCGGGCCGGGAAGCTTGATGACTCCGTCATGCGGTCGTCACTGGGCGCTGGGGAGGTCTCGATTCTTGCCGAGGCGCTCGGCCGGCGGTCGGGGATCGGCTTCGACGCTGCCTGGGGGCACTTGCTCGGAGGCTCGTCCGCGCTTGCGCTCCTGCTTCGGATGAGCGGAGCGTCACGCGCGCTTGCCGGGGAAATCGCGGCAAGCACTTCGGACGTCCTTCCCGGCGATCCGGAAAGCGTGATGGCTGCATTCGACGAAGGTAGCGACGAGCAGGTCGAGGTTGCGCGCAAGTGGTTGCGGCTGGACCCCGAATATCGTTCGGCAATCTGCGCACTGGATTCGGGCGATGGCCAGCCTTCCCTCTGACCCCGGGCCCATTCTCGGGCGCGTCGATGCGAACGGCAGGCTGATCGCCGCCGATCGCGAGCTCGAGCGGCTCCAGATCGATGCGGGATCGCAGTTGGGCGCGACCCTCGCCCTTCCGCAGCTTGCGGCAATCGCCAGGGTCGCTTCGCGCCTGGAAATTCCGGTGTCGCGCCGGGTACTCGCTGCAGGCCGGGACCAGGACGTCGACATGTGGGTCCGCGCCGTACCGGAAGCGGGCGAGGTCGCGCTGACGATCGAGCGTTGGAACGCCCGTCCAGCCTCCGGGGCCCGGCTCAGCTCCATCGGTGCGGTCGAACATGAACGGCTCGAGCCCGAACCCCTTGGCTGGTCGGTCGACGAGCATTTGCGCGTCCTTGCGCTCTCGCCGCGTTTTGCGGAGATGGCCGACACTGATGCCGGGCAGCTGGAAAACCAGCCACTGACGAAGATCTTCCGGCTTGAGGAATCCGACGATGGCTCGATGCCGCTGATCGAGGCGCTTGCGTCGCGGACCGGCTTCGCGGGCCAGCGGGTCAGCCTTCGCTCGAGCGGCAACATGCTCACGCTCGACGGCGAAGCCGTTACCGGCCCGTCCGGTGAATTTGCCGGATTTGAAGGTTCGGCGTTGCCGGCGGACCGCGAAAGCGGAGCCTTCCTTCCGCCGCTCGATAGCTCGATCCAGACGGCCTTGCGCTCGCCGCTGGACAGCATCGTGCGTTCCGCCGAGGAGATGATCAGCCAGCCGCAGGCACCCGCGAGGCAGGAATATGCCGATTATGCGACCGATATCGCCACCGCGGCGCGTCACCTGCTGTCGGTGATCCGCTCGCTTGCCGAGCATTCAGACGCTTCCGGTTCGAACCCTGTCGATCTCGCGGTCCTGACGTCGGAAGCCGTCGGGCTGGTCGAAACAGCTGCAAGGGAGCGCTCGATCGTCATCGGCGTAGAGCCCGTCGAGACGCTTCTCGCGCGGGGCGAACCGCGAGGCGTGATCCAGGTCCTCGTCAACCTCATCGGCAATGCGGTCCGGCATTCGCCGCCGGGAACGGCGGTCACCGTTTCCTTCCGGAATTCAGGCGGATCGGCGCGCGTCCATGTCGCCGACGAAGGGCCCGGAATTGCGCCCGAACATCAGACGCGGATCTTCGAGCGGTACGAGACCGCGGCGCCTGCGGGCGACGGGATCGGACTGGGGCTTGCGATTGCGCGCCGCCTCGCCCGCGGGATGGGCGGCGACATCGAGCTTGAAAGCGCGCCGGGTCACGGCGCGCGCTTCACCCTGGTCCTGCCTTCCGCCTAGCCGCGCTTTCCGACGGGACTATAGTCGCGCTGGGTCGCGCCGACATAGAGCTGGCGCGGGCGGCCGATCTTCTGCTCCGGATCGGAGATCATCTCGTTCCACTGGGCAACCCAGCCGACCGTTCGGGCAAGCGCGAACAAGGCGGTGAACATGTCCGTCGAGAAGCCGATCGCATTGAGGATGACGCCCGAATAGAAATCCACGTTCGGATAGAGCTTCTTCTCGATGAAATATTCGTCGTGAAGCGCGATCCGCTCCAGCTCCTTGGCGACGTCGAGAACCGGGTCGCTGATGTTGAGCTCTTTCAGCACCTCGTCGGCGGTCGCCTTCATCACCTTGGCGCGCGGGTCGAAGTTCTTGTAGACCCGGTGGCCGAAGCCCATCAGCCGGAACGGGTCGTTCTTGTCCTTTGCACGGGCGATGTACTGCGGAATATTTTCCGGCCGGCCGATCTCGCGAAGCATGTTGAGCGCGGCCTCGTTGGCGCCGCCGTGCGCCGGGCCCCACAGGCAGGCGATTCCCGCCGCGATGCAGGCGAAGGGGTTCGCGCCGGACGATCCGGCCAGGCGCACCGTCGATGTCGAGGCGTTCTGCTCGTGATCGGCGTGCAGGATGAAGATCCGCCGCATCGCGTTCTCGATGACCGGATTGACCTCATAGGGCTCGGCCGGAACGCCGAACGTCATCCTCAGGAAATTGCCGGTGTAGCTGAGGCTGTTGTCCGGATAGAGAAACGGTTGCCCGACGGAATATTTGTGCGCCATCGCCACCAGGGTCGGCATCTTCGCGATCAGCCGGTGCGAGGCGATCATCCGCTGCTTCGGGTCGGTGATGTCGGTGCTGTCGTGGTAGAAAGCCGAGAGCGCGCCGACCGCTCCGCACATGATCGCCATCGGATGGGCGTCGCGCCGGAAGCCGCGGAAGAAGGTCAGCATCTGCTCGTGCACCATCGTGTGCCGCGAGATGGTGTAGGTGAAGGTGTCCAGCTGGCCCTGCGTTGGAAGCTCGCCATGGAGCAACAGGTAGGCGACCTCCATGAAGGTCGACTTCTCGGCGAGCTGGTCGATCGGATAGCCGCGGTGAAGGAGCACGCCCTTCTCGCCGTCGATATAGGTGATCGCGCTCTGGCAGCTTGCAGTCGACGTGAACCCCGGGTCGTAGGTGAACATCCCGGTCTGGCCGTAGAGCTTTCGGATATCGATGACCTCGGGCCCGACGGAGCCCTCCAGGACAGGATAGTCCTGATCCCCCTGGGGCAGTTTGAGGGTGACAGCGTCGGTCATTCTTTTGGCTCCACAATCTGGTCTTCTATTCTCTTCAGGCTCTCGCCCTGCCCGAGCAGGACGAGCACGTCAAAAATGCCGGGGCTAGTGGTGCGCCCGGTCAGCGCCGCGCGCAGCGGTTGCGCCAGTTTTCCGAGCTTCACGCCGTCCCGTTCGGCAACTTCGCGGATCGTCTGCTCGAGTGAGTCATGCTCCCAACTCTCCATGCTCAAGAGCGCTCCGTGCGCGGCCTTGAGCAGAGCGCGCGCCTCCGGCGTGAGCAGCGCGGCGGCGACCGGATCCATCACAAGCGGCCTCTTGTCGAACAGGAACCGGGCGCCTTCGGCCAGTTGGATGAGGTCGTGCGCGCGCGCCTTCAATTCCGGCATGGCGCGGACGAGGAGTGCCCTTTGATCGGCGGTCAGGGCACCGATCCGCGGCGCGACCAACTGGGCCAGGCGCTCGCCGTCCGCCTCGCGGATGTAGTGGCCGTTGAGGTTTTCGAGCTTTTTGAAATCGAAGCGCGAGGGCGACTTGCCGACATGATCGAGGTCGAACCATTGGATGGCCTGTTCGCGGCTGATGATCTCGTCGTCGCCATGGCCCCAGCCGAGCCGCAGCAAATAGTTCGAGACCGCCTCCGGAAGCATCCCAAGCTCGTCGCGATAGGCGTCGACTCCAAGCGCTCCGTGCCTCTTGCTGAGTTTCGCGCCGTCAGGGCCGTGGATCAGGGGCACATGGGCGTAGATGGGCTCGGCCCAGCCCATCGCCCTGATGATCGCGAGCTGCCGGAAGGCGTTGTTGAGATGGTCGTCGCCGCGGATCACGTGGGTAACTCCCATGTCGTGATCGTCGACCACCACGGCAAGCATGTAGGTCGGTGTGCCGTCGGAGCGAAGGAGCACGAAATCGTCGATTTCGGCATTCTGGACTTCGACCCGGCCCTGCACCCTGTCCTCGATCACGGTCTCGCCTTCCTGCGGCGCCTTCAATCGGATGACAAAGGGCGCGTCGGGGTTCCCGTCGGTACGGTCGCGCCAGGGGCTCCGGATGCGGAACGGCCGCCGCTCGGCCTGCGCCTTCTCGCGCTCGGCGGCGAGCTCTTCCTGGGTCATGTAGCAGCGATAGGCGTGGCCGCGATCGAGCATCTTGTGCGCGATCTCGGCATGGCGGGACCAGAATTGCGATTGGTAATATTCGTGCCCGTCCCAATCGAGGGCAAGCCAGCGCATGCCGTCGAGGATCGCGTCGATCGCCGGCTTCGTCGACCGAGCCTTGTCGGTGTCCTCGATCCGAAGCACGAACCTGCCGCCGTGATGGCGCGCGAAAAGCCAGTTGAACAAGGCAGTTCGTGCGCCGCCGATGTGCAGGAATCCGGTCGGGGACGGGGCAAACCGGGTGACGACGGTCGAACTGCTTGCGCTCAAGCGCACTTTCCTCTTGTTTCAGTTGTGCAATGCAATGGACGAGCGCCCCTAACATAGAGGGTGCGCCTCTTCCACTGCGTGCCCGGGATGATCGTAGGGCGCGGATTTTGCCGTTCGTGCAAGATTGGAGGCAAGGTCCGGCTCCAATGGGCACGCCGTGGATACACTCCAAGCTGGCCTGCTCTCGAGCGTCCACGGCCGCCGCCCCTGCTGGCTGACATCGGTGAGCGACCAGCCGCATAAAATCGGCTATGTACCGCTCGTATCAGGAGGGGACGGAACATGCCGCAATATGTAATCGAGCGTGACATGCCCGGAGTCGGGAAGCTTGGAGCTGCCGATCTGAAGAACGCTTCGCAGACGAGTTGCGACGTCCTTCGCGACCTGGGACCGCAGATCCAGTGGGTCCACAGCTATGTGACCGACGACAAGATCTACTGCCTCTATCGCGCGGCGAACGAGGAGCTGATCCGCGAGCACGCACAGCGCGGCGGATTTCCGGCGAACAGGATTTCGCAGGTCCGGAGCGTGATCGACCCGACGACAGCCGAGTGAGCTTCACTCGCCCGAGGTCTGCCAGGCGGCGAGATCGTTTCCGTTCGGATCGCGGAAGTGGAAGCGGCGACCTCCGGGGAAGCTGAACACGGGCCGCGTGATATCGCCGCCCGCCGCTTCGACAGCCGCGGCGGCGGCGGCGATATCCTCGACCTGGATCACAGGCAGCGGCGCCGTCGGCGCCTCGGAAGAATCCCCCTGCACTCCAATATCGGTGTCGCCTGTCGTCGTCGCGGCGTAAGTCGGCCCGAACCGCGCCAGAGTCCAGCCGAACGCCGCTTCGTAGAAGGCCGCGGCTGCCTCCACGTTCGCGGCGGGCAGTTCGACATAATCGAGGCGGGGAGCCCTCATCTCAATATCTCCTGATCAGGCCGGAGAGGCGGCCCTGAATCTTGACCCGGGTTTCGTCATAACGCTGCGGATCGTAGCGGGAATTGGCGGGGTCGAGGCGAATCGTCCGCCCCTCGCGGCGATAGGTCTTCAGGGTCGCTTCCTCGTCGTCGATGAGCGCCACCACGATTTCGCCGTCTCGCGCACTGTCGACCTTCCGGATCAGCGCGAAGTCCCCGTCGAGGATACCTTCCTCGACCATCGAATCTCCGGAGACTTCCAGCGCATAATGTTCGCCCGGGCCCAGTAGCGCGGCCGGGACCGCGAACCCTTCATTGCCCTGCAGCGCCTCGATCGGCGTGCCCGC